>JGI1357J11328_10001585_pt1 | contig 17059 bp, 12 predicted proteins | sample Subgrocontami54m_FD_11328 | JGI IMG/M metagenome (IMG submission 11328)
TACATTTGGTGAAAAGAGGAGTTGTCATTATTGACGATTACAATTTTTTCTCCCTTGGTGCAAAAAAAGCTGTGGACGAGTTTTATACTACTTATAGAAATAAATATAATTTGTTTTTTCCACACAAGTCTGCTGGTCATTTTTGTATATTACAAAAGAAATAGTATGGTTAAACTATCAATTATCTACGTATATTATAATACGCCGTTGGAAATTGGGAATTCACTGCGATCGCTTAAAAATGCTGCCGACGGTGTATCGTATGAAGTAATTATTGTCGATAATAATTCTTCTATCCCACTGCCTGAGAAAATTAAAGGAGATAAAAAATTAAAAATTATCTCAAATAAGAGTAACAAGGGATATGGACGTGCACAGAATCAAGGAGTAAAAGTAGCAAAAGGAGCATACTTACTTCTCTCAAACCCAGACACCATGTATGGTGAAAAAAGTATTCGCTACATGGTAGAGAGATTCACAAAGGACCAAACGATCGGAATTATCGGTCCAAAGATGGTAAATAACAAACGGCATGTTTCTCCAACTATCAGTAAGTTTCCTACTCTTCCTTCTGCTCTTGTTGTTTATTCGGTTTTTGATAAACTCTGGAAAAAAAATCCTATTTCACAAAAATTTTGGATGTATGACACGGATAGATCAAAAGAGCAAGATGTGGATGTTTTGAGTGGCGCAAGTATGATGATAAGAAAGGAACTATTTAAAAGAATAGGTGGATTTGACGAAAGATTTTTTCTCTATTTTGAGGAGTCAGATATCTGCATGAAAGTGAAACGAGCAGGATATCGAAATCTTTATTTCCCCAAAGCTAAAATAACTCATCTTATAGGAAAAAGTTCAAGTGACAAGGAATTTATTCAAAAAGCATTTCAGACAAGTAGGCTAAAGTTTTTCAGTAAGTACCATGGGTTTTTCATAGGCCTAGCGGCAGAAGGACTGTTACGTCTGTTACAGCCAGAGAGATTGTTGCTATTTGGGATTCTTCTTGTTTCTCTTTTCATGAATCTATACAAGATCGCCGATCTTATGATGTTTATAGGTGATTTTGGCCGCGACTATTTGGCAGCACGAGACATGATTCAGACAGGTGTTATACCCTTGCTAGGTATTCCGTCATCAGTTGTCTGGCTCCACCAAGGGCCTCTTTCTGTTTATCTTATTGGTCTAGCGTTTCTCATTGGACAGTTTCACCCTGTTGCTCCTGCTGTGCTGTATGGCTTCATAGGAGTTTTATCAACATACCTTGTCTATAAGTTGGGGAAAATGTACTTTAATAAGCAGATTGGGNTCATCGCTAGTTTGTTGTACGCTACTTCACCGCTCGTTGTTGTAAACACACGAATGCCTTATCATACCTCTCCTATACCTCTGGTTACCTCCCTGTTTTTTTTCTTTTTATACAAGGCTTTTACGGTGCATGAAAAATATTTGCTTTTAGCTGCTTTTTTTCTCGGAATATCTCTACAATTTGAGTTGTCTAATGCTGTTTTAATTTTTTTTCTTGCAGTACTCTGGATTATTTTTAAACCGCAGATTACAAAAAATACCTATGTCTCTTCTTTTTTTAGTTTTCTTGCAGGAATATCGCCATTTCTTATCTATGACCTAACGCATGGTTTTGTTCAGACAGTAAAGTTTGGGTTGTGGATTGTTAATCGTGTACGGCTGTTCTTTGGCTTGACTCTCCATAACAACTCTACAACAATCCACCTACCTGGCGCTCTTCAAACGATATGGGAGCAGATAGCAAGAGTAATTTTCCCCTCATCAGTAATTATTTTTGTAGGAGTTCTATTTTTAATAGCGGTAGTCGTAGTTATGAAGAGAAAACAAATATTTACCATGCCTGGAATGATTATCGTTCTTCTTTGGATACTGGTATCACTTATCGGGTTCGCAGTGCATGCAGCGCCAGGGACAGCATACTTCCCTTTATTATTTGCGCCAATCTGTCTTCTGGTAGCATACTCACTGTTTCATGCTATAAGAATATCTAAAATATTCTTACTAGTACTTGGATTTTTGGTAGTTGGAAATGTAGTAACTATTCAGTCACAAGAATATTTTCTAACAACAAGGCAGGCTGTTCATGCAATTCCATTCGGCAATTATGGTATTGGGACAACATGGAAGATTCAGGATGAAATCGCCAGGCGGATAGTAGTTGATGCCAATAAAAGACCATTCCAGATAAAAGGAGGAGGTTTTTTAAGTAAATTCCCATCGAGTACGGATGATTATAAATACCTGGTCTGGTGGCGAGGAGGAAATGAGCGCACGGATGCTAAGCTTATCTATACAATTTATCCAGCAGGAGATATAATTGCAGGCAATCAAAAGATTGTCTATAAAGATGCCTTTATCACGTTCACAAAAAAAGAAAAGTAGCCTACCTTTTTTTTTCCTAGGTGTTTTCTTGCTTCTTTTTGTCTCATCAATTCTTCCCGGTCTCTTTTTTCCAAGTGATATACTTTCATATTTTCCTAGCTTTAGCCACAATTCTTGGAGAGCTCCTCATAACTCTCTTCTTGCAGACCCCGTGTTTCAAACAGAGCCCTGGCGAGAGTATACGAAGCAACGACTAACTGCAGGACAGTTTCCCCTCTGGAATGATCTTAATGCAAAAGGTGTGCCTTTTTTTGCAAACATGCAATCTGCTGTCTTGTATCCGTTAAATGTTTTTTACTACATACTCCCATTACATACAGCTCTGTACTTTATCTCCTTTATGAAATTATATCTCCTTGGTTATTTTGTATTTTTATATCTCGTATCGATTAAGATATCCAAGCGTGTAAGTCTTATCGGAGGTGTAGCTGCAGCTTTTTCCGGATTTCCTCTGGTCTGGCTATTTTGGTCACACACGAATGTCTTTATTCTTTTTCCGCTTTTATTATATCTAACGGAGAGGATATACCTGAGGCAAAAAAACGAAAAAGTAATCCTCTATACGTGTATAAGCGTTTCATATGCAATAGCTATTTTTGGAGGACATCCAGAGACGCTTTTTCATCTTTTTATGCTTCATATAATTTATATTCTCTTCAGATTTTGGAAAAGAAAAAAAGACTTGGCTCTCTTCTTTCTTGCAATTATTTCTGGTTTTCTTTTGGCAGCAATCCAGTTGTTGCCTTTTTTAGAGTATCTTTTTCATAGTGCTGCTTTTTCTGCAAGAATGACCCTTCCATCCTCAGTCTTTTTCCCTCCGTTAGCTTCTCTACAATACTTTTTTCCGTTTCTTCATGGTGCGCCGCATACTCAATTTTATAGAACAATAGAGGGAATAAATTTTCAAGAGAGCATTGGAGGCTATACTGGTGCATCAGTCATGATGACGGCTTTTCTTGGTGTTCTGACTCAGAGAAAAAATAGATTAGCCTTTTTTTGGCTTACTGTCTGTTTTTTTATTCTTGCTGTCGTTTTTAAGATCTGGCCTTTTTGGTTGGTTACGACGCTTCCTCTCTTTGATGTTACCGCGAACCATAGACTAATAGGCTTCATGTCAATTGCAGTATGTATCGTTTTTGCATGTTTCTTAGACGGTATTGAGAAGAAAGAGGAAAGAGTAGTGACTAAATACGGAAACTTACTTCATGTTATACTCGCTATCGGCATCTGTTTAGGTACAGTTACGTGGTTTATTACGTCATATGCTTATAATCCTGTTGATAAACTTCAATACTTCATACAATCTTTGTCACTTCATGTCACATATATTTCTTTGACAACTGCGATCTACTTTTTGCTTCTGATATTTCTTATTAGAAAAAGACTACTGAAGACTTCATGTATCTTTCTTCTTCTGATCCCGATTCTTTTTCAAACAATAGGATTATTTTGGAACTATGTTCCGATTACTGAAAGAAAAGATTATTATCCTCAGATTGAGTTGACAAAAAAAATGCAGTCACTACAGAAAGGGACATATTTAGAAATTGGGAACCTTAATCTTCCGGAAAATATCAATCTTATGTATAACCTCAATCAAGCGGAAAATTATGATGCTATTGATAGTAAGGATTATGAGGAAGCATTTAATATGACATTTACTCACAGGAATCATTGGAATAAGGTAGATAGTATTTCGGTAACATCATTACAGAAGTTCGGAATTCAGTATGTATTGTCGGATTTTGATCCTAACTTAGTACGAGATACGTTGCAGACGTCCTTTGATCAGTTATCACCTGCTCTTGTTTCTGGAGAGGAGCTTTCAGTGGTGTTTAAATCAACATATTCACAACTACGTGAAGTTAGATTTCTGACTGCAAATTTTAATAGATTGAATATCTGTCAACTGGTTATTACTGTTTCCGAGAAGTCTTCAAAAAAAGAAGTAGCTAAGACTCTTCGTGATTGTCGGGATGTTCGAGATAAGATGTTTATGACAATTTCGATACCGATTACGTTATCTCAAGGCCATGAATATGTACTTAAAGTAGCATCTCAAAATGCAAGCGAACAAAATGCTGTAGCGCTGTGGACTGATAAACAAGGCAGGCCATACACAGAACTTTTCTATGAAGATGTAAAGCCAGATGACTTTACTCGGTTATGGAAAGAGGGAAATGTGGGTCTCTGGTCAGTTCCTCATGTAAAGGAAGTCATTATTGATGGGAGTTATTCTGAAACGCTGCAGATACCTGAGAAATTGACTTTACAGGTACATGCGAACAAGGATGGTGTCATGGAGATAAAAAAGTCCTTCTATCCCGGCTGGTATGCGGTAGTGGATGAAAAAAAGACACCGCTTATCAATCGTCATCCATTTATGGGAGTATATCTATCAAAAGGAGATCATGTCGTGACATTGGAGTATAAACCTCTTTCATTTCGACTTGGTTTCGTTATCAGTCTTGTTGTACTTCTGGGGATATGTAGTTTATTTGCTTACAATTTTAGGCGTTGGAAGAGGAATAATAAATTTGCCCTTAAAGCCCTTTTCTCGCAATTTCGGCATTAGCTCCTTTGCAATATGCCATGAAAAGATAAGAGCATACTCCGGCTGATCTTTAAAGAGCTTTGCCTCATCAAGAATAGGTATGATGGTTCCAGGGATGTATTTGCCTGTTTTATATGAGCCTTTTACTTCCAGAACACAATCAATAATCTGATCATCAAGACCAACATAGTTGATCAACGTGCTCGCACGTGAAGGTGCGCTTATACCATAGATTCTTCCATTCTTAGATTTTATTGAATGAAGCAGTTTATGAAGCGAGAGTTTTGAAAGCATCACATCATGGCTAAAGGATTTAAACTGTTTCTTATTCGTGACGTTTTCTTTTTCCCGTTTCAGAATTCTTTTTACAGAGTCCTCAATAGGATACATTCCTTTTCTTGCAGCATACACGCGGATGGAACCACCGTGCGGTGGAATTTCTTTAGCATGAAAAATCTCCAGGTCATGCATCTGAAGAAGATACTGAAGACTTCTGAGAGAGTAATATCGAAGATGTTCGTGATAGATCGTGTCATACTGGAGTTTTTCGATAAGAGGAGCAAGGTAGTGAGATTCAGAGACAAAAATTCCATCGCTCTGTAGGATCTCGAGAAGTAATTCTACAACTTCATGAACATTCTCAATATGTGCAAAAACATTAGTAGCTGTAATTATTTTAGCTTTGCCATGTTCTTTCTTTATTTTTTTTACAACATCTTTTTCGAAGTAGGAAAGAACTGTAGGAATACCATTTTTTATTGCAAGTTTNCCTATGCTTTCAGGAGTAACGCCAAGCACTCTGTGATTTTTTTTAAAATTATTGAGAAGATTACCATCATTTGATCCAATGTCAATAATCAGATCTTTTTTATCAAGTTCAAATTTTTCTATACATTCTTCATAGAGTTCTTTGAAATTCTCGCGAAGCACTTTTGTAGTACTGCTCGTATAAGGATAACTTTCAGGAAAAAGTATTTTCGGATCGACGATAAGTCCTAGTTGCACTAAATGACACTTCGAGCAGTAGAGTAATTCAGCCGGGTAACTGGGTTGTTCATGTGGTTGTGTGCCTATCTTTGGAAGTGTGTTAACTGGTGGAAGATATCCTAAGAAAATAATTGGTTCGAGTTTGGAATTATTACAGATCTGACAGGAAGATACGACGCTACTTGATCCGGTGTTAAATGTCGATTGTATTCTTTTCTTCATTGCGATGCATATGATACAGTTTTCCTCTACTTTTGTCTAGAGATTGACAGGGTAAGAAAAACGTATACTTCTGAAGAGTTGCTGTTAGGATAAATACCACTCCATGGCTTTCTTTATTCCTTCTTCAAGACTTACTTGCTGATGAAAACCAAGAGCTTTTAGTTTAGTGATGTCAGGACAACGGCGGGTAGTGCTTCCTTTTCGAAGCATCTCTGGAATGGTGGTAATTTCTTTTTGTAATACTTTTGCCATAATCTGTACTAACTCGTTTATAGAAACCTCATCTGAAGTTCCGATATTATATGTTTCCAAATGCAATCCTTTTTCAAGAAGTAGTTGTAGCCCTCTTACAAAATCATCAATGTAAATAAATGCCCTTGTTTCGTCTCCGGTCCCTTGTATCGGTAAAGAAACTCTGTCACTATTTTTTTGTTTTTTTATTTTATGAAGCAACTCCGGTATGACATGCTCTTCTCCCATGTCAGGCCCATACACATTATGTGGACGGAAAATTATAGCCCGCTTAAAATATTTTTTTCCATTATGAATCGTCATAAGCTCACTAATTATTTTACCGCCACCATAAGAGTAACGTGGATTGTACGCATCAGGTATGCTTAAGGGGACGTTCTCCTTTGTCGGTGTTTCTGGTGGGGTTTGGTAGACTTCAGAACTTGAGGCGAGGAACAATTCAGGTACATTCTGTGCGATTCCTGCATCAATTATGTTTGTCATCCCCTTTACAGCAATCTCGAGAACTAATTCAGGTTTTTCATAAAAGAACTTCGTGCCATTTATGTATGCTAAGTGGATAATACTATCTATCGACTCACATGCTGCTGTGACAGATTGAATGTCCCGGATATCTCCTTCACGTATCTCTACATTTTTTGTTAACTCTGAGAGACGATTACTTTTGCCTCTCGAATCGTTATCAAAGACACGGACGAAATCTCCATTTTTTACCAATGCTTTGACTAATGCACTCCCTATGAATCCAGTTCCGCCAGTCACTAGGTATCGTTTCATCAGTCAATTATAGTCAAAGCAAAAAGGTAAGTAAATAAAAGTCCCGTTTTGTATAATAGGACCTGCAGTGAAGAAGAACGTTAAAGAGCATACCCTTTTTAGACAGGCAGTAGTTTTTTCTGTCTCATTACTAGTAGGTTGTATTGTGTATACATTAAGTATTTTTTATATTGTCCCACAATCGCTGCCTGTTCCAAAAACGTCTGCAATCAACTGGCTTGTTCTTCATAAGCATTCTCTGACACTTGACTACATACGATTCTTACTTTTCGTNTTACTTATTCCCGTTNCAGTTCTGCTCGGTCAGTACTTTTTCCTATGGCGAAAAAAATAGTAGTTTGCTTATTTTTTATTTTTCTCTGGTTGCTCTATATAGGCCAACTAAGTTCAGTGAGNGGTCTCTATGGAGACATCAATATGCTTGATGAGGGGCAGTTTGCTGCATGGGTTAGTCATATGATGCACGGAAAAATGTTATATAGAGAATTTTATCTTCAGTATGGACCTTTGCAAGTACTGCCTCTCTTAGTTTTTACCAAATTGTTCGGGATATCATTTTTTAGTATAAGGCTCTATCTTTTTGTGTTCGGGACTCTTTTTGGCATCTTTGCATCGATACTTGTTTTACGTTTTTTTAAGGTAAACCAGATCATAATGGTTCTTACAGTTATTTTTTTAGTATTGATACCGGGTGTTCATATTCGTCACTGGATTGGTATTTTTACACTGTATTTACTTGCGTTCTCCTTTTCAGCTAAAAGAGAAAAGACAGCTTTTGCGACTGGGGTTTTTCTTGCTCTTACGTTTCTTGAAAGTGCTGAAGTAGGTATTTTTACCTTCATTCTGGTAGCATGCTTTAGTGGATGTAAGTTTTTCTACAAGAAGACGCGGAAGATAACTGTACATCTCATCCCTTTTTTACTATCAGGTCTGGCAATTTCATGTCTTTCTTTCATTGTGTTTGCAGTTCAGCAAGGATGGCTACTAAGTTATTTGAAAACTACTCTGGATGTTCTTACCTCTCTTTCTGGGGTTAATCTTCCCAACGGACAAGGTTTACCAAATATTGTGCCAACAGTCCAGGTATTTTCCACTCCGTTAGGTTTTGTGAAGTTTCTTTTTTCTAGACCGCTACTTTTTTACTGGTCTCTACTCCTTCTTCTTATTTTTTTCTCGATAACTGTCATACGATACATAGAAAAAAGAACGACTGAAAAAGATGATATGCTGCTGCTACTTATCGGATTTGGTCTTCTATCATACGCAAGTATTATAGGCAGGTCCGGTCATTATATGCTGCTTTTCCCGATAGTTCTTGTCTCCGGAAGTTATTTCATCTCCTTGTCGTATCAGTATGTATTGAATAATAAGAAGGAAATGAAGATACTCAGCATTTTTTTCTTTGTATGTTTTTTATTATATGGCTTAAGACATGCTGCTATCTTTCGTCAGGATTTTTTAAGAGGTTTTCAGCAACGACAACTAGTGAATACAACAACATTTCGTGTAGCACCTCTCGCTATTTCTGAGAAACAGAGCAGTGATATCACAAGGATTCAAGCTTTCATGAATACTCACGCAAAGTCATCAGACGTAATCTATGTATTTAATAATATTCCTGCTCTGTACTTTCTTCTCGATCGGGAAAATGCGACACGCTATGACCTCCCTCTGCTTGCATCCTCGAAGGAGAAAAGACTGGAGATAGTGTCTTCTTTAGAAAAGAACAAACCGAAGTTTATTATCGAAGATAAAGAAGCTTGGGCAGTCGATGGAATTAGTGACAGGCAACGTATGCCTGAGGTAATTTCATATATAGTTCAGAACTATAAGAAGAAAAACGTACTAAACAATCATCTGATTATTTACGAGAGATCAGAAAAGCGTTAATCAGGAAATATTTAGACGTTTTTCAACCTCTTCTTTTATCTTTTCATGCTGTGGTTTCCAGACTACGTTATTCATATTTCAAGAATTGCTGAGATAGGTAAGTGATCAGATCCTTTTGACGACTCGACCCGAAAGTCGGTCACAGATATGTCCGGTGTTACAAATATGTAATCAAGTCTGTGTTTTAGTTCTGTTTCACGAAAGTCTTCATAGTCGAATGGATAGACAGTCCAAGTCGGATTGATGAGTTCTGAGTCGGTATTTACGAGCTTTGTGGTTAGTGTTTGCATATATGAGCTATCAGGATGTGAGTTAAAATCTCCTGTAAGAACAGTTTTCGTTTTCGGAATAACTGTTATTAGTTTATCAACTTGGAGGTTTCGTATTGCCGATTCTTGGAACATATGAGAGTAAGCAAGATGAGTGGTAATAATAGTTAGCGGATTTCCATCTATTTCTATTTGAGCATCAATTGCAACTCTTGGCTCTGTTTCAGCACTATCCGTGTATTGGTCGATAGTGCTTAACATATGTGGCGTACTTTTAGTAATTGGAAATTTACTCAGAACGGCATTTCCTTGCGGGAATCCCAGGCGAGTTTTATCAATTGCCCGATAGTACGTGTATTCGTAACCGAGCAGGTCAGCGATAACAGCGGCAGTATTCGTTCCCTCTTTTTCTATAACCTCTTGCAACCCTAGAATATCGGCATTACTTTCTCTCAAAAAAGAAACAACTTCTTTGAGATGGAAATCTTGCCAGATATTCCAGGAGATGACTTTAATTTGCATACAAGCATTATAACAATTCCACGGAAAGGTATTTTATAGGGAGAATTTTTTAATAACCGATTTAGGAGCATGAAAAATGCGATTTCTTAACATGGCGAGGAGAAACCAGCGCAAATAGGGGAGGAGCGAGCGCTGGAGGTTAAAATTCGTCTTTCCGTGCTGTCTATCTCTCCAAACGGTCGGAATCTCAGCAATTCTGTAGCCTAGGATATGCGCCTTTGCTACGATCTCAAGGGTAACGCTGAAACTTTCGGTACTCTGAAGTTTCAGTGCTTTGAGCATCTTTGTTGAATAAAGTTTATAACTGTTTGTCGAATCACTTGTCGGCATACCGGTCAATAATCTGAGTAAAAAACCTGCAGCTTTTGGTATAAATACTTTAAAAGGAGACTTAAGCTGCTGTTGACCACCTTTACTGTATCGTGACGGGCTTGCAATGTCGGCTTTTTGGGGAACTATTGTGAGGAGCTCCTTGATTTGTGTTAGATCATCACACAGATCTGCCATGGTGACAAGGATGAGTGGGGCTTTCGCATATTTAAAGCCGGTTCGGAGGGCGCCTGATGGTCCTTTAGCGATAGAATTCTGTACAACATGTAGGTTTCGATAGCCTTTCTTCAATCGCGAGAGCACGGGTAGAGTTGTATCGTCGTCTGAATCATAGACGACGAGTAACTCATACGATACTGGAACTGCTCGCTTCAGAGTAGCTAAAACTTTCGATATGTTTTTCGGTTCGTTAAAAACCGGTATGATGATAGAAACTTTTGGGGGTAATTTCATGGTACGATCACTGGGGCAGGAATGGGTACTAAAAATTTGCCACCTTTTCGAACATACTCACTTTTTTCGAGAAAGAAATCTACGTAATTCCAACTCAGTAAAAGCGCATATTCTGGCATTGTTTCTAAAAATGCTTCTTCGCTCACAATCGGGATATGAGATCCAGGCGTGAGAAGTCCTTGTTTGAGAGGATTTGTTTCTGCAATACACTCCAGGGTTTCAGATGTTATTGCGAAGTAGTTAAGAAGGGTATTTCCTTTCGCAGGGGCACTATACCCACCCAATCTTGCGCCTGATGCACGAAGCGTTTTGATCTTTTTCAGCACCTCTTTTTTTACAAGAGCCACTCGTTTTGCAAATTCAGTATAGCGAGATATTTTTTTTACCCCCCAGGTTTTTTCATATTCGAGGATTGTTTCTACTTTGTTCTTTACCAAGCGTGCTCCCTTTTTTGAGATAAAGATTCGTATAGCCGGACCGGACGCACCAAAAGGTATCCTGACAACGTCAAATACCTCAAGGTTGTATCGAGCAAGAAAAGGAACCAAGGGAGTAAGGCTTAGGTAACAAAGATGTTCATGGTAAATAATATCGAAAAGTGTTTGGTCCACCATATCCAACAAGTACGGAGCTTCAATAACAAATACCCCGTCGTCTGCAAGGAGTGTCGGCAGTCCTTCTACAAAACTGCCGATATCGTCGACATGGGCAAAAACATTTGTGGCGGTGATTATTTTTGCGTTTCCGTGCTTCTTTACAATTTTTTTTGCAGTGGTTTCGGTAAAGAAGTCTTTGACAACCTCAAGACCTGATGAACGAGCAATTTCCGCAACCTTTGATGGTTCTACCCCGAGTCGAATAATTTCAGGGACTGTGTAACCATGAAGAAGGATACCGTCATTACATCCTATATCTACGACAAGGTCTCCTTTTTTAAGTTTGTATTTTTTCGAGAGTATCTGTGCGAGATCGGCGTAGTGCTGTTTCAGGGCTTTCGAGCTGGATGAGAGATAGACATAATCGTCAAAGATACTCGCTGCAGACACCACATCGATCAGTTGTACGAGAAAACAAGACTGACAGATATAGAGCTCAAGTGGGTACTTCTTTTCACTTTTTAATTGGTCGGGTCGCAAGAAGCTGTTAGATGGCGGTTGCATGCCAAGAGACAGAAATTTTATTATTTTATTGGAACCACAGTATCGACAGGTAGTTCTTTTTCTAAAAATGGAATCAGCTTTCATGAGTTTGTATTATACCAGTATCGTTAGTGTGAGAAAACTTCTTATAAGATGTTTTCTTACAACAGAGCGTTCATTTACATTTTATTACAGTCCTCTATAATAGAGGCTCGAGAGTTACAATGTAAAATGAAAAAAGTTTTATTACTGGGCGGAGCAGGATTGGTTGGTACCCGGATTCGTGATCTTTTTTCCACGACGTTCCGTATTGTTTCTCCTTTTCATGCAGAATTGGATGTGACGAATCATGCTGCTGTAAAATTGTTTATTGCAGCTCAAAAACCTGATGTGATTATTTATGCAGCAGGAATTACAAATCCGGATAAGGCAGAAGAGTACCGAGAAGAAGCTTTTGCCGTTAATGCAGAAGCTCCAAGAATGATTGCGGCTATTGCTAAGGAAACAAAGATAAAACTTCTCTATCTCTCAACAGATGCGGTATTCAATGGAAGTGGTAGGCATCCTTTTAAAGAAGACGATCAAACAGATCCGGTTAACTACTACGGATATACAAAACGAAAAGGCGAGGAATTCGTATTACGTGCGTCAGATACTAACAGCGTGCTGCGTCTTATTACCGTGTATTCTGATTTTTTTTCAGGAAAGAAGGATATCGCTCGTTTGGCGATTGATGCCTTTATTCGTAGAGAATCATTTGCCGGAATCATGGATCAGTATTTCAGTCCAACCTACGTTGATCATGTTGTGTACGCGGTGGCTCAAGTTATTAACAAAAATGTTTCCGGCATTCTTCATATAGGAGCGCGCGATTGCATCAGCAATTATGCATTTGTGTCACTCCTAGCCAAGCTCGGTGGTTTTGAGGATGCCAGAATAACTTCAGTATCGTTTACAGAATTTTATAAAGATAAGAAAGCAAAAAGAAGTAATTATGCCTGTCTCGATACTGCTAAGGCGCTGAGTATACTAGACAATTCATGTATCGTCCCTATCGCCGAAGGGTTAAGACTGTTTTTAAAGAATTATCATAGTCGTTTCTCTCAGAGTTGATTTATCGGTGGCTATAGTCTAATATGGGTAACATCGCATTTTTGTAATAGGATTCTTCAAATGGCTAGACGCACAAACACAAAGAAAGTAATTCCTCATAGTGAACAAGTTGCAGTAATCGGAATCGGAAGAGTAGGCTTACCTCTCGCCTTAGTTCTTGCAGATGAAGGTTTTACTACCTATGGCATAGGACGAAGTCCCGAAAAGATACAAGCGATCAGTAGTGGCAAAATGCCTTTTTTAGAACAGGGTGCGACAGTGTTGCTTCGAAAACACGTCGGTAAAAATTTTATTGCTACGACCGATTATTCAGTTATTTCCAGATGCAGCTATATCATTTTGACTTTGGGAACTCCTGTTGATGAAAATATTAACCCCGTATATGATCAGATTGATGAATCACTAGCCGAAGCCAGAAAGTTTCTCCGTCCGAATCAGACACTGATTCTCAGAAGTACTGTTTCTCCGAGAACAACACAGTATGTGCAATCAATCATTGAAGATATTAGTGGACTTCATGTAGGGAAAAATTTCTTTTTAGCATTTGCCCCGGAGCGGATCACGGAAGGAAATTCTCTTGATGAAATGAAAACAATTCCTCAAATAGTCGGTGGTGTCGATAGGAAAAGCACAGTAAAGGCCACAGCTTTCTTTAAGAGAATTGGAGTGGAGACTCTTGAGACAGATGATGTTTCAGCAGAATTGGCGAAACTTTTCACCAACATGTATCGATATATAAACTTTGCGATCGCTAATGAATTTATGGTGCTCGCGGATAACTATCATAAAGATATCTATGAGATTGTTAATTTAGTAAATCATAACTACAAGCGTGGAGGACTGAAGTTGCCCGGATTGACAGGTGGGCCTTGTCTTTTTAAAGATGGATTTTTCCTTATTTCTGATTTGCCATTCGGAGACCTCATTTCTACAAGCTGGAAATTGAATGAAGCAATACCCCTCTTCCTCATAAAAAAAATTAAAGAAAGAATGCGTCTTAAGAAAAAAAAGGCTGTCATTCTCGGTCTTGCTTTCAAATCAGAAATCGATGATCCACGGGGATCGTTAAGTTTTAAAGTTAGAAAAGCTCTTTTGAAAGAAAGCGCTGAAGTCGTGCTTCACGATCCTTTTATCAAAACATATAGTAATCAAGTAGTGGAAGACGATGTGTATAGCGCTGTAGAAAATGCAGATCTTCTTTTTATTGCTACAAATCATAAAGCGTATAAGACGCTAGATATGAAAAAAATTAAAGAAAAGGTGAAAAAAACATGTATGGTTTGTGATGTGTGGAATGTCTGGGGAACTAATAAAATAGTCTATAGACTTAACTACTTAGATAAACACTAATTATTTACCAACGCCAGTTCTGATAATAGTGTCTAGAAACATAAATCCATGTTTTAAAGGTAAGACATTTGATTTACCTGTTATTCGTTTTTTGTAGTGTACTGGAACATCAAGAATTTTATATCCTTTTTTAGCAGCTTTTATCACTTCTTCTGCTTCGTAGCCATAATGATCAACCTTCATGTTAATGTCCTTCATGACAGGTGTTCGAAATGCTTTGAAGCCTGCCAATACATCTGTAATCCATTTTTTTGATGCGATAGATGTTGCAAGAGATAGAAAGATAATACCAAAACGACGGAATTTCGTTACTGCACCTTTATCAACATTCGCTCCTTTGCGATATCGTGTACCGAGTGTTACATCATAACCGTTCCGTAATGGTTCTATAAGTTTTGGGATATCTCTCGGAAGAAACTGATAGTCTGCGTCGATCTGGACGATATAGTCGCCTTTAACATGTTTATTCGCTTTTCGAAGAGCAGCTCCTTTTCCTAACCACTTTCCTGTATGAATGACTCTCGCTCCTGCTTTTTCCGCGACAGCTTTTGTGTTATCAGTTGTCTTGCTATCGAGAACAACTAAAATTTGAAGATCATACTCTTTTATCTTAAAGCATTCATCAACAGTTTTTTTTATATTCTTTTCTTCATTTAAAGCAGCAATAAGAACGGTTACGATGGGTTTTTTAGATGAAGTCATAGTGTAGAGCAGTATGTAGAAATGATTATATCATCAGCGTAGGAACGTAGCAATAAAATATTATAACTTTTTCCCAATCATATAAAATGTATCACCGAAATTTAGGTGGACAGAAAAATTTGCAATCCTAGGGTAGGAAAGTAAGGTTGCTTTTATCCAAGTGAAAAATTTATTCTTCAACTGAATTTTACCAAGAACATAGTAGAGAGGAAATATTCGTATGTAATTTCCTGTATCGATTACCTCAAATCCGTGCTGTTCAAACAACATTTTTAACGTCTTTGGAGAATATAGTATGAGGTGCATTCGGATAAGAAACGGGTAACGTTTTCCAAGTATTTTAGCAAAGAGACTGTCTATGTTTGGTGTGGCCATTAGGAGAATTCCATTTTTTTTCATTGTCTTCTCTAGTACAGTCATAACTTTATGAGGTTTACCTAAGTGTTCAATAACATCAAATAAGGTTATCGCATCAAAAAAATTATTTTTCAACTTTGCTTTCTCTATTTCGTGACCTAGCATTGTTACCCCCTTTTTTACTGCAATCTTACCAGCCCACTGAGAAGGTTCTATCCCGTATACTTTCCACCCCTGCTCTTTTGCTATTTCGAGGAAAAAACCTGCAAAGCAACCTACATCTAATAGTGTTCCTTTCTTTGCAAATATATTGAGCTTTTTCAAATGACTTTTTAACAGTAACTTTCTATAGTGTTCTGTTTGTAAATATTCTTCATCGACAACTTCTTCATATCCTTTCAATATCGTTGATAAATCCTCCATAGGATTTGTATACACTAGGCCACAGGTGTCGCACCGAACGATCTGTCCATGTTTTGTGTAGTCGTCAAGTGTATTTTTTAGATGGTTTCTAAGCACCTCAAGATTAAAATCTTCGTTTGTTAAAGTAGAGGTGTAGAGAACCCTATAGTTTTGTTTTCCACAGAGAGGACATAAAATTTCCTGCATATTTTTGAGAGTGTTATCTAAGTTGCTAACTCAAGTACGTTTTGTTAGTATAACAAAATAATCTATGTTGAACAAGAAAGATTATTATTTAATTTTACTGTTTTTTTTGATAGGCATTCTGCTTAGATTTCCACTCGTTGAAAACTTTCAATCCCACTGGGATGGTCCAGATTATAGTATCGCAGTTGTTCGTTATTCCTTGGAGCAAAACACACCGACAATCCCAGGCTACCCTCTTTACATAGCCATGGGACATTTTTTTTATCTTTTTACTCACGATCCACACAGAGCCTTGCTCATGGTAAACGTACTATGGAGTGGTATAGGCGCAGGAGTTTTTTATCTTGTTGGTAAAGTTATGTTTAACAGAGTAGTTGGTGTTAGTTCAGCAAGTATTTTTCTTTCGGGTTCAACCTTTTACTATTTTGGACTAACTCCTTATCCACATTTGATTCTTCCAATTACTACGGCGCTAGTAGGGCTTCTTTGTTATCTTAATATTTTTAAAAAACGTAAACTGGGTTTTTTATTTGGAGTTATCTTTGCTGTAACACTGGGAATTAGACCTCAAGAGTTTCTATTTCTTTCTCCTTTGATCCTCTTTGGCTTTATACACCTCTCCCGTAAAGAAAAACTTAGAATGTTGTGTGGCTTTTTTATAACATTTCTTGTGTGGTTTATTCCTTTTCTTGTTGTTGTGGGAGGGTTGGAAAAATATAGTAATTTATTATTCGATGGAGCAAAAAGTGGGACTAAAGCAGTTTTTGTTCCAAAACTACGATGGGAGTTTATAGAACTTATCATAAAGGGTTTATTGCTAAGTCTTGGTGTCGGAGCATTGTTTCTAATTTTTTATGCTGGGAAAGCATGGGACATTCTAAAAAAAGATAAAAATGTTCTTTGGCTTGTTAATAAAAAAATTACATTTTTTTTGATATGGATTATTCCCTCGTTACTTTTTAATATTTTTATTGTAACAGTTCATGCTGGTTATCAGATGAACTACCTGTCTGCTTTGGTCCTTTTAGCTTCTTATGGAATGTGGCGAGTGCTTAAGCATAACAAATACTTACTAGTATCAGCTATTGCAATTACTGTACTGATTAATTGGTCACTCTTCTTTTATA
>JGI1357J11328_10001622_pt1 | contig 16821 bp, 16 predicted proteins | sample Subgrocontami54m_FD_11328 | JGI IMG/M metagenome (IMG submission 11328)
CCCCCCCTGAGTGGCCACCCCGCGACCGACGGCGTTGACCAGTACGGAAGGCCCCGACCGGAGGACGTACTGGGAGAAGGCCCGGTTCCGGGCAGTCTACTTCCGCTTCGGCCGTCGCTTCTGAACGGGACGAACCGTTTCCAAAGGAACGGAATTCGTTTCCTTGAACGGCACATGACAAGCCTGTCAGGTGTGTCCGCGGACGGACAGGACCCAACATCCGTTTCCGGGCCAGATTGCCCCTCTTCCTCTCGCCTTTTCCGGGCGCCATTCCAGTGGCAAGGCGATTGCGCTAGACCTGTCGTAACAGCGTTACCACGTCCAGGATAAGACCGGTCCTATCTGCCCGAGGAGGCCGCATGTCGCGGAAGATCGTCGGGATGCTCGTTTCGACCGCCGTCCTCGTCGGCGGCCTGTACCTCCTGGTCTGCCCGCACGGCCCCGCGCCGTCCACGGCGACCGCGGGCGAGCCGACGCCCGGCGAGGGGCTCTACCTACGCCACTGCGCGCCGTGCCACGGCGAGAAGGGGGATGGCAACGGGCCGGCGTCCAAGTACCTCTACCCGCGCCCGCGGAACTACACGAAGGGGCTGTTCAAGCTCCACACGACGCCCAGCGGGCAGTTGCCGACTGACGACGACCTCCTCCGCACCATCTCCAACGGGATGCCGGGCTCGGGCATGCCCTCGTTCGCCTGGCTCTCCGAGGCCGACCGCCGCGCGCTCGTCGACCGCGTGAAGGCGCTGTCCGTGTGGACCGACGAGGACGCCGGCGAGACGATCAACCACTTCGTCGATCGCGGCCAGCCGCCCGCGCAGGACATCGGAGTGGCCCCCCCGTCCTCCCCCGAGGCGATCGCGCGGGGGAAGGATGTCTACAAGAAGCTGGAGTGCTTCAACTGCCACGGCCAGACGGGCAAGGGCGACGGCCCGTCGGCGGTGGGACAGACCGATAGCTGGGGCTTCCCGGCAGTGCCCCGCGACTTCACGACCGGCGTCTTCCGCGGCGGCGGGACGGACGCGGACCTTTACTATCGATTCACCGTCGGGATGCCGGGGACGCCGATGCCGGCGTTCTCGCAGGTCTCCGACGCGGAGCGATGGGACCTCGTCCACTACGTCCAGTCGCTCCGCCGACCCGACGCGAAGCCCTGGACCGCCCCCGCGGACGGGACGCTCCACGTCGCCCGCCGCGCCGAGCCGATCCCGGTCGGGGACGCGTGGGGGAAGATGTGGGAGGATGTCCCCTCCGCGTCGTTCTCGCTCTTCCCGCTCTGGCAGAAGGGGAACAACCCGTCCCACGTCCGCGTCCGCGCCGTCCACGATGGGAAGACCGTGGCGGTCCTCATGGAGTGGGACGACCCGACGCTGAACGCGGAAGCGGTCATGACGAAGCACTTCGTCGACGCGGGGGCGGTGATGTTCTCCCTCCTCCCCGACCCGCCGTTCCTGGGGATGGGGGAGTCGACCCGCCCGTGCATCATCTGGAATTGCCGCGGCGACACGCTCAGGGACCAGCTCCTCTTCGTCGACATGGAGGCCGTCTTCCCGGCGATGGTGGCGGACTGGTACCCGATGCAGTTCCCGGACTACCGGGACACCGCGGGAAACGTGCTGCCGACGTCGCGGCACGACCCGGCCTTCATGAGCGGCTGGGGCGCGGGGAACCCGATCTCGAACCCGGTCCGCCTCGACCCGTCCGCCGCAATGCAGGCGAGGGGATTCGGAACGCTGGAGACCGCCGGAAAGGAGCGCCAGATCGTGAAGGCCTCCGGTGGCTGGCGGAACGGCACGTGGCGGATGTGCTTCTCGCGGGCAATGGCGGCCCCGGTGCCCGAGGACGTCGGATTCACGCCCGGGACCGTCGGCCACACGGCATTCGCGGTGTGGGACGGGGCGCTCGAGGACCGCAATGGCCAGAAGTCGGTCTCGGGCTGGTGCAAGATGTCGTTCGACCCGTAAGGGAGCGCCTCGTGCCAATCCCCATCGAGCTGGAATCCGGGCTCTGCGAGGAAATCGTGCTGGGACGCGTCCTCGCGGAGGAGCGCGCGGGCCGCGTGCCCGAGTGGCGTCACGAGAGCGAAGAGGTGTACCGCATCGCCTCGCCGCTGGAGCGCGACCGGGCGTTCCGGAACCTCGCCCTCGGATCGTTCGCCAAGACGGGGGCGGCAAAGGTCCTGCACGCCCTCCTGGCCGAGTTCGAGCCGCGCTTTCCGGGGGTCTCTCGCGCCGTGTTCCAGCGGGCGAACCGCCCTGCGCAGGAGGGGACGGAGCTCCACGTCTCCGGGACGGAGCGCGTGGTCCGCACCGAGGTCGGCGTGACGCGCATGCTCGAGCCCGCGTCACTCGAGACGTTCCTGCGGTCCGAGTGGACGCACGTCGCGGACATGCTCGACCCGTCGTTCGGCTACGGCCCCGACGAGCTGGAGCAGGCGGGGGAGACCCCGTTCGATCGCCGCATGATCCGCGAGCGGTACCGCGCGCTGTGGACCTCGAGCGTCACCGGGCGCCTCGCCCGCGAGGGAAAGGCCCCGGAGGGGGCGGAGTCGCACCGCCGCGCGGAGGTCTACCGCGTCTACGCGAAGCTCCCCGAGACCGCCCGCGCCGCGTGCTTCGAGGCCGTCTGGAGCGGCCCGCGCCCGACGCATGCGCAGTTGATGGCGCTCGCGGCGAGCCCCTCGGCCGCGCTCGCGCACTTCGCGCCTGGGACCTCGATGGAGGCGACGAGCCTCAGGATGCCGGGCGACTCGTGCCCGCTCTGCCACTTCCCCGCGTGGAAGTGGGGCGATCCGGCGGCCATGGCGGATCGGACGCGCGTCGCACTGACGGGTGATTTTCCGACCTGGAAGGCTGAAGAAGGCCTGTGCGACCGGTGCGATGAGCTGTACCGGGCCCGCACCGGCTGCTGGTGAGATGACGCGGCGGGACTTCTTCCGGCTCTCGGTGACGGCGTGGAAGCCGACCTCGACGAGGCTGGCGGCCACGGTGAACCGCGAGCAGTGCATCGCCTGGGGCGAGGGGCCCTGCCGGATGTGCGAGACAAGGTGCCCGATCCCGGGCGTGCTGACGTGGGACCGGGGGCCGGTGATCGACGCGGCCGCGTGCGACGGCTGCGGAAAGTGCGTGGATGCCTGCGCGGCGGTGAACATGCCGCCCGCCTTGACTCTGGAATCGCGCCCGTCCAGCTTGGAGTCGCGCCCGTAAGGGCGCGAGCGAGCCGAGGGGCCTCAGCCCCGAGGCGAGCCCCCGTCTCGAATGCGGGAAAAGGAGAACGACATGGACCTCTCTCGTCGTGACTTCCTGAAGGCGACGGCCGTGACCGGAGGGGCGCTCGCCGCCGGCGGCGTGAGCCTCTCCTGGCTCCGCCCGGCGGAAGGGGTCGAGAACCCCCTCGCGGAGTACCCCGCCCGCGACTGGGAGGAACTCTACCGCGACCAGTACCGCTACGACTCCAGCTTCACGTTCGTCTGCTCGCCGAACGACACGCACGCCTGCCGCCTGCGCGCGTACGTCCGCAACGGCGTCTTCCTGCGGACCGAGGCGAACTACGACGTCCACAAGTACAAGGACCTCTACGGCAACACGGCCACTCCGAACTGGGGCCCGCGCACCTGCCTCAAGGGGTACACGGTCCAGCGCCGCGTCTATGGCCCGTACCGCCTCCGCTACCCGATCATCCGCAAGATGTGGAAGCAGTGGGCGGACGACGGCTTCCCGGAGCTGACGCCCGACAACCAGGTCAAGTACAAGTTCGACAGCCGCGGTTCGGACACCTTCCTCCGCGCGACGTGGGACGAGGCGTTCACGTACGCGGTCAAGGGGATGATGCACATCGCAGCGAAGTACAGCGGCCCCGAGGGCCGGCAGCGGCTCCTCGGCCAGGGCTACACGCCCGAGATGGTCGACACCGTGGAGGGCGCCGGGACGAGGACGATGAAGTTCCGCGGCGGCATGGGCCTCCTCGGCGTGATCGGTAAGTACGGGATGTACCGCTTCGCGAACACCCTCGCCCTCCTGGACGCGCACGTGCGCGGCGTGGGTCCCGACCAGGCGAAGGCGGGACGCACCTGGGACAACTACACCTGGCACGGCGACCAGGCCCCGGGCCACCCGTTCGTCCACGGGCTGCAGACCTCCGAGGTCGACTTCAACGACCTCCGCTACTCGCGCCTGCACATCCAGCTCGGGAAGAACCTCGTCGAGAACAAGCTGGTCGACTCGCACTGGTTCATCGAGCTGATGGAGCGGGGAGGGAAGATCGTCACGATCGCCCCCGAGTACAACCCGCCGTCGACGAAGTCCAACTACTGGATCCCGGTGCGTCCGAATTCGGACACGGCGCTCTTCCTCGGGGTCTCGAAGCTCCTGATCGACCAGAAGAGGTACGACGTCCCGTTCCTGAAGCGCTTCAGCGACATGCCGCTCCTCGTGCGGACCGACACGCTCAAGCGGCTCGACCCGAAGGACGTGATTCCGGGGTACAAGCCGTTCGACCTCGCGGGCGGCCCGAGCATGGAGCACCACGGGCTCACGCAGGAGCAGCGCGACAAGCTGCCGGACTACGTGGTCTGGGACGTGAAGACGGACAAGCCCGCCGCGATCAGCCGCGACCACGTCGGGGACCGCATGGACCAGGCGGGGATCGACCCCGCGCTCGAGGGGACCTGGAAGCTGAAGCTCGTCTCGGGCGAGGAGGTGGAGGTCAAGACGCTGCTCGAGATGTACAAGATCCACCTCGCCGACTACGACCTCGACACGGTGGCGGAGATCACGCGCGCGCCGAAGGACCTCATCGCGCAGCTCGCCGAGGACATCGCGACGATCAAGCCGGTCGCGATCCACGTCGGCGAGGGGATCAACCACTGGTTCCACGCCACTGAGGTCAACCGGGCGACGTACCTGCCTCTCATCCTCACGGGGAACATCGGAAAGCCCGGAGCCGGGTCGCACACCTGGGCCGGCAACTACAAGGCGGCGATCTTCCAGGGCTCCCACGACACCGGCCCCGGGTTCGGCGGCTGGGTGGGGGAGGACCCGTTCGCGCCCAACCTCGACGACCAGGCGAAGGCGATCGACCTCAAGGTGAAGCCCTACATCCGCGAGGAGGCCGTCGCGTACTGGAACTACCAGGACAAGCCGCTCGTCGTGGAGACGCCCAAGTTCGGGCGGAAGGTCTTCACGGGCAAAACCCACATGCCCTCGCCCACCAAGGTCATGTGGTTCACGAACGTCAACCTGATCAACAACGCGAAGTGGGCGTACGAGATGATCAAGAACGTCGACCCGAAGGTCGAGCTGATCATGTCGAACGACATCGAGATGACCGCCTCGATCGAGTACTCGGACTTCGCGTTCCCCGCGAACTCCTGGGCCGAGACGAAGACCCCCGAGATCACGGCCTCCTGCTCGAACCCGTTCATCCAGATCTGGAAGGGCGGGATCGACCCGCTGTTCGACTCCAAGGACGACGTGATGATCCTGGCGGGGATGGCCGCCAAGCTCGGGGAGCTGATCGGCGACACGAGGTGCGTCGACTACTGGAAGTTCGCGCTCGACGGGCGGCCCGAGGTCTACATCGACCGCCTCCTCGACGGGAGCTGCACGCTCCACGGGTACACCTACAAGGACATCATGGACGGGAAGTACGGCGAGCCGGGGGCGTGCATTTACCTCAGCCGCACGTCGCCGCGCATCCCGTTCTGGGAGCAGATCCACGAATCGATGCCGTTCTTCACGCCCACGGGGAGGTTGCAGGCGTACAACGACGAGCCGGAGATCATCGAGTACGGCGAGAACTTCATCGTCCACCGCGAGGGGCCGGAGGCGACGCCGTACCTGCCGAACGTGATCATCAGCTCGAACCCGTATGTGCGTCCCGAGGACTACGGGATCCCGTGGGACGAGATGGACGCGGATGCCCGGCAGGTGCGGAACGTGAAGCTCCCCTGGAGCGAGGCGAAGAACACGAAGAACCCGCTCTGGGAGAAGGGGTACCAGTTCTTCGCGATCACGCCGAAGACGCGCCACCGGGTCCACTCGTCGTGGAGCACGGTCGACTGGCACCTGATCTGGGACTCGAACTTCGGCGACCCGTACCGGGTCGACAAGCGGGCGCCGTACGTCGGCGAGCACCAGCTCCACATGAACCCGCAGGCGGCGCGCGACCTCGGGATCAACGATGGCGACTACGTCTACGTCGACGCGAACCCGACGGACCGTCCGTACGCGGGGTGGAAGCCGAACGACCCGTTCTACAAGGTCGCGAGGCTCATGCTGCGCGTGAAGTACAACCCGGCCTATCCCTACAACGCGGTCATGAGCAAGCACGCCCCGTTCATCGCGACGGAGCGTTCCGTGCGGGCTCACGAGACGCGTCCCGACGGGCGCGCCCTCTCGGAGGGAACGGGGTACCAGGCCGACCTGCGGTACGGGTCGCAGCAGAGCCTGACGCGCGGCTGGCTGATGCCGATGCACCAGCTCGATTCGCTCTTCCACAAGGCGAAGAGCAAGATGAAGTTCCTGTTCGGCGGCGAGTCGGACAACCACATGATCAACACGGTCCCGAAGGAGACGCTCGTCCGCATCCAGAAGGCGGAGGACGGCGGCCTCGGGGCCGTCGGGATCTGGCAGGGCGCCGCCACCGGGATGACGCCGGACAACGAGAACGACGTGATGAAGCGGTACCTCGCGGGCGATCTGACCAAGGTCAAGCCCGGCTAGTCGTGCTGGAGTCGCGCCCGCGAGCGTTGGAGTCGCGCCCGCGAGCGTTGGAGTCGCGCCCGTAAGGGCGCGGTGGATCGACGCCCGTAAGGGCGTCGGATGGAGACGACGATGCCCAAGGACGAATGCGATCCCGAGGACCCGATGGAGTTCGTCGCCATGTCCGTCCCCGCGGACGCGGGGACCGATGCGCGCATGGCGGAGTGCTTCGTCGAGGAGTTCGGCCAGATGGGCTTCGACCGCGAGCGGCTCCTTGGGATGTTCGCAAACCCGCTCTACGCGGGGACGAATCGGCTGTATGTGACTTACGGCGAGGCCTGGGTGAAGGACGTGATCGACCGCGTCCTGTCGCGTTGGACGTTCGTGCGCACGTAGGAGGACCCCATGTCCGAGGTCTACAACTGGCAGCTCGGCCGGAAGATGGAGTACACGTACGACGCGCACTACCCCGACCGGCAGTTCGCGTTCGTGTTCAACACGAACCGGTGCATCGCCTGCCAGACCTGCACGATGGCGTGCAAGTCCACCTGGACCTTCTCCAAGGGCCAGGAGTACATGTGGTGGAACAACGTCGAGACGAAGCCGTACGGCGGCTACCCCCACCACTGGGACGTGAAGCTCCTCTCGATGCTCGAGCAGACCAACCCCGGCGGGCAGAATTGGGACTCCTCTGCCAAGGAGGAGAAGGCCGCCCCGTACGGCCGCTTTGACGGGATGACGGTCTTCGACGCGGCGAAGAAGCAGTTCGGCGCGAACGGGCACATGGAGGCCCTGGGGTACCTCCCGACCGACTTCGAGTGGACCGCGCCCAACCTCTACGAGGACACGGCGACGGGGTACAAGGGGGTGAAGGACCAGATCCACCCCGAGGGGGTGAAGCTCCCCGAGCACAAGACGTGGTTCTTCTATCTCCAGCGGATATGCAACCACTGCAGCTATCCCGCGTGCCTGGCGGCGTGCCCGCGGAAGGCGATCTACAAGCGGCCTGAGGACGGGATCGTCCTGATCGACCAGTCGCGCTGCCGGGGCTACCGGAAGTGCATGGAGGCCTGCCCCTACAAGAAGACGATGTACCGCGGGAACACGCGGATCAGCGAGAAGTGCGTTGCGTGCTACCCGCGCATCGAGGGGAAGGACCCGCAGTGCGGCGGCGTGCCGATGGAGACGCGGTGCATGACCGCCTGCATCGGCCAGATCCGCATGCAGGGGCTCGTGAAGGTCGACGAGGGCGGGGCCTGGGCGGAGGACCCGAAGAACCCGCTCTACTACCTGGTGAAGGTCGCCAAGGTGGCGCTGCCCCTGTACCCGCAGTTCGGCACGCAGCCGAACGGGTACTACATCCCGCCGCGGTGGGTCAACCGCGAGTACCTGCGCCAGATGTTCGGGCCGGGCGTGGACCAGGCGATCGAGAACTACGCACACCCGACGCGCGAGCTCCTCGCGGTGCTGCAGCTCTTCCGCAAGAACCAGCGGATCATCTTCTCCTACGCAATCGAGGAGGGGGCCAAGATCGGCGAGACGACGCTCGACGGCAAGACGCACGAGCTCTTCAACGACACGGTGGTCGCCTTCGGGAAGGACGGCCAGGAGCTGTTCCGGACGACCGTCGAGGAGCCGTTCGTCGTCCGCGACGCCAAGCACTTCAACTCGATCTAGACTGGAGCCGCGCATGGACGCCCAGGACCGCATCGCGACGTACCGCTTCCTGTCGATCGCCCTGCAGGACCCCTTCCTCGGCGCGTCCCTGCCCCCGCTACCTCAGGCCGAGGGCCCGTGGATCGAGGCCCGCGCCCTGTGGGACGGCGTCGATCGGGAGACGTGGTCGTTCCTCTTCCGCTCGACCTTCGGCCACACCGCGGCGGGCGCCTACCCGCCGTACGAGACTCACTACGGCCAGCCGACCGTCTTCGAGCAGACCAACGTCCTCGCGGACGTGGCCGGCTTCTACCGCTCCTTCGGCCTCCGTGTCGACAGCCAGCGCGGCGAGGGGGCCGATCACGTCGGTCCCGAACTCGAGTTCGCCGCGTACCTCCTCGAGAAGGAGCGCCTCGCGACCGACCCTGCGAAAGCGGCGATCTCCCGCGACGTGCTCGCCGCCTTCGTCCGCGATCATCTCGGCAAGTGGGGCCCAGCCTTCGGCCGCCTCCTCGCGCGGAACGCGCCGGCGGAGGAGTACCGCGCCGTGGGCCACCTCCTCGACTCCTTCCTCGCCGAGGAGCGTGTCCTGCTCGGACTCCCCGCCGTCGACTCCGACCGCCTCCCCCAGCCCGTCCCCCCGCTCCCGATCGAGTGCGGGACGCTCCCCTGCGGCGGCGAAGAGGCCGAGTAGCGGACAACGGGCCCCTCGGAACTGCGTTTCCTCTGGGTCGGAACGTCCGCCCGCCTCTCGATCGCCTCAACGATCGCAACTCTCTTGTCGAAAGACAGTTGCGGAATGCGTTTACGCTGGCGTTAGCGTTGCGTCACTACCTCCGGGCAGGAAACGGGGCCGATCCGTCCCATTCGGACGGGTGCAGGAGGAGCGCATGCCCGGAACGGGCTCGAAACGCTGGTCCATCGGCCTCGCGGCCGGCCTCATCGTCCTCGGGCTGGTCCTCGCCGCCGTCTGCTGGCCCTCCAAGCCGCGCACCATCGAGCCGATCGCGTCGAAGGCACCGCCGCCGATCCCCGGCTGGGCCGTAATCAAGGTCCCGCCCGTTCCCGCCGACCTCGCCTCGCTCGCGCAGACAGGCCGAGAGGTCTACCAGAGGGAATGCGCGGTCTGCCACGGGGACCGCGGAGACGGGAAGGGCGCCGCCGCCGCACTCCTCGCGCACCGCCCGCGGGACTTCACGCGTGGGAACTTCAAGTTCAGGACGAGCGCCTACGGCCAGGTGCCCTTCGACGACGACCTCTATCGCACGCTGACCCGCGGGATCCCAGCCGCGGGCATGCCCTCGTACTCCGACCTCCCTGAAGCGGATCGATGGGCCCTCGTCGCCCACGTCAAGACGCTCGCGCGGCGCGAGTTCGACGACGGGGAGGTCGTCGACTACTTCGAGATCCGCGCCGCGACGCAGCGGATCTCGTACGACGTCGCGGAGCGCAAGATGACCAACGACGCCGTCCGCCGCGGGAGGGAGCTCTTCCGCGACGAGAGGGCGGGGTGCATCCTGTGTCACGGCCCGGAGGGGCGGGGAGACGGCCTCTCCTCCAACGACCTGAAAGACGACGGCGACCTCCCGATCCGGCCGGCGATCCTGCCGCGCGGCGAGGGCGTCTTCAAGACGGGGTCGCGTCCCGAGGACATCTTCCGGATCCTCACGAACGGCATGTGCGGCACGCCGATGCCCTCGTTCCGAGGGAACCTCACGGAGGACGAGCGCTGGGCCCTGGTCTGCTTCGTGACGAGCCTCTTTCAGCCCATTCCGGCCGGAGAACTGGCCTTCCTGGGCGGGGGCTGCATGGGATGCCACACGATCGGTGGCGGGAAACGGATCGGCCCCGACCTCGCAGGAGTGACGGCCCGTCGCGACGAGACATGGCTGAGGAAGTGGTTCGCCGCGCAGCGGCCCGTGGCGGCCGACGCCCCGCTTCCCGCCCCCTCCGCGGACGGAACGCCGACGCCGCCCCCGAGGTGCGGCCTCCAGGAGGGACAGATGGACCTGGTCCTCGGCTACCTGAGGGATGCTGGGGTGGCCACGGAAAAGTAGAGGAGTACATCATGACGACGCGCTACCAGATCAAGGTCGTCGACGCGGACCTCGTCGACCTCGTCCACGAGATCACGGTGGAGGTCCTCCTCTCCGCGAACGCGGTGGCGGGGAAGGAAGTGCGGAGCCCCGACTCCTACAACGCCGTGTTCAACGGGATCCGCCAGGTGCTGCAGAAGTACGTGCGCGGATTCCACGTCTGCGGCTGCATGAACCACTGCGAGGACGAGTCAGAGGAGACGCCGCTCTCCCAGGGATCGCCCGTCTCGGCGGAGGTGAGGAAGCTGGGGAAGACGCGTCGGGTCCGTCGCTACGTCCTCTCGCTCGACGTGCAGCTCTCGGAGTTCATGAAGGAGGTGGAGATCGAGATCGTGCGGGGCCTGGCCTCGCACTCGACCGTGCGCGACTGGCACGGGCTGATCGGCCCCTCGGTCCGCGACATCGTGGACAAGGGGTTCGGCCGGCACATCTTCTACAACCCCGCGTGCAACCGCGGCGAGTACATCTGCGAGGTCGGCGTGTGCACCGAGTTCGATCCGTGGGAGATGATCCGCGCGGATCGGCAGAAGGGGAGCTAGCCGCCGACATGATCCTCTCCGTTCGCAACCTGGCGACCTCCTTCGGGCGAAGAAGGGCGCTCGACGGTGTCTCGTTCTCCCTCGACGCCGGCGAGGCCGTGGCCCTCATGGGGCCGAACGGCGCAGGGAAGTCCACGATCTTCAGATGCGTCCTCGGACTGCTGCCATACGAGGGGACGATCCAGGTCGCCGGCCTCGACGCGACGAGACAGGGCGTCGAGGCGCGCCGCCGCCTCGGGTACGTCCCGCAGAGCCCCGCATTCCGCTCCTCCACCGCGGCCGAGTTCGTCCATTTCGTCGCGAAGCTCCGCGGCGTCGACAAGCGGATGGGGGACGAGGCCCTCGAGATGGTCGGGCTCGCCGAGAACCGCGATCGCCCGGTGCGCGAGTTCTCGGAGGGGATGCGACAGAGGCTCTCCCTCGCCGCCGCGCTCCTGGATGACCCGCCGCTCCTCCTCCTCGACGACCCTACTGCGAACCTCGACGCCGAGGCCCGCGCGAGGTTCCTCGAGCTCCTCCGCGACCTCCGCGCGGAGGGGCGCTCGCTCCTCGTCTCCTCGCACCGCGCCGGCGAGGTCCGGGGGCTCGTGGACCGCGTGGTGATGCTCCGCGAGGGCAGGGTGGAGGCGGACGGGCCGACGGGGGACGTCCTGCCGATCGAGCAGATCGGGATTCTGGTCACGCACTCCGAGGACCTGGACTCCGCGCGCAGGGTCCTCCTGCCGCACACGATCGAGGAGCTTTCCTCGACAGAGGAGACGCTCCGCGTCACGGTGCCCGCCGACGAGCTGCTGCTCGCCCTCGACCAGCTCAGGGCCGCGGGGCTGTCGGGGACGCGGCTCCGCGTCTGCTCGATCGAGGAGGCGGAGGTGCGATGAGGACGCTCGTGCTGCGGGAGATGCACGAGGCGATGCGCGGCCGGTGGCTGGTCGCGGGCGCGGCCGTCTTCGCGCTCCTGTCCCTCTCGGTGTCGCACCTCGGCTTCCCAGGCGTCGACGCGCCGGGCCCCGCAGGGTCCAGCCGCGCGGTCGCGGGCCTGCTCGACCTCGTCCTCCTCTTCGTGCCGCTCATGGGGCTCGTGACGGGGGCGCTGGGGGTCGCGGGGGAGCGGGAGGACGGCACGCTCGGACTCCTCCTGTCGCAGCCGGTGAGCCGCGCGACGGTCTTCTTCTCGAAGTTCGTGGGGCAGGGGCTCTGCCTGTCGCTCGCGATCGTGCTTGGCCTGGGGCTCGCGGGGCTGGCCGTCGGTTGGGAGGCGGGTCTCGGCGAGGCGGGGAGCTGCGGTGTCCTCGCCTGCGACGCGATCCTCCTCGGCGTGGCGAGCCTCGGGATCGGCCTCCTCGTGGGGACCCTTGCGGCGGGGCGCACGAGGGCGCTCACAGTGGCGCTCCTCGTCTGGGTGTGGGTGGTGCTCCTCGCGGACCTGGCAATCTGCGCGCACGTGGGACCCGGGGCCCGGTTCTGGGCGTCGCTCGCGAATCCGGTGCAGGTCGCCAGGACGCTGTGCCTGCTCGCCCTCTCCGCGACGAACGAGGGGCTCGGCACGTCGGGGGGCCACGCGGTCGGGACGTTCCACGTCGGGGGCGCGGCGGCCCTGCTCTGCGGGGCGCTCGCGGCATGGGTGCTCGCGCCGATCGCAGCGGGGTGGCTCTTCTTCCGGAGGCAGGGGATCCGGTAGGACGCCCGCCGCGGTGAACCCGGAAAAGAAGAAGGGTGATTCCGACCTTCCACATCCTCGCTGGCCGCGGTCGACTTCGCGCCGCAACCTCCATCTTGCACGCGTGTTGCGCACGCGATCAGAGTCAGTCGACGGCACGTCCGTTGCAGATCCCGTCCGGGTCTCTGTCGTCCAGCAAGGAGACGAATCCGATGCCCTCCTTCCGGTTGCTCGCCATCGCAGGCCTGGGGTGGACCGAGATCCTCGTCATCCTGGGGATCGTGATCCTCCTGTTCGGGGCGAGGAAGATCCCGGAATTGGCCCGCGGCCTCGGCCAGGGGATCAGCGAGTTCAAGAAGGGCGTCAAGGACGGGGCCAAGGAAGAGTAGGACATGGATCGCTTCGCACGCTGGTTTGTCGTCTGCGGCCTCGGCTACCTGCTGATCGGCGGGGCCCTCGGCACGTGGATGGTGCACGTCCCCGACACCCGTGGCTCCTACCGTTGGCCGCATCTCCACCTCATGGTCCTCGGGTTCGCCGTGATGATGATCTTCGGGGTGGGGTACCACGTCCTCCCGCGGTTCTCGGGGAACGTGCTCTGGAGCCAGAAGCTCGGGTATACGCACTTCGCCTGCGCGCAGCTCGGCCTCATCGGGATGATCGGCGCCTGGGTGATGCACGCCCAATCCGCCTTCGCCGTGGGTTCGGCGTGGGTGACGGTCCTCGCGGCCTCCTCCGACCTCGAATACCTCGGCATGTGGCTCTTCGTGGTGAACATCATGATGAGCCTCCGTCACCGACCGAAACCCGCTTGGCTGCCGCCCGCGCCCGCCGCGGCGGCACAGTCCCAGGGAGCCGTACGATGAAGTTCCAGCCCACCAGCCGCGTGGCCGACATCCTCTCCGATCATCCGGAATTGCTTGAAGTCTTCCGTCGCTTCGGATTTCATGCGCTCGCGAACCCGGTCCTCCGCGCGACGCTCGCGCGGCGCGTGACCGTCGAGGAGGCCTGCGAGCGGCACCGGGTGCGCGCGGAGGAGTTCCTGAAGGCCCTGGACGACACCCTGGCGAATGCCTCTGCGGGTCCTGGGGTCGCCTTCCCCCCGGCAGCACCGCTCGTCTCCGCGGGCGGCGGCGAGGTGAAGCCCTCGAACGGACACGGCGCGTGGGTCCATCCCGAAATGAACATCGGCGAGGTCGTCGGACGGTTCCCCGAGGCGAAGGTGGTCTTCTCGCACTTCTTCGGCGACGCCTGCTTCACCTGCCCGTCGTTCGGGATGGAGGACCTCTACACCGCCTGCCTCATGCACAACACGCCGGTGGAGGAGTTCGTCGCCGCCTGCAACCAGGTCGTGACGACCGCGCGCGGCGCCGCGCCGGTGAAGGAGCAGCAGCGCTGGGTGACACCGGGGATGACGGTCAACGACATCCTGCGGAACTACCCCGAGGCCGCCCCTGTGGTGGCGCACTACGGAATCGACTCGTGCTGCGGAGGGGGCCACCCGCTGGCGCAGATCTGCCAGCACCACGGGCTCGACCTGGCGAGGATTCTGGAAGACCTCGACTGTGTGGTTCAAGAAAAACGCAATCCTGTGTAGGGTAGGAGAGTGAGATGAGGGGGATGTTGACAAGTCTGGCCGTAGTCTGTCTTGCGACGGCCGTCCAGGCCCAGGATGCGGGCCTCGAGGCGAGGCTGAAGGCCCTGGAGGAGAAGGCGCGCGACTACGACCGCCTCGACGCGCGCGTGAAGGAGCTGGAGGGCCAGCTCGCCGCGAAGAACGCGGCGGCGCCCGCTGCGGGGGCCAAGGTCGAGACGCCGATCGGGCCGAACATGGTCGCGCCCGGCTCGGAAAAGGTGAAGTTCGGCGGGCAGATCCGGATGCGCTCCGAGTTCCGCGACCCGGCCGACTACCGACTGCCGGGGACCTTCGGCCGCGGGAGCGTCAGCCACAAGAACGAGGACGCCCACGTCGTCTGGCTCCGCAGCCGCCTGTGGTTCGATGCGCAGGTCCTCGAGCAGGTCCGCGCGTTCGTGAAGCTCCAGGACTCCCGCAAGTGGGGCGAGGAACGCGCCCTCGACGCCGTGAGCGACCTGGAAGGCGTCGACGTCAAGGAGGCCTTCATCGAGTACTCCAAGCTCTTCGGCGAGGCCCTCACGGTCCGCGCGGGACGCTTCGAGATGGAGTACGGCGATCAGCGGTTCGTCAGCCCGCTCGACTGGAACAACGTCGGGCGCTCCTGGGACGGCGTGCGGGTCGCCTATGAGCCCGAAGGCTGGATGATCCACGCCTTCGGGACGATCCTCCACGAGGGCACGCCGGGCGCGGGATTCACGACGCCCGACGAGGACATGTGGTTCAACGGGTTGTACGCCTCGTGCCGCAAGGTCGAGAACCACGAGTTCGACGTCTTCGCGTTCCAGCGCCTCTCCTCGAACGAGCTGTTCACGAACGAGGCGGGGGCGACGGGCGAACTGGACGACTACACGATCGGTGCCCGCATGAAGGGGAAGACGGGCGCGTTCGACTACTCCCTCGAGGGGGCGATCCAGACGGGCAACCGCGCAGGCGACGAGGTGTGGGCCTGGGGGCTCGCGACGACGGCTGGGTACACGTTCGACTGCGAGTGCAAGCCGCGGGTGGGCGTGGAGTACACCTACGCAAGCGGCGACGACGACCCGTCGGACCGGGACTACGGGACGTTCGACCCGCTCTTCCCGTTCGCTCACAGCTACCAGGGGCACCTGGACGTCTTCGCCTGGAGGAACAGCCACGACCTGGCGCTGAAGCTCTCGGCGAAGCCGCACGACAAGGTGTCGCTCTACTGCGACGTGCACGGGCTGTGGCTCGACGAGACGGAGGACGCGTGGTACGGCGCGGCCGGCACGCCCATCCGCCGGCTGGTCTCCGGCGACGCGGACGAGTACCTCGGGACCGAGGTGGACCTCGGCGTGAAGTACGCCTGGACGAAGGCGGCGGACTTCTGGCTGGGCTACTCTCGCCTCTGGGCGGGCGGCTACATCGACGACACGGGCTCCGCGGAAGACATGGACTGGTTCTTCCTGACGACCACCGTGAAGTTCTAGTCCGTCAGGACTTCAAGCGCCCCCGGTCGGGTCCGCCCGACCGGGGGCGCCTCGTCTAACCGGCGTGCGTCAGGCTCTCCTCGAGGTAGGGGTCCTTCGTCGGCACGGGCGAGGCCGCCCATCTCTCGATCGCGACGGCCACCCTAGCGCGACCCACGTCTTTCCGCGTATGATGGGCGCGTCATGAGCGAAGCGCGCAAGTACCGATTCCCGGGCATGGACCCCTGGCTGGAGCATCCGGCGATCTGGCCGGACGTGCACCACGCCCTCATCACCTACTTGCGCGACGAGCTCCTGCAGCAAATCTCGCCGCGCTATAGCGCGCGGCACGGCGAGCGCATCGTGATCGAGCCGACGGGGCGCCAGGTAGCCCCGGACGTGGCTGTGACGCGGCGACCCCGTGAGCAAATGGGCAGCGTCGCCGTCGCAGAGGCCACCGCGCCGGTCCTCGTGCACCTGCCCCCGATGTACGTGCGACAGCCCTTCCTGGAGATCCGCGACCGCCGCACCGGAAACCGCGTGGTCACGGTCATCGAGGTCCTCTCTCCCACGAACAAGCGGACGGGGACGGATGGAAGGCGCAAGTACCTGGAGAAGCAGGCGGAACTCCTCGCAAGCGACGTGAGCCTCATGGCGATCGACCTCCTGCGCGGGGGTGAGCACACCGTTTCCCTCCCCATCGAGCACTGCGAGGACCTGCGCCCGCACGACTACCTCGTCGTCACGCGACGCGCGGGTCGAAGCGAGGAGGCCGAAGCGTATCCCATCGCCCTGGCGGACCGCCTGCCGGTGCTCCGCATCCCGCTGGTCGCGCCCGACCCCGACGCGAAGGCGGACCTCCAGCCGCTGATAGAGCGAGTGTACGCGGCAGGTGGATACGCGGAGGACCTCGACTACGCGCGGCCCCCCGTGCCTCCGCTCGCGCGCGCGGCCAGCTCGTGGGCCCGCCGTCTCTCGCACCCCCCGCACCGCCGACGGCGTGGCACCTAAGGGCCCGTCACGCAAAAACCTATCCAACTCGAGACTGTAGCGAGAAGGTCGGGAAGGCCCCGAAGGGGCCGATAGAATGTAGCCCAGGCCGCAGGCCTGGG
>JGI1357J11328_10001625_pt1 | contig 16814 bp, 17 predicted proteins | sample Subgrocontami54m_FD_11328 | JGI IMG/M metagenome (IMG submission 11328)
GCCGCCACCATGGTTTTATCCCATCCGTGAATCGCTCGGCGCCGCGCTGCTGCGCAATGGCCAGGCAGTCGAAGCGGAGGGCGTCTTCCGCAAAGCACTGGAGAAGCGCCCGCGCGATGGCCGCCTGCTCTTCGGCCTGTGGCAGAGTTTGAAAGCGCAGAACCGCGCGAGCGAAGCGCAACTCGTGGAGCAGGAGTTCCGCGCGGCGTGGAGAAACGCCACCACCGAACTCCGCATCGAAGATCTGTAATCGTTAATCGCTTCGCGTTCACGAGCCGAGTTGCGTTAGAATGCGCTGACTCATGTCGGAAGCGTAGGAATTTCTGGAGACGCGTGATGGCCCTCATCCAGTTCACTCGAAATCACACGGACCATTCCACGGACAAGGGTTATCAGTTTGAATTTTTCTGCGACCGCTGCGGCAACGGCTTCACGACCGAGTTCAGTGCCTCGGTGACGGGCTTTGCGGCCAGCGCGTTGCGCGCGGCGGGCGGGATGTTTGGAGGCCTGCTGGGGCAGGCGGGGTCCAGCGCGTACGAAATTCAGCGCGCGGTGCAGGGCCCGGGCCATGACAAAGCGTTTCGCGAGGCGGTTGAGGAAGCCAAGCCGAATTTCCGGCAGTGTCCCAAGTGCGCGAAGTGGGTCTGCGGAAATGTCTGCTGGAACCAGAAGCGCTCGCTGTGCTACGAGTGCGCGCCGGATATTCAGACGGAACTCGCGTCGGCGCAGGTGCAAGCCACCGTGGACCAAATCAAGCAGAAACTCCAGTCCCAGGATTTGACCAAAGACATTGACCTGACCGGCGAGGCCGCGGCGCGCTGTCCGGAGTGCAACGCGCTGACACAGGGCGCGAAGTTTTGTCCAGAATGCGGCAAGCCGCTGCGGCCCAAGAATCAGTGCTCCAAGTGCGGCACCAAGGTGGAAGGCGGCACGAAGTTTTGTCCCGAGTGCGGCAATAAAATGGCCTAGGCAGTGGTATTGCAAAGCGGCGTCAAGCCGCCGCACTCCATATGGCGCGAGCCGCCCGGGCCCTGCGTGGCACACACCCTCCTTCGCAGCCCGGCCCATCCAATTGGCGTTTGCAACAAAACTTGCCGCTAGCTATTGCTGCCGACCGGATTTTAAGTTATGAATGAGTGGATTCCCCTCTGAGGTCCAATGACCGCACCGGAGTTGCACCCTCTGCCGCCGGCGACCGCTGAAAAGGTGGATGAATTCCGCGCCAGCCTGCGCGGGATGGAGCGGCGTCAATGGTGGCAATGGTCCTCCGCGATTTCCGTGATGATCTTGTTGACGCTTGCTCTGGCCTCCTTCGCGTTCCCCGGATTGCTGTCCCAGGCGGAAGAGTTTTATTCATTTCAATTGAGCCAGGCCCTGCGCGGGCTGATCGGCATGGTGTTGCTGTTCAATATCAACGCTGTGTATCAGCAATTTCAGATCAATCGCATTCAGCGCCAGGTGACCGCGCAGCTGGACGCGATGAGCAAAATGGGGGAGCGCACTGAGGAAGTGTACAAACTGGCGGCGCTCGACCCGCTCACCGGCCTGTTCAACCGGCGATCCGGAGAGCAGCGGCTGGTGGACGAAACTTCGCGCGCCAAACGCCACGGGCGCCCGCTGACGGTCGTCATGCTCGATTTGAACTCACTGAAATACATCAACGACAAGTATGGCCACTCGGCCGGCGACGATGTTCTCAAAGGCTTCGCCAAATGCATGAGCCGTGCGACGCGCGGGTCGGACCTGGCTGTCCGGCTCGGCGGGGATGAGTTCATGATCCTGCTTCCGGAATGCAAGCCCGGCGAGGTCCGGCACGTCCTCGCACGCTTGAGCGGTCAGACCATCGAACTGAATGGCCAGCAGGAAGAGATCTCATTTTCCGCGGGATGGACGGACTACATCCCCGGCGAGCAGCCGGATGACCTCATGAAACGCGCCGACGCCGCGCTGTACGTGAACAAACGCGCCGGCAAAACACAGAATCTGCCCAAAGACTTGCCTGCCAGTTAGGCGGAAGCGCGCTCACCCGCGCAATTCTTCCCTGCAGCGTGCCGGTGCTCTCTCCGGCGGCTTTCTGTGGCAGCGGCTACAGGACAGTGCCGCGGGCCTGAAGAGGACAGAATGAAGAAAGACATCGAAAAACTTCAGGGCACGTGGAACATCGTTGCCCTCGAAGTCGATGGGCAGAAAATGCCTTCGGCGGGATCGAAGATCATGGTCAAGGGCACGCGCTTTACCACCATCGCTATGGGTGCGGAGTATTCCGGAACGCTTGTGGTGGACGCCACGAAATCTCCGCAGACGTTTGACTTGAAATTCACTTCGGGCCGGGAGAAAGGCAGCACGAACTTCGGCATCTACGAACTCGATGGAGACACGTGGAAGATTTGTCTGTCCATGACCGGCAAAGACCGTCCCACGAAATTCGCCACCAAGGCGGGAAGCGGGCACGCCCTCGAAGCGCTGCAACGAGAGAAACCCGGGAAGAAACTAGAATCAGACCGAAGCGCCCTTGGGTCGGCAGGCGCTGTTTCCGGGAAGAAATCGCAAGGACGGCAGGACACCAGCAGCGCGCCTTTCGAGCCTGCGCCTGAACTCGAAGGCGAATGGTCCATGGCGTCGTGCGTGATGAATGGTCAGCCGCTGGACGCGTCCATGGTGAAATACGGCAAGCGCGTCGCCAGGGGAAATGAGATGTCGGTGTCCATGGCCGGGCAAGTCATCTTGAAAGCAAGATTCAGAGTGGACCGCACAAAAGAACCCATGACCATAGACTATGCGCTCCTGCTCAGCCCGAATGAAGGAAAAATGCAGCAAGGCATCTATGCGTTGGAGGGAAAAACGTTAAGAACGTGCTTCTCGTCCCCGGGCCAGGCGCGGCCGGACGAATTTGCTTCCGTGCCGGGCGACGGAAGGACTTTGGCGGTGTGGAAGCTGGAGAAGAAGTAACGCGTACGCTTCGGGCCCGCTTCTACGGACGCGCTACGAGTTCCGGAATCGGAGGACGCGCATGAAATGGCTGCTGATTGTTCTCGGGACGCTGGTGGGCATCATTCAATTTTCAAACCGTTCGGCATCATCGGCAGCGAGCGCAGGCGGAAGTAAAGGTGCATTAGTTTGTTCTCGTCCAGGTGCTTTATTGATTTAGCAAATGGGTGAGGCGCGTTTCAGGAAGCTCGGACGTAGGAGGCGGTTCATAGCGCGGACAGGGTTGAAAATCAAAAAGCAATTCAACCGTGCCATTCTTCAAATCGCGGGCCAATCGCACCCTTTCGGGGGAAGAATCAGGAGGTAATTCGGACTTCTTCGCTTTGAGGAAGCCTTCGACAAGCGGCCAATTGAAGGGGTCGCCTAGCTTCACTCTCGCTCTCAGGGCGTGTTCGAGAGTTGGACTCAAGCCACGGATCTCGATTTTTTCGACAAGAAACTGTTTTTGCTCGTCAAGTTCGAGAGTGAGGGAAATGCGATGGTGAGTTGCATCGACGTCCGTCAAGGGAATCGGCGTAAAATCGATATAACCTTGAGAGCTGTACAATTTCCTCAGGGCTTCGAGACCTTGTCTAATCTTCTGAGTATTGAAGATCTCTCCTGAGCGCATGGGAATCAGCGCACGAAGCTGATCGCGCGGAAAAACAAGTTTGGGGTCATCTTCCTTGGCATTCCTGAAGCGAAGTTCGCCCAACCGAAGTTTCTCAAGATGGTCATCACGGAGGGTCACAGAAACGCGCGGATGTAAGGGATCATCTCACAGGACTTTCAAAGTTGCTTTCGGCATTGCCTGAAAATAGCCGCGATCTTGCAGCGTGCCTCGCGCTTGTTCCTCAATTTCGGCAACCCAATCGGTACTCGCATCGAACCGGCTCTGTTTGAGCTTCCTGGTAATCTGCGCGCGAATCGACGCCGGCCATTCGAATTCACCCTCAAATGCAACGGACTCGATGGAAACCATTTGTTTGGGTGGTTCCACGTTCCGCTGTCTTTGCAGGCGGATTTCATCGGCCAGCGAGGGGATAGGCAGGCGTCGTTCAAGGCAGGGCGAGATTTGTGCAAAGACCGACGGGGAGACAAACAACGCCGCCAACAAGAAAAACAGCGGAACGGCATGCGCCATTCGAGCACGCATGAAGCAAACTATAGGTCAACGTGCGACACTATGCAATACGGAGCCGGAGCCGCGTCAGGTTCCTTTGGGCTTCTTGATGAACGGCAGCAACATCGAAGTGCGCTCGCGATACGATTTGTATTGGTCGCCAAAGTATTTTACGAGGTCGCGCTCTTCGAGCTGGATGGCGATGAGGACGTAGCCGGTCGTGGCGACAGCAAACAGCAAGTGTCCCGCCGACATGGTCGGAGTTGCCCAAAATGCGGTCAAGAAACCCAGGTAAATCGGGTGCCGGACGTGTTGATATAATGCCGGCGACTTGAAACCGATCGGTGTGTATTCCTTCCCTTTTGCGAACAGCCCGACTTGCCGCAACCCGAACAGATCGGCGTGACTGACCAAGAAGGTGCTGATTAATACGATCAGCCATCCCAAACCGAACAGACCCTTCAACACCGCGCTGCCGGTGGAGTTTTGCACGCTCCAAATGATGTCCGTCATCGGCTGCCACTGCCAGTAGAGCAGCAGCAAACACGAACTGGCCAGCAAAACATACGTGCTGCGCTCGATGGGCGTGGGAACAAAGCGCGTCCACCACTTCTTGAAGCCCTGTCGTGCCATGCCGCTGTGCTGAATGGCAAAAAGTCCGAGCAAGAGCGCGTCAATCAGCAGCGCTTGCACAGAAAAGGTCCCCGTCCCGGAGTCGATGGATTTGGGGACAACCATGTTGCCCACAAAACCGATTGCGTACAGAAACGAACCGAAGAAAATCACGTACGCGATCAACCCGTAAAGAAAGGCGGCGGCTCGCAGCATGGTGAAGGTCTCCTTCCGAACAGAATTACTCTTCTTTTGAAAACGGCCCTGACAATTCACTCAATTATGAGAGCGGGATGTGGGAGTAAGGTACGCCCAAAATCAGCCATTCGTCAATTTCAAGCCATCTGGGACCATGGGCAGCGAGCGCAGGCGGATGCCGGTGGCGGCGAGAACCGCGTCGGTGCAAATCGTCGTTCGCTAGGCGGCTCTTGCTTTTCCGTTGGGCTTGCCAATTTCTTCTTTTCTCTTCCCTCTTCCGCTTCCTACGCGCAGAATACGCGCAATGTACGAGGCACTCTCCAAAGAAGGCTCCGCTGCGAAAGCGTGTGCCACCAGCCCCGACGCGACATCTCAACGGGCTTTCCTTCGCTGGCTGAGAATAACAATTGGAATTGGACTCTGCGCGGTTGTAGTGGCTTGTGGCGCTCAGCAGCCGACGAGAGAGCCTGTTCGCACAGAATTAAGCCGACTGCAAAAGCAAACCGGGCTCTCCTTAACCTACTTTGATACGACGATGGACACCATCGTGTTTGAAGATCGTTCAGTGACCCCGGGGAAAAGGCTTCCGCTTCCGGGGGTACCGGTAGAAGGCTCGGTTTCACCTGACGGAGCTGAGATTGCGTTTTCTTATTGGAGTCCGCAGAATCGGACACACTTCGGCATCATTCAGCGCGATGGAAGCGGCCTTCGAGAATTCCCAAACTTCGGCGGAGGATACGATTTCTGCTGGTCACATGATAAGACCCGGTTGGCGATGGTGGTACAAAACCCGCAGAGGCTCGTGATCCTGAACCTGAGCACGAGGGAGACACAGGAGGTTCAAATGGCGATCTCCCTTAGTGCGCAATGCTGGTCGGCGGACGACAAACGGATCGTGTTCGAGTTCTTCGAGAGCGTGCGCGTCTACGACATCGAACTAGGAAAATGGATGGCCCTAGTAAGAGGGAGACAACCGAGTTGGTCTCCGGACGGAAATTGGATTGCATTTCTCGATGGCGACACCTACTTCACGATTCGTCCATCCGGCGAAGGTCGGAAAGCGCTCTTTAAGAAGGAGCGCGCCGTTTCGGGCTTATGTTGGTCACCCGATGGAAAGTTTGTAGCATATGTTAGTCGCACTAAGTTCCTCGAGAGCCCTTGGCTCGTTCTGGATGTGGGATTCGTGCGACTTCGGATTCGACGGCTGGAGGACGATTCCGAGGATTGGGTCGCGGGATTCTCAGAGATTCACGTACCTTCATTTCAGTGGGTGCAAGTCAAGCCATCCTACAAGTAAATCGCAATGCAGACGGCCAAAGTACGATGCCCATTTTTCAAGGGGACTTCAGCCCGTTGGGGACCATGGGCAGCGAGCGCAGGCGGACGGACGTAGCGTCGAAGATGGCGTTGCCGATGGCAGGCGCCACGCCCACGATGGGCGTTTCGCCCGCGCCGGCGGAAGGCAAATCTTTGCGGTCGAGCAGAACGGTTTCCAGCACGGGCGCGTCGCTGAACCGTGGCACGCGATACTTTGAGAATCGCGGATTAAGCATGCGGCCGTTCTCGAATTCGACGGCCTCGAACAGCGCTCCGCCGAGGCCCATGATTTCAGAGCCTTCAATCTGGTTGCGCAGGCCGTCCGGGTTGACGACGGCGCCGCACTCGAATGCGGTCACCAGGCGAACGACTTTCACTTCGCCGTTTGCCCGATTTACGGCGACCTCCGCGCAGGTGGCCACGTAGCCGCCTTTTTCAAACCCGGCGGCGATTCCGAAACCCTGTCCAGGCGCGGATTTCTTCTGGCCCCAATTGAATTTCCTGGCGGCGGCTTCCAACACCGCGCGAAATCTCTCGTCCTTCAGATTTTTTAAACGGAAATCGAGCGGGTCCATCTTCACCAGTTGCGCCAGTTCGTCCATGTGCGACTCTCGTGCGAAATGGTTGGCGGTGGCAGCCAGCCCGCGGTAGGAGCCCTGGCGCAACGGCGACCGCGTGGGATGAAACTCGATGCGCTGATTGGGAATTGCGTAGCTGGGGCGAATTCCTGACGCGCCGGAATTGTAGTTGTGGAATTCCCAGGCGGTAATCGTGCCGTCGTTGCGCGCCCCGCTCGTCACTTCGATGACGCCCGCGGGGCGAAAATACGCCCAGGTGAATTCCTCCTCGCGCGTCCAGACGACTTTCACCGGCCGCTTCGCCGCGCGCGCTAGCCGCGCCGCCTCGACCGCCGTTTCTCCGCTGTGCTTGCCGCCGTAGCCGGAGCCTGTGTCCGGCATGATCACGCGGACATCATTTTCGGAGATGTGCAATGCCTCCGCGAGTTCGGCGCGCACGCCGAAGGGCCGCTGCGTGCCCGTCCACACCGTCAACTTTTCGCCGGACCACTGCGCCACCGCAGCGCGCGGCTCGAGCGGCGCATGAGCGATGTAGGCCACCGTGTAGGTTTGTTGCAGACGATGGTCAGCCGCGGCAAGTCCCTCTTCCATGGAGCCCGCCTGGAAAGCTCCTTGCCGGCCGGTTTCTTTGGCCGCGTTGCTCTTCAGATCCTCGAACAATTCCTTGTTCGACGGCTGCGGCTCGGACTTCCACTCCGCTTTGACGGCCGCCACGGCGCGCATCGCCAGCTCCTCGCTGGGCGCGGCCACGCCGACAAAATTGCCGTCGCGGACTACGGTGACGCCGGGGACTTGCTCGGCGTCGTGCGTCTCCGCGGACAGCAGCGTCGCGCCAAACGCGGGCGGCCTCAGGATTTTTCCGCAGAGCAATTCCGGCAGCTTCTGGTCGGACGGATAACGATGCTTGCCCGTGACGAAGTCGCGGCCATTCACTTTTTTTGCAGGCGTACCTGCAACGGTCCACGCCGCGGCGGGCGCGAGCGAATTTTCGGCAGGAATGGTTTGCGTGAGCTGGCGGCCCTTGACCAACTCCGCGTAAGCGATTTCGCGTTCGGATTCGGCAATCGTGATCTTGCCGTCCACGGCGCTCAGGTGGTTGCGGTCCACCTGCCATCGTTCCGCGGCGAGATCGATAAGCATCTCGCGCGCCGCCGCGGCCACTCTGCGCAGTTGCAAGTTCATGTTGGGAGTGGTCTGGCTGCCGAAGGTGCCCGCGTCATAGGGCGTCAATTGCGTGTCGCCCATCACCAATTCGATTCCATTTTGTGGGAAATGGAGTTCCTCCGCGACGGCCTGAGTGAGCGAAGTGCGGATGTTCTGGCCCATCTCCACTTTTCCGGTGAACACGCGGACCTTGCCGTTTTCTCCGATGTGCAGCCACGCGCCAATCTCTTTGGGGAGCGAGCCGCCGAAGCCCTGCCGGACGCGGCCGGACTCCTGCTGGGCCAGCACGTCTTTTGCAACGGAGCAAATCAGCGCGCCGGCGCCCAGCAGCTTGAAGAATTCGCGGCGGCCCCATTCGAAGTGATATGCGCGCGGCGCGGTCAGCTCGTAGCGTTCCGGTTCCATCCCGTTTTTGTAGGTCAGGTCGTCGCTCATTGGCCCGACCCCTTCTGCGCCTTCGCCGCACGGCGAACCGCCGCGACAATGCGCGGGTACGTGCCGCATCGGCAGATGTTGCCCTGCATGAAGTCGGAAATTTCTTTGTCCGACGGATTGGGATTCGACTTCAGAAGCGCCACGCCCGTGACGATCATGCCGGACGTACAGAACGCGCACTGCATGGCCCCCTCTTCGAGGAACGCTTCCTGCAGCGGATGCAGACGGCCGTCCTGTTCCAGCGCTTCAATGGTGGTGATCTTTTTCTGTCCCACGGCGCCCACTGTGACGATGCACGACCGCCGGGGATTTCCGTCGATCAGCACAGTGCATGCGCCGCACTGCCCTTCGCCGCAGCCGAATTTGCTGCCGGTCAGGTCCAGTTGTTCGCGCAGGACGGTGAGCAGGCTGGTTTCCGCGTCCGCGTCAATCAAGCGACCCGCGCCGTTCACATTCAGCTTGGTGATCCTAGCCACGCGATGCCCTCGCGCTTGAAATACACCGCGAACAGCGGCCTGCCTGGAAATTCCTATTGTCCCTTTTATCACAAATCGCGGCCTAGAATTGCCGGGGATTTTGGCTGCGCATGGACATTCAAGGTTCTGTGCGTCTTGCTTTGACTTGGCCGCCCTGACTTGCATAGAATCCGCCTGCCAATTGGGCGCATGCGATTCACTTTCACTTCGGGAGCGCAAAAATGAAAAAGACTTTGGCTGTGGGTGTGGTGCTGTTCCTGCTGTTCGTGCAAGTGGCGGGGGTTGCGGCGCAAGCGCCGGAACAACCGCGGCCACAGGAAGGCCGACCACCTGCAGTCGCTGACCGCGCCGCGGCGGCTGCGGAAGCGGCCGCGATCAAAGAAGAATGGTCCGTCACCGAGCACACCATCCGCATCGGCAGCCAGACGATTCCTTACAAAGCCAGCGCGGGAACGACTCTCCTGAAGAACGAAAAGGGCGAGCCCACGGGAATGCTCTATTCCGTCGCGTACACGCGCAGCGACGTGAAAGATCTCAGCACGCGGCCCGTGTCGTTCGTGTACAACGGCGGGCCCGGCTCGGCGTCGCTGTGGCTACACTTGGGCGCATTCGGGCCGCGCCGCGCCTCCACCGTGAACGGGGAATTCACTCCCCCGCCGCCCTACAAGCTGGTGGACAACAACGAATCCCTGCTCGACAAAACCGACCTGGTGTTCATCGACATGATGGGCGCGGGCTATAGCCACGCCGTGGGCAAGGGACAGGAGAAGGATTTCTGGGGCATTGATGAAGACGTGGCGGCCTTCGGGCAGTTCATCAACACATACATCAGCCGCAACAGCCGCTGGAATTCGCCGAAGTTTCTGCTGGGCGAAAGCTACGGCACATTCCGCTCCGCTGCGCTGGGGAATTTCTTGCAGGGGCGCTACGCGATGCACCTGAATGGCATCTGCCTGATTTCTTCAGTGCTCGACCTCGCCACGCTCACCTTCGGCGCCGGCGACGACCGGCCCTACATTTTTTATCTCCCCAGCTACGCAGCGGTGGCCTGGTATCACAAGGCGCTGAAGACACGCCCGGGTGATATGCCCGCGTTCGTGGAAGAAGCCCGGCAATACGCCGCAGGCGAGTACGCTACGGCGCTGATGAAGGGCGCGAAACTTTCCGCGACGGATAAGGCTGCCGTGGCAAAAAAACTCTCTTACTTTACCGGTCTGAGCGAAGACTATCTGCTCAAGGCGAATCTCCGCGTCACACTCGGGCAATTTAACGTCGAGCTGATGCGCAGCCGCGGCCTCACTTCCGGACGCATTGACGCGCGCTTCACGGGCTACACGCGCGATCTGCTGGCCGAATTCGCACAGGGCGACCCCGAAGGCCCGGCCGTCGGCGGCGCGTTTACTGCGCTGATCAATTACTACAATCATGAAGAGCTGAAATTCGGCAGGGACAAGGTCTACAACAATTCCGCCAGCGTCGGCGGCGGATGGAATTGGCGGCGCGGAGGCGGCGGACCCGGCGGCGGTGGCGGCGGATTTCCTGGCGCGCCGAATACGCAAAATGATCTGGTGCAGGCCATGCTCACCAATCCTCGGCTGCTCGTGCAGGTCGAAAACGGCTACTACGACATGGCCACGCCGTTTTTCGCCACCGAATTCACCTTCATGCACCTCGGCCTGCCCGCGGAGCTGCAAAAGAACATCAAGCTGAACTATTACGACGCGGGTCACATGATGTATTTGCAGGATTCCGACCGCGTGAGCCTGCACAACCACGTCGCGGATTTTATCGACCGCGGGACGAAGCCGTAGCGATTGTTGCGAGAAAGGGGGAACTAAAATGGGACAGATCAATTGGGGCCGCGTAATCGGCGGCGGGTTGCTTGCAGGTTTCGTGATGAACATCAGCGAGTTCGTGTTGCATGCAGTCGTGCTTCGTGCAGATGGCGAACAACTCATGGCCGATTGGAACAAGATGGGCATGCACATCGTGCCGGATCCAAAGATGGTCGGCATTCTGGTGGCGCTCACGTTTGTGCTTGGCGTGCTGGCGGTGTGGACGTATGCGGCTATCCGTCCGCGCTTCGGCCCCGGGCCGAAGACGGCCATCTGCGCGGGCCTCGCGGTCTGGGCGATGTCTTATCTCTACTCTGGCGTGTACGTCTATGCAGGCATTGTGATCATGCCGGAGAAACTGGTTTGGCTGCCGGTGGCGTGGAGCCTCGTCGAAGTTCCCGTCGCCACCATGATTGGCGCCTGGCTCTACAAAGAGTAGCCGGAAAGCCCGTGTCTTCAGCCTGGCCGAGGGGAATCGGAGGCGCGTCGAGCAAGCACAGTGTCGCAGGACATTCCTCCGGCCCCCACAATCAACAGGAACATCAAAGCGAGCAGCATCGAACAATCGGTGCGCGCTTCGTGCAGCATCGCCCAGAAGCCGTAAGGAGGCTTGGGCACACTGAACAGCCAGACGGGGCGCCCGAGCAGCATCGGAATCTTGGTGGAGAGAATCGCCACAGCGATATTCACGAGCAGCGGCACGGACGCCAGTCGCACGAGCAGCCCGCCTAGAATCAAGCTGCCACAGACGATTTCAACCACACCCACGAACGGGGCCATGATTTGCGGCGCGGGAATCCCGATGCGCGTGAAACGGCCCACTCCAAGCGCATCGGAAAATAAGAACTTCTGAATGCCTTCCGAGAGGAACACCCATCCGACCAGCAGTCGGATGAGAAATACGGATTTCGAATTCGTTGTTTGCAGCACTCGTTCAAAGGTCATGTTGACCTCCGGCACGGCCTGAAAGCACAAGGAGTATCACATTCGCAGCAGCGGGTAAATTCCCGCCGCGAGGACCGCGGAACATCTGTGCGGAATTCTGAGTTCGTCTCCACTGCACTTCGTGAACAGCCATTCCGTAGGCGGCGAAAACTTTGGTAGGATACGCGCATAGAGGGTGAAGACTGATGAAGCGCATCGTTCCGGGCACTCCCGTGTTGCTGGCGGGCATTATGTTATTCGCTGCTCAGCAGCCCGCGGGCGCGCCAACGCAAGCATCGGCGCCGCCGTACACTATCGAAGCGATCCGCTACGCCACCATCGCGCAATTTCCGCTCTCTGCACTGATGATGGGCGCGCCGCGCGAACAGCGCGTGGACATCGCCATGGTCGTCTGGCTCATCCGTGGCGGCGGGCACACGATTTTGTTCGACAGCGGATTCCATCGGCAAGAATATATCGAGCAATTCAAGGTCACCGACTTTCTGTCTCCCGATGAAGCAGTGCGCCAGGCGGGGGTTGACCCGGCGCAGGTGACTGACGTCATCATCAGCCACGCGCACTGGGACCACATGGGCGGCATCGACCTGTTCCCCAATGCGACGATTTGGATCCAGAAGGCGGAGTACGAATACTACACCGGCGCCGCCTGGCAGCCCGGCGGCCGCAAAGGCGGCATTGATGTGGAGGATGTCACTGAACTCGTCAAGCGCAATCTGCGCGGACAGGTGCGGCTCGCCGCCGGCGACGACGTGGAAATTCTTCCCGGCATCCGCGTCTTTACCGGCGCGCGGCATACCTTTGCATCGCAATATGTTCGCGTCGAAGGCAATCCGGTCTTCGTGCTGGCGTCCGACAACTGCTATCTCTACGAAAATCTGCGCCAACATCGGGCCAGCGCCACGTTTGAGCCTGCCGATGAAAAAGCAAACCTGGCCGCGCAGGAGCGCATGGTCTCGCTCGCCGGCTCCGTGGAGCGCGTCATTCCCGGACACGACCCCGCTCAGTTCCAGCGCTTCCCCGCCACCGGCCGCATCGCGCGCATCCGCTGATTCTTCCTGTCGCGGCTCGCCCGATTCGAAGTTGTGTGCCTGCACACTTTCCCGTATTCTGCATCGACTCTCCCACGCACCATGTGGCAACAGAACTACACACCGGTCGCACAGAGTCTCGCGCTATCCGCGCTTGTCGCGTCGCTGCCCATCTTCATGCTGCTGTATCTGCTGGGCGTGAAGCGCAAACCGGCGTGGGTGGCGGCGTTGGCCGGCCTGGCCACCGCGGCGATTGTCGCGCTGGCCACGTATCACATGCCGCTCGGGACCATGCTCAGCGTGATGGCGTACGGCGCGGCGTTCGGATTGTTTCCCATTGGCTGGGTGGTGCTCACCGCGATTCTGCTTTTCCGCATCACCATTGATTCCGGAAAATTCGAAATTCTCAAGGACTCCATCGGCGGCCTCTCCTGTGATCGTCGCTTGCAAGCCATGCTCATCGGTTTTGCGTTCGGCGCGTTCATCGAGGGCGCAGCAGGTTTCGGCACTCCTGTGGCTGTAGCCGCCGCGATGCTCACGGGATTGGGTTTCTCTCCCTTTTACGCGGCCGGCATCTGCCTGATCGCCAACACCGCGCCGGTGGCCTTCGGCTCCATCGGCACGCCGCTGCTCACGCTCGCCGGAGTCACCGGACTACCGCTGGCGCAATTGAGCGCCGCGGTGGGCAGCATCTGCGCGCCGGTCTCGCTCATTGTGCCCGCCTACGTGGTAGCGGCGATGGGCGGATGGCGCGCGTTGCGCGGCGTGCTTCCGGCGGCCGCGGTGTGCGGCATTTCCTTTGCCGGTACGCAGCTCTTCGCCTCGCACTTCATCGGGCCGCAGTTGACGGATATTCTCAGCTCGCTGGCCGCCATTGGCGCGCTGCTGCTATTTTTCCGCGTGTGGAAGCCGCGTGACCATTTCGAGTTCGGCGAAGCCAGCGCGGCGCCGCGCGCGCCGCGGCGGCACTCTTCACGCGAGCTGTGGCAGGCGTGGGGACCGTACATTCTTCTGGTCGTGTCCGTGCTGCTGTGGGGGATGGGCTGGTTCAAAACTCTTCTCGACCGCGCGAGTTTGGTCTTTGCCTGGCCCGGTCTGCACAACCAAATCGAACGAGTTCCTCCCGTGGTGGCGCAAGCCTCGCGCTATGCCGCGATGTACAACTTCAACTGGCTCTCCGCTCCGGGAACGGCTTGCCTTCTCGCGGCGGTCATCTCTGCGCTGTTCGTGCTGCGCATGTCGCTACGGCAACTCGCCAAAGTTTTTGTCGCCACGAGTCGCCAGATGCTGCTCCCGGAAGTTACCATCGCCGCGGTGCTGGCGCTGGCGTTTCTGATGAATTACTCGGGCGCCACGGCCACGCTGGGGCTGGCCTTCGCCGCAACCGGAAAACTCTTTCCCTTCTTCAGCGCGCTGCTCGGCTGGCTGGGCGTATTCCTCACCGGCTCGGACACATCTTCCAACGCGCTTTTCGGCAGCTTGCAGGTGGTCACCGCCAACGGCTTGGGGCTCAGCCCGGTGCTGATGGCCGCGTCGAATTCCAGCGGCGGAGTAATGGGCAAAATGATCAGCTTGCAGAGCATCGCCGTTGCCGCCGCGGCGACAGGCATGAAGCCCTCCGACGAGGCAAAGCTGTTTCGCTTCACGCTGCGCCACAGCCTGATTCTCGTGGCAGCCATCGGCGGCGTCGTGAGCCTGTATGCTTACTTATTGTCGCGATGGGTGCCTTAAAAAGGCGAGGGGATCGGAGCTTTGGATCCGACAATCCTGCCACTCATGTTACTCAACTCCCATCACTGGGCGTAGTATCGTGACGTCGGCAGTCTTAAGGGAGATCATTTACTGTTAGTTCTTGCTGAGGAAGCTATGAGTCGGAAGTGGTACGAAAGAATCGGCCCTCTTGGGTTGTGGAACTTGTATAAGGACGACTGGCTCGTTACTCGTCAGGCGTCCCGGCTCTTCGTTCTTTCAACTGTAATCGTGCTTGCTATGACTCCGATTTTCGAGGGATGGCTCGATCCAAAGAAAATGACCTTCTGGACACGGCTGCCCTGGGGCATTCTCGGAATTATTGGACCCATCGCACTCTTCTTCTTGTGGATCGGTATGTGGAGGTATTGGGTGCGAGTGGATTCCTCTTCTGCGTGGGCTAAGCGATTCTGGTTTCTCGTTTTGCTAATTGGATTCTGGTGGGGAAGTTGCCTCTACTGTTTCTCCGCATATCTTCCACAAGTGCTTCGAAGGCATCGGGCGGAGGCGTAGGAAGTATGTTTGGACGCATCCTGATCACATGCTGGGCGTTTATTTTTGGAAGCGTATTAATTCTCAGCTTGTTCCCGAGACTAGCATTGCTGATCCCGCATCCAGAGTATATCCGCGTCTTTCTTGTGCCTTTTTTCCTTGTCTCGATCGTATACGGCGTAAACAGACTCTATAAGGCAGGAATGAAGCGTGCGCGAGAAAATAATCTCAAAGAGTAAAATGCCCGCCTCCCTCGGCTTCGCTCGGGATAAATTCCGGCCGCCGCTACAGGTGAGCGGTTACGAAGTTGGCGCGAATCCCCAGCGCGCGCGGATGTGGCGCTCGACGTTGACGAAAAACACGCGGTCCACCACGTAGCCGAGAAACATAATCAGCAGCATCACCGCGAGCACCTGGCTCATGTCATTCAAGTCGCGGCCCATCATCAGCAGGTGACCCAGGCCCATGCTGACGAAAATCATTTCGCCCGAAATCAGAGAGCGCCAGGCAAATGCCCAGCCTTGCTTCAATCCTGAAATCAAGTACGGAAGGCTGGCGGGCAGTAGCACGTGGAGAAACAGCCGCGTGCCGTTCGCCCCGAGGTTTCGTCCGGCCATCGTGTAAATCTTGGGCACGTTGCGCACGCCGGATTCGGTGTTGATGGTCACCGCCAGCAGCGAGCCCATGATGACCACAAAGAGAATCGCGTTTTCGCTCAAGCCGAACCACAGCACCGCCAGCGGCAGCCAGCAGATGCTCGGCAAGCTTTGCAGGCTGAGCACCAGGCTCCCAATCGTGTTTTCCAGAAAATCGTTCATGGCGATCAGCAGGCCCAGCGCCAGCCCCAGCACAATCGAAATGCCGTAGCCGATGGCGATGCGCCGCAGGCTGATGCCCATCCCGATTAGAAACGTGCGGTCGCTAAAGCCGGCGCGCAGCGCGTCAAACACTTCGAAGGGCGAAGGAAACAGGTACGGCGGCCAAATCTTGAGCTTGTAAATAATCTCCCAGACGGCGAAGAGACAGAAGAAGACGATCAGCTTTTCAATCCTTCGCCGCATGGCGGTACTCCTCCTCGACGGCCTTGTTGATCTCTTCCTTCAACTGTGCGAGCACCTCGCGCGCCGTCATGGCCAAGTCGGCGTCCTCGAGGTGCCGCGGCCGCTGGAGGATCACCGGAAAAACGCTTTTCACGCGTCCCGGACGAAACGTGAGCAGCATGATGCGGTCGCCCAGTCGCACCGCCTCGCGCACGTTGTGGGTGACGAACACGATGGTCTGCCCGGTTTCTTTCCACACCCGCTCCAGCTCTTCGTGCATCAGGTCGCGCGTTTGCGCGTCCAACGCCGCGAATGGCTCATCCATGAACAGCACGTCCGGCTGCGTGGCCAGCGAACGCGCCAGCGCCACGCGCTGCTTCATTCCGCCGGAAAGTTGATGGATATAGCTCGACTCGAATTGCGAAAGGTGCACCAGGCGGAGAAACTCCTGCGCGCGCTTGCGCCGCTCGCCGCGCTCCATGCCCTTCATCTTCAATCCGAACTCGACGTTTTGCAGCACGGTGAGCCACGGAAAAAGTCCCAGCTCCTGGAAAATGACGGAGAGGCCTATGCCCGGACCGTCCACGCGCTGCCCGTCGAGGAAGATTTCTCCGGCGGATGGTTTGTCCAATCCGGCCATCAAGTTCAGCAGCGTGGATTTTCCGCAGCCGGATGGCCCGACGACGCACAGAAATTCCCCCGGCCGCACTTCGAGGCTGATGTGCTCCAGTGCGGTGACGCTTGGTCCTTTCGGCGTGGCGAAGCTCCGCGACACGCCGACCACGCGCAGCTTCGGCTGCCGCAATTCCGCGAATTGCGGCAGCTCGAAGACCGGCGCGTGCGGCCGGTAGGATT
>JGI1357J11328_10001644_pt1 | contig 16733 bp, 21 predicted proteins | sample Subgrocontami54m_FD_11328 | JGI IMG/M metagenome (IMG submission 11328)
TGCTGCCGCGGGTTGAAGCAGCGGGGCGGTCGTGGTAAGATTTCCTTACATTTCTACTTTCGCAAAGGAATGGCGATGTTCGCCAAGCGCACCGTCAAGAACCAGATCACGCTGCCCAAGGCCGTTGTCAGCCGCTTCCCCGGCGTCGAATATTTCGAGGTGACCGCGGAGCGCGACCGGATCATTCTGGCGCCGGTCAAGCACTCGCGGATCAATGAGGTATGGGATAAGCTCGAAAAACTCGGCATCACCGGGCAGGATGTCGCGGACGCAGTGCAGTGGGCAAGAAAGACCGGTCCGAAACGTCGCCGCTGAGAGTTGTGCTGGACAGCAATGTGGTCGTGTCCGCGTTGCTGTTCCGACAAGGCGAACTGGCGTGGTTGCGTGCCTTCTGGCAAAACGGGCGTTTCGTTCCGCTTGCTAGCCGCGCCACGATCGCGGAAATACTGCGCGTGATCGGCTATGAAAAGTTCCGTCTCGGCAAAGGTGAGCTGGAAGAAATCGTGGCGCTATACGTGCCGCACGTCGAGATCATCACGGTCACCGAGTCGGCCCGGCGCGCGCTGCCGCAATGCCGGGACCCGGAGGATCAGGAGTTTCTGGCGCTGGCGCGCGCTGGAGGCGCCGGTGTTCTCGTCACGGGTGACAAAGCACTGCTTGAACTCAGCGCCAAAACCAGATTTGCGATTGAAGATCCGGCGGCGTTCCGGCGGAGATTCAAAGACTCCAGGGCCTGACGCTGCTGTTGTTTATCCCTCGGGCAGCCGGTACTGGCGTTATTTGGCGCGAGCGAGTTCCTCATACACATGCCGGCGATGGCCAACCGCCATGATGCGGATGACGCGCGTCTTGCGGTCGATGGCGTAGACGATCCTGAAGCGGCGCACGCGGTATTTCCACAACCCATCGAGTTCGCGCAGCAGCGGCACCCCGCACCCGGGGTCGGTGGCGATGGCGCGAACGGCGGCTTTGACGGAACGTTTCAGGTCAGGATGGAGAGACCGGACTGCCTCGGCCACATGCGGGGGAATGTCCGGCCGGAAGGGTTTCACGCACTGCGTTGTTTCTTGAGCGGGGTGAGCGGCTCGCCGAATACGTCCTCGAAGGCGAGCCCTTTCCCGCCGGACCGGTAGAACGCCCGGCTGCGGGAGACCTGTTTCATCAGCGCCGGATCGCTGAAGACGTCCAGGGTCTCTTTCAGCCGCGCATACTCCTGAACGTTGATCAGAACCGCGGCAGGGCGGCCATTCTTGGTGACCACGACCTCCTCCTCGCGCTCCTGAACGCCGGCGATGAGCTCCGGCAGCCGCGCCTTCACTTCGGACAAGGACAGCGTTTTTGCCATGCGGAACCTCTCAACAACAAATGACCATAATTATGGTCATCATAGTATCCCGCCGGACAGCAATGCGTCAACGCGGCGAAGCAGGGCGTCAAGACGGTTCGGAGCGAACCTGTGCGCGCAGCGCGATTGGAGCTTGGCCCGAATGGCACTTACTTATTGAGAATTCCGTAATTGATGACACGACTTCCCTCATCCCCGGCCCTTCTCCCGGAGGGAGAAGGGAGAAAAGCCCCTCGCCCTCCGGGAGAGGGGTTGGGGTGAGGGAGAAACAGCTTCCGCTTGTGAAGTCGTCATGAATTCTGGAAAACTCAATAAGCATTCTTGCCAATGTCCCGCAGCCAACCCGACTCCTTTTGTGGGAGCGGGCTTGCCCGCGATCCCCGATGCTGACCCAAGGGAATTTCCTTCGCTCGCAATCGCGGGCAAGCCCGCTCCCACAAGATCTCTTGGGAGGTCAGGGAGCCTGGCCCCAATTTTCACTCTTTCACCGTGCTATCATTTCCCGCTGCGGAAAATACTCAATGCAGTTCGCCGGCGAAGGAGCAAGCGCATGCCAAATTCGACCATCGCCGTGACCGGCGCGAGCCGCGGCCTCGGGGCCGCCATTGCGCTCGAACTCGCCACCCGCGGATTCACGGTCGGCTGCCTCGCCCGCAGCGGCGGGATTCCCGATATCGAAGGGGCGTCCGCACTCGCCGACCGGTTCATTCCGCTTAAATGCGATGTGACGGATGAATCGGCGCTCGCGCAATGCTTCAGCGAACTTGCGCGAAGAACCGGCGGCATCGACGGGCTGGTGAACAACGCGGGGATACAGATGGGCGGAGCTTCGCGCGCGTTTCCGACGGCGGATTTCGAGCGGGTGCTGCGGGTGAATACCGTTGCGTTGTTTGCCGCGTGCCGGGAGGTGTATCCCTATTTGCAGCAGCGTAACGGCGGCATCATCGTCAACATCGGGTCGTTTTTCGCCGAAATGGGCGCCAAGGGCAACGTCGCCTACAGCGCATCGAAGGCGGCAATCGGCGCGATCACGCGCTGCCTCGCGGCGGAATGGGGTCCGCACGGCATTTCGGTGCTCAACGTGGCGCCGGGTTACATCGAGACCGATATGAGTCGCGGTTACGTCGGCAGTCCCGAGGGCGCAGCACGGATACGGGCGCGCACTTTTACCCGGCGCGCAGGCCGCCCCGATGAGGTTGCGCGCACGGTGGCCGCGATATTCACGGAAAAAATCGAATTTCTGACCGGCAGCACCATCACCCTCGACGGCGGGCACGGAATTTCCCTGTGAAAGCCGATTCATGAAAGTGTTGCAGCGGCTGGACGACGGCCTCGCGCTGCCTGACCACGAGCGCATGCTGCTCGCCTCGGTGCGGCGGCTTGCGACGGACAAGATCCAGGCGCGCGCGGCCCGCTACGACGAGAGCGGCGAATTTCCGTGGGAAAACGTCGAAGACATCAATCGGCTCGAACTCAACAAGATGTTCATCCCGGAGCGNTACGGCGGCGCCGAGCTGTCGTACCGGGTTTATCTGGCGTGCTGCCGCGAGTTGAGCGCCGCGTGCGCCGCGACCGGCATCATCTGGGCGACCAACTTTCACGCCGCGACTCCCATCATCGGATTCGCGACCGACGCGCANAAACANCGCTGGNTNNCGCGGCTTGCGGCCGGCGNGCTTGCCGCGCTGGCGCTGACCGAGCCCGACGCCGGATCGGATGCAACCGCGATGACCACCACGTTTCGCGAGGACGGCGACTCCATTGTCATCAACGGCGCCAAGATCTTCATCACCAACGGTGACGTGGCCGACCTGCTGGTGGTATTCGGCAAGTGGGCCGAACTGGGCGACGGCAAAAACGCGATATCGATCGCAATCCTCGAGAAAGGCACGCCCGGTTTCGAGGTGGTGCGGGTCGAGAACAAGATGGGGATACGGGCGTCGAGCACCGCGGCGCTCGCGTTCGACAACTGCCGGATCCCGCGCGGCCATTTGCTGGGTGCGCCGGGTGAAGGCCTGCGCATGCTGTTCGGTTTCCTCAACAAGTCGCGCCCCAGCGTCGCGGCGCATGCGCTGGGAATCGCGCGCGCGGCGTTCGAAGACAGCGTCGCCTACGTCAATCAACGCAGCCAGTTCGGCAGGCGCATCGTGGAAAATCAGGCCATACAGTTCATGCTCGCCGATCACGCCACCGATCTGGCGCTGTGCGAGCGCTGGCTGTGGCACGTGGCGGAACGCATCGAGGCGGGCGCAACGGACATCGCGGCGGAAGCTTCGATGCTCAAGCTGCGCGCCTCCGACATTGCGATGCGGATCACGACCGACGCAGTTCAATTGATGGGCGGCTACGGCTACACCCGGGATTTTCGCGCCGAACGCCTGATGCGGGACGCCAAGATCACCCAGATCTGGGAAGGCACCAACCAGATCCACCGCCAGGCGATCGCGCGGGAATTCCTCCACAAGCGTTGATGCCGGTCGCATGAAGAACAACACGCGTTTGACCGTGCTGGATGTTCGCGGTTGGACTGCGGCGCGGTGTTATCATCCTTCAGGTATTACAACCGCTCTCATTGAAGCCCGCGGGGGGACATGCCGCATATCAGGCGGACTCAGCGCGTCGGTTTACTGACGCCGTCGTCCAATACGACGCAGGAGCCCGAGTTCGCGGCGATGCTGCCGCGCGAGATTACGCTGCACACCGGACGCCTGAGCTTCACGAATATCGACGCGGATACGATGTTGCGCTGTGTCGAGGAGCTTGAGCGGGAAAGCCGCAAGCTCGCCGACGCCGAGGTCGGCGTAATCATACTTGCCGCGACCGCCCCGTCGCTGACGCTGGGGCGGGGCTACGACCGCGAGCTGATCGAGCGCATGGAGGCCGCATCCGGCAGGCCCGCCACCACCGCGTCAACCGCGTTTATCGACGCGCTCACCGCGCTCGGAGCGCGCAGGATCGCGATGGCAGCACCGTGGAGCGAGGCGATGAACCGCACCGCGGTGAGTTTCTTCGAGTCCAACGGCCTCGAAGTGGTGCACCACGAAGTCATGGGCTACGTNAGCAACATCGAACTCGGCCGCGCCGATCCGGAAACGGCCTATGAACTGGGCCGCAAGGTTGACCGGCCGNAGGCCGACGCGATCATCCTGCCGGGCGGAAACTGGCCGGCGCTGAGCATNGTCGAGCGGCTCGAGCGGGACACCGGCAAGCCGGTGCTGACCAACAATACCGTGAGCGTGTGGGCGGTGCTGCGGATGCTTCAGCACCACGGCGGCATTACCGGTTGCGGCAGGCTGCTGGACGAGCACCTTGGGCGCGAAGCGCAACTCCCACGCGGCCGCGTCGGAACCCGCGCCCACGCGGTAGAATCGGTGGCGCCGGAATTGAGAGGAAATATGCCGCATACCCATAGCACCCACCGCATCGGTTTGCTGACGCCGTCGTCGAATACGACGCAGGAGCCCGAATTCGCGGAGGTGTTGCCGCACGACGTTACGCTACACACGGGTCGCCTCGGCCTCAGAACCATAGATGCGGATTCGACCGAGCGCATCGTCGAGGAACTCGAGCAGGAAAGCCGCAAGCTGGCAGATGCCGAGGTCGGCGTCATCGTGCTCTCGGCGACCGCTCCCTCGTCGCGCAAGGGCAAGGGTTACGACCGCGAACTGATCCGCCGCATGTCGGAGGCCTCGGGCAGGCCCGCGACCACCGCGGCGACTGCATTGATCGAGGCGCTGACGGTACTCGGCGCGCGGCGCATCGTGATCGCCGCGCCGTGGACCACCGAGGTGAACCTGATCATCGCGAGTTTCATCGAAGCGCATGGATTCGAGGTGCTGCACCAGGAAGCGCGCGGTCTCATCAGTAACACCGAGGTCGGCCGGCTCGACCCGCAAGTACCTTGCGAGATGGGACGCGGTGTGAACCGGCCGGAAGCCGATGCTGTTCTGCTGGCGTGCGGCAACTGGTGGACGATGAGCATCGTCGAGCAGCTCGAGCAGGAAATCGGCAAGCCGGTACTGAGCACCAATGGTGTGAGCCTGTGGGCGGCGCTCAGGATACTGCGCAGTCACGACAGCATCCCCGGCTACGGCACGCTGCTGCGCGACCATCTGGTCGGGGAGACGGTATCCCGCAGGAGGCAGTCGGCGGTTTGAACTGTTTTTTTGAGCTGCGTACGCCGGTCGGGGAAGCGAGTGAGCCTTAGACCGGCAACCGCATGGGTATCAGCAGGGTTGCGATTTTCGAGGGGGGATGATGACAGTCGCTGACGGGAAAAGAAAACCGGAGACGNGNGCCAGGCGTTACGTCTATTCGTTCGAGAACGGCGACGGCAAGAACAAGATGCTGCTCGGCGGAAAAGGCGCGAATCTGTGCGAGATGACGCAGATTGGCCTCAATGTGCCTCCGGGTTTCACGCTCACGACCGACGCCTGCCTCGCCTATCTCGCTGAAAACCGGCTCCCCGCCGGCCTGATGGACGAAGTCCGCGACCACATCTCGGAGCTCGAGCGCAAGACCGGCAAGACTTTCGGCGGCGCGAAAAATCCGCTGCTGGTTTCGGTGCGCTCGGGTTCGGCCATGTCGATGCCGGGGATGATGGATACCGTGCTCAACCTCGGCCTCAACGAGAAGACGCTCGCGGCGCTGGTGGTGGCGACCAAGAACCCGCGCTTCGCCTACGACTCGTGGCGCCGTTTCATACAGCTTTTCGGCAAAATCGCGCTCGGCGTGGCGGATGAAAAATTCGACCATGCGATGGCTGAACTCAAGCGCAAGGCCGGCGCGGCGCAGGACGTGGACCTTTCCGCTGACCATCTCCAGCAGCTCGCCGCCGCGTTTCACGCGATCGTGCTCGAGGCGACCGGCAAGCCGTTCCCGACCGATCCATACCAGCAGCTCGAAATCGCGATCGGCGCGGTGTTCCGCTCGTGGATGGGCAAGCGCGCGGTCGACTACCGCCGCCAATTCCGCATCACCCCCGACATGGCCAATGGCACGGCGGTCAATATTGTCGCCATGGTTTACGGCAATCTCGGTGACGACAGCGCCACCGGTGTCGGCTTTACGCGCAACCCCGGCACCGGTGAGAACGTGATCTACGGCGAATACCTCACCAACGCGCAGGGCGAGGACGTGGTGGCCGGCATCCGCACGCCGAAACCGATCGCCGATCTGGAGCAGGAAATGCCCGAGCTGTACCGCCAGCTGATCGAACTTCGCGACAAGCTCGAGGGCCATTACCGCGAGGTGCAGGATTTCGAGTTCACCATCGAACGCGGTCGTCTTTACTGCCTGCAGACGCGCAACGGAAAAATGAACGCGCACGCCATGGTGCGAACCTCGGTCGAAATGACGGGTGAGGGCCTGATTACCCGGGAATACGCGCTGACGCGGATTCATCCCGCCGATCTGGAACAACTGCTGGTGCCGGCGCTCGCGACCGGCCACGGCGTCGCGCCGCTGGCGCAGGGTCTGCCCGCGTCCCCGGGGGCGGCCTCGGGCCGCATCGTATTCGATGCCGACAAGGCGGAAATCAGGGGCGGCAAGGGCGAACGCGTGATCCTGGTGCGCGAGGAGACCAAGCCCGAGACATTCATGGTTTTTTCGCCGCCACCGGTATTCTTACCAGCCGCGGCGGCAAGACCTCGCACGCGGCGGTGGTGGCGCGCGGCATGGGCAAACCCTGCGTGTCGGGTTGCGAGGCGATCGTCATCGACGGGCGCGAGCGTGTTGCCCGCGTCGGCGGAAAACTGCTGCGTGAAGGCGACACCATCACCATCGACGGCAGCACGGGGCACGTGTACGCCGGCGAAATTCCCACGGTTGAACCTGAGTTCACCGCCTTTCTGGAAACGCTGCTGGAATGGGCCGATCAGACTGCGCGGCTCAAGGTGATGGCCAATGCAGACACGCCGCGCGACGCGGCGCGCGCGCGGCGCTTCGGCGCCCACGGCATCGGGCTGTGCCGTACCGAGCGCATGTTCAACGACGTCGACCGGCTGCCGATCGTGCAGGACATGATACTTGCGGAAACACGCACGGAGCGTCAGGCCGCGCTCGACCGCCTGCTGCCGATTCAACGCGGGGATTTCCACGGCATCTTTCGCGCCATGAACGGGCTGCCGGTGACGGTACGGCTGCTCGATCCGCCGATCCACGAGTTCATGCCGACCACCGAGCAGCTCGAATACGAACTGTCGCGTCTGCATCATCTGCAGCGCACCGTCATCAACATGGAGGAGCTGCACGATACGCTGCAANGGGTGAGCCCGGACCTCGACAAGTCCAGCGTGCAGGATTTCGAAAAACTCTCGGAGGCGTTGCTCCAGTTTCGCGACGCCGGGCGTCAGAAGGCGCAGGTCGCGCGCAAGGAAGCAATGCTGAAAAAGGTGCGCCAGCTGCACGAGGTCAATCCCATGCTNGGNCANCGNGGCGTGCGCCTTGGCATCACCTATCCGGAAATNTACGCGATGCAGATCCGCGCGATACTCGAAGCGGCAGCCGAATGCATCAAGGAGGGCGTNGCGGTGCGCCCGGAGATCATGGTGCCGCAGGTGGCCACGCCGCAGGAGCTGCGCGAGGTCAAAAAAATCGTCGACGAAATTTACCCGCAGGTCGAGGCTGCCTTTGGCGTTCAGGTACCGTACAAGTTCGGCTGCATGATGGAAGTGGTGCGCGCGTGCCTGCGCGCCGAGCCGATGGCGAGCGTTGCCGAATTCTTTTCGTTCGGAACCAACGACCTGACGCAGGCGACTTTTTCGTTCAGCCGCGAGGACGCCGAGAACAAGTTTCTTGCGTTCTATCTCGAGCGCGGCATCATCCGTGATAATCCGTTCGAGATACTCGACGTGAAGGGCGTCGGGCGCCTGATGGAAATCGCGATGCACTGGGGGCGCAAGGAGCGGCCCGATCTCAAGGTCGGAATCTGCGGCGAGCACGGCGGGCAGCCGGAAGCGATCCGGTTTTGTCATCACATCGGGCTCGATTACGTGTCCTGCTCGGGCCCGCGCGTGCCGATCGCGCGGCTCGCGGCGGCGCGGGCGAAACTGCTCGAGGACGAATACGGACGCGAAATCTACGCCTGATATCACCACGGAGAGGATCACATGGCGAGTTTTCTGAAGCGACGCATTGCGCGGGAGGTCACCGATGCCCTCGATGCGAAGGTGCGCCAGACGGTCGAGGCCATTCTGGATGAGGTGGGCAAGCGTGGGGACGCGGCCGTGCGCGAACTGTCCGCCAAATTCGACAACTGGTCGCCGCCGGGCTTCCGGTTGTCCCGCGCGGAACTCGACGCCATCGTGGCCAAGGTCCCGGCGGCAACCATCGCCGACATCAAGTTCGCGCAGGCCCAGATCCGCAATTTTGCCGAACACCAGCGCACTGCACTCAAAGCAGCACTCAAGGACATCGAAGTCGAAACGCTGCCGGGGGTGAAGCTCGGCCACCGCAACATCCCGGTCGACAGCGTCGGATGCTATGTGCCCGGCGGGCGTTATCCCATGGTCGCCTCGGCCCACATGAGTATCGTGACCGCGCGCACCGCCGGCGTGCGCCGCGTAATCGCATGCACGCCGCCTAACCAGGGCGCGCCGCACGCGGAAACGATCGCGGCGATGGTGCTGGGGGGCGCCGACGAAATTTATGTGCTCGGCGGCGTGCAGGCGGTGGCGGCCATGGCGCTCGGCACCGAATCCATCGCGCCGGTCGACATGCTGGTCGGTCCGGGCAACGCCTATGTCGCCGAGGCCAAGCGGCAGCTGTTCGGACGGGTGGGCATCGACCTGCTCGCCGGCCCCACCGAAATACTCGTCATCGCGGACGAAACTTCGGATGTCGAAATGATAGCAACCGATCTGCTCGGGCAGGCCGAGCACGGCCCGACCAGCCCGGCGATCTGCATCACCACGTCTAAGGCGATCGCCGCCGCGCTGCCGGCCGAGATCGAGCGCCAGCTCAAGGTGCTGCCGACGGCGGATGTCGCCGGCGTTGCATGGCGTGACTACGGCGAAATCATCCTCGTCGACTCGGTTGATGAAGCGGTTTCCGAGGCCGACCGCATCGCCGCCGAACACGTTGAGGTTCTCACGCGCGAGCCGCGCTATTTTCTCGATCGCATGAAGAACTACGGCGCGCTGTTTCTCGGGCCGCAGACCAATGTGTCTTATGGCGACAAGGTGATAGGGACCAATCACACGCTGCCGACGCTGCGCGCCGCGCGTTACACCGGCGGGTTGTGGGTGGGCAAATTTTTGAAGACCTGCACTTATCAGGAAATCACCGACGCGGCCAGCGTCACCATCGGCGATTACTGTTCGCGGCTGTGCGCGATCGAGCGCTTCTGGGGCCACAAGGAGCAGGCCGACCTGCGGCTGCGCCGCTACGGCGGACGCAATGTCGGCATCGGTGCGAAGCGGGGAGCCGCCGATTGAGCAGCGCTGCATCCCCGTCCGGCGAATTAGCATCCAGGTTCCGGCTTGATGGCCGCGTCGCGCTGGTCACCGGCGCGGGACGCGGCATCGGCCGCAGCGCCGCGATCGCGCTGGGAGAGGCGGGTGCGGAGGTCTGGCTGCTGGCGCGGACTGCGAGTGAAATCGAGCAGGCAGCGGCGGAAATCCGCGCCGCGGGCGGCAGCGCGCATGCGGTTGCGTGCGATGTAACCGATGCGGCTTCAATCAACCGCGTGGTAGCGGCGGTACCGGTGCTGGATGTGCTGGTGAACAACGCCGGCATGAACATCCCGCAGCCGTTCATTGAAGTGAGCGAAGCGAATCTCGACCGCGTGCTCGGCCTTAACGTCAGGGCGATGTTTATCGTCGCGCAGGCGGCAGTAAGAAAAATGCTGGAGAACCCGGAGCGCAAAACGCGCGGCGGCGCCATCATCAATATCACCTCGCAGATGGGGCACGTCGGCGCGCCGACGCGGACTGTTTACTGCGTGACCAAGCATGCGATCGAAGGACTGACCAAAGCGCTCGCGGTCGAGCTTGCCGTGCACAATATCCGGGTCAACTCGATTGCGCCGACTTTTCTCGATACGCCGATGACCGCGCCGATGTTTGCGCGTCCGGAATTCGCGAAGTGGGTGCTCGACCGGATTCCCATGGGGCGTTTGGGCCGGCTCGATGAAGTGGCCGCGGCGGTGGTTTTTGTCGCATCCGATGCGGCATCGCTGATGACGGGAACCAGCCTCGTCATCGACGGCGGCTGGACCGCGCAGTGAGCACGCTGACGGCTTGACGTTTTACGTATCACGTAATACACTATTTCCGTGGTCTTGAGCTTCAAGGACAAGCGCACTGCGGCACTGTTTGCCGGCTTGGCCGTCAAGGGCTTACCGCCGAGCATCGTGCAACGCGCGTTCGACAAACTGCGCTTGTTACACGCGGCGTCCAACCTGGACGACCTGCGCGCGCCGCCCTCGAACCGCCTGGAAAAGCTTAAAGGCGACCGGCGCGGTCAATGGAGCATCCGGATCAATGACCAATGGCGTATCCGCTTCAATTTTGAAGCAGGCAATGCGCACGATGTTGAAGTGGTGGACTACCACTGAAGGAACGGCAAATGGGCATTCGCATGCAAGACCTCGCAAGTACCGACTTTTCGGACGTAATCGCGCGCCCATGCAAGCGCCTGACCGTCACGCATCCCGGCCAGTTTCTTCGGGACGAATTCATGGAGCCGCATGGCCTATCCGCCAACGCGCTCGCCATTGCCCTGCACGTTCCGGCCAACCGCGTCACCGCGATTCTCAAGGGGCAGCGTGCCGTCACCGCAGATACCGCACTCAGGCTGGGCCGTTACTTCGGAACAACGCCCGAGTTGTGGCTGAATCTGCAGAAGGATTACGAACTGCGTGCAGCCCGCGCGACTTCGGAAGATGAAATTGCCTCATTGATCGAACCTTTGGCTGCATGAAGCGGCTCGACGCTGACATGCGCACCACCCGCGAAGCAGCTCAGATCAGCCAGAGCCAGTTCGCAAAACTGATTGGCGTAAACCTACGCACGTTGCAAAACTGGGAGCAGCAACGCACGCAGCCCACCGGGCCCGCCAGGGCGCTGCTCAAGATCGTTGCTTCAAACCCGAAGGCGATTGAGGCGTTGCACGGATAAATCTGGTCTGTCTCCGGTCTGGCGAAAACGTGGCTAGTCTCGAATGGCGCTCCAAGTATAGTTATCCGGAAATGTGACTCTGACCCGTGATGCTTTGGCAATCCGGCAGCCTCTTGATCGTGTGTGACTTATAGATTACAATCGCCATGTTTGAGATTCACCACTACGTGACCGCCACCGGCGTTGATCCGTTCGCCCGTTGGCTGGAGGAGTTGGCGGATCGCCAAGCAAGAGCGCGGATCAAAACGAGGATCGACCGAGCCTCGCTCGGTAATTTCGGCGATGTTGAGCCCGTCGGCGAAGCGGTATCCGAGCTTCGTATCGATTGGGGGCCCGGTTACCGCGTGTATTTCGCCCGCGTCGGCAAGACCGTTCTGCTTTTGCTCTGCGGCGGCGACAAGAGGACACAGCGAAGGGATATCGAAAATGCCAAAACGTATTTCGAAGACTATAAGCGCCGGACGAAAAAAGCTGGTCCCGGCAAGCGTGCCACATGAGCCGTGGCTGATCGAGCGCCTGAAGGACCCCGAGGAGGCGGCAGCTTACCTTGAAGCGGCAATTGAAGATGGCGATCAAGGTGTGCTCATGCTCGCCTTGCGTCACATCGCGCAAGCGCGCGGCGGCGTCGCCGCAATCGCACGCAAGTCCAAGCTTACCCGTGAGGCAACCTACCGGATGCTCTCTAAATCCGGAAATCCCGAACTGCGCAGCCTCACGGCCATTCTCGGTGCGGCGGGGCTGCGGCTGTCAGTGAAGCCGATCGAGCAACGGCTGAGGAAGGCGGCATGATGGCGGCCAAACTGACCTGACGCGCGTGGCAGATCTGGGCGCTGCTCAAGATCGTTGCTTCGAATCCGAAAGCGATTGAGGCGTTGCACGGGTAAATCTGATTTTGGTCCCAGGTTGGGAGAGATGCCGGAGGCCTGAAAATGGTATGATGCGAAGTCGTCGATCGGTGCCGCTGTTCTGTCAGCGGCCAGCGCCGGCTTCGCGAAACCTCAAACCGGGGAAGCATGCAGAGATGAATCTTATTTGGCGTTTTTATATGGACTCCGACCGCCGCTGGCGATGGCAGCACCTCGCCGTGGACCGGAAAGTCGTCGCGGAATCGCGCACGGCTTACAAGGAGTACGAGGGATGCGTCGCGGATGCCCGGGACAAGGGCTATGTTTTTCATCCCTCTCAGGAAAAAATGGTTCAGGGGCGGTCACGCTGAAGATAGGAATTTTGCTGGGCGATGACATCGGGCTCGAGGTCGTGCCCGAGTCGGTCAAGGTGATGCGGGCGGCCGCCGCCGCGGTCGGACTCGACCTCGAGTGGCGGGAGTTTCCGATCGGCCGCAAGGGACACGAATTACACGGCCACACCATGCCGCAGGCGACGGTGGACGGACTGCGGGATTTCGATGGCTGGATAACCGGACCGATCGGCCACGGATCGTACCCGCGCAACGATCCGACCTGGATCATGCCGCCGCTGCGCAAGAAGTTCGATCTCTATGCCAGCGTGAAACCCGTCAAGTCCTATCCCAATCTGCCGTCGGTGCACAAAGGCGTGGACATCGTGTTCCTGCGCGAGGTGACCGAAGGCATGCAGTCCTCCGATACCGTGGTCGCCGGCAATGGCGAGTTCCGGCCGAACGACGAGATTTCGATCGGCACGCGCGTGGTCACGCGGCGGGGTGCCAACCGCGTTGCGCGCGAGGCGTTCGAAATCGCCCGCGGACGCCCCCGCCGAAAAGTAACCAGCGTGCACAAGGAACCGGTCTATCGGCTGGTGTGCGGGATGTTCGCCGAGGAATGCCGCAAGGTGGCGCGGGAGTATCCTGACTGCAAGCTCGAGGAAGTGCTGGTCGATGGATTCGCGATGAAGCTGGTGATGAATCCGCAGCAATATGACGTGGTGGTGACGACCAACCAGTTCGGCGACATATTGACCGACGAAGGCGCGGGGATAGTCGGCGGACTGGGGCTGGCGCCGGGGCTGTGCGTGGGCGAGCGCCACGCGATGGCGCAGGCGACGCACGGCTCGGCGCCGGACATCGCGGGCAAAGGCATTGCCAACCCCTACGCGATGATCATGTCGGGCAAGATGCTGCTGGAATGGCTGGGCCGCAGGCGCGGCGAGCCCAAGGCGACCGAAGCGGCCGCACGGATCGATGCGGCGGTGGACCGGGTGGTGGCGCAGGCGCAACACCTGACCGCCGATCTCGGCGGCAAGGCTTCCACCTCGCAGATGGGCGACGCGGTGGTAGCGGCGCTTTAAGGATAAATGGGGTCAGTGTAACTTTTCCGCAAGACAAACTGCTCGTTTGCCTGAAAAGTTACACTGACCCCATTTATTCCGAACATGCCTACCCGTAAACCTTCCTGGCCCGAACAACTTCACCGCATGTTGCGCGACCAGCGCGTGAGTCAGGTCGCCTATGTGCCGGATTTCGGACACGCGCGTCTGATCGAACTCGTGCGTGCCGACCGGCGAATGCGCGCGGTCGCACTGACCACGGAAGAGGAGGGCGTCGCACTTGCAACCGGCGCCTGGCTCGGCGGCGAGCGTAGCGTGCTGCTGATGCAATCGAGCGGTGTGGGCAACTGCATCAACATGCTGGGCATGATCCAGGAGTGCCGCATTCCGCTGCCCATGCTGGTCACCATGCGCGGGCAGTGGGGCGAATTCAATCCGTGGCAGGTGCCGATGGCGCAGGCGACGATACCGACGCTGACGGCGATGGGCGTGATCGTGCAGCCGGTTGAGCGCGCCGGCGATGTCGCAGAAACCGCAGCGGCCGCGTGCCGGCTCGCATTCAATACCTGCCGCGCCGTCGCCGTGCTGATATCGCAGCGTGTGATCGGCGCCAAGGAATTCAAATGACAGCCGCACGCAGCAAGCCCGTCCTCGACCGGCGCAAGGTCGTTGCGCAATTACTCAAGCAGCGCGGCGATGCGCTTGTCGTCGCCGGGCTGGGTGCGCCCACCTGGGACATCACTGCGGCGGGCGATCATCCGCTCAACTTCGGCACCTGGGGCGGCATGGGCGGCGCCGCGATGATAGGGCTGGGACTTGCGCTCGCGCAGCCGAAGCGGCGCGTGCTGGTGATCACCGGTGACGGCGAGATGCTGATGGCGCTGGGATCATTGGCCACGATAGGCGTGCAAAGGCCGCGCAACCTGGCGGTAATCGTCATGGACAACGAGCATTACGGCGAGACCGGCATGCAACAGACCCATACGCGGTTTGGCGTGGATCTTGCCGGGATGGCGAAGGCTGCGGGTTTCGGCGCCACCGGCACGGTTTACAGCGCGGCGCAGCTCAAGGGATGGGTTTCGCGCATCTATCAGCCCGGCCTGGCCTTCGTCGATATCAAGGTCACCACGGTGACGGCGCCGCTGATCCTGCCGCCGCGCGACGGCACGCTACTCAAGAACCGGTTTCGCGAGGCATTGCTGGGCAAAGATTAACGCTCAAAATGCGCCCGGGTTTCTGCTCCAGCGGACTGCGTCGGGCGTGGCGTGAATGTAAAGCACCGCTCCGGCCACTTGCCCCTGGTACGGCCCGTCCAGGATTTCTGCGCTGGCGCCGAGCGTAAAATCGCCCGGCCGCACAACCCGAACCCGCTGCGCGAGACGGCGTTCCTCTCCCGCGTGCAGCGTGCCCGTCCACGAGAGCGATCCGCTGATCAAGGATATTTCCGGAGGCAGCCGGAGATTAACCTTCACCTGCGGCAGTTCCGACGTGGCGCGCACCGTCAAATCCAGTCCCGTGTCTTGCTGCATGCCTGGAGATCCGACGGGAAGCACAAACGTCAGCACCACCGGCGGTTGCTTTTTTTGCGCCAGTCCGGCGCCGTGACTGCAGGCGCCGATTGCGAGCGCCAGAAGAATGCCGGTGCTCAAGCGAGTCATCGCGCGCCGCTCAGGTCCATGGTCCACGATTCGTCACCCGATTTCCCGGGAAGAAAGCGCTCGATGCCCGGCGCCGATGGCTTGTCGAGCCGGATCATTTCCGGCTTGCCTGAAGCGGGAATGTTGAACACCAGGATATCGTGCGATGCGCCCGTGCTTCCCAAGGTGAACGACGTGTCCACCACTCGGGTACCGCCTGAAAAAACCTCGGCGCGCACGGAAGCCGCGCCTTTGCACCTTTTCCATGATCGGAGAAATAGTGAGCGAACAGACGGTAGGTGCCAGGAACAGGAGGATTGTTTACACTCATATTTTCCTCGGTACAGCTGGTAATACAGTCGCGATCGAGAAATCCCCATACAACACCGTTGTAAGAGGATTGGGTATTGTAATAGGCGACGTCCGACCCGACCGGGTTCGCGAGATGAAAATCAACGTCGGCGCCCAATGGCGACCACGTGATTTTGGCGCTGTAGGCACGAGGGACGATGCTAAGCTGGTTGCTGTACCAGTAGAACCCGTCAGGAATCGAAGGCGCATCGTTGCGTTGCGCCACAACCATCCACTTGTATACCGCGCCAGGATCGCCACCGCTCTGGGCCGATTGCCATTCTGCATCAGTCGGCGTGTAGGAAGTCGCCCCCAGAGTCGGGACATCGATTATTGTGTAGCTCTGAAAATTATTCCGCGAAAAAACCAGCAGGAACTTGTTGTTGCGGTGGCTTGCGCTGGGGTCGCCATTGGGTATCCACTGGAACGTCGGCGCGACACCGCCCGCCACGCTGGTATTGTCCGCCGGCGCGGTCGCCCGGGGCGCCATCTTGTTGACGACGAAAATATTCGCCGCCGAGAAGGTGGTGCTGCTGGTGGCGCCGAGGTAACCGGCAACCGCCGTCCAGAAGCGGTCCACCCGGTCGCACGGATTGCAGGGAAGCAGCGAGTTGATCAGGTCCCAGATCAGCTTCGGCGTGATGCCCGCAAGACCGTCGCTCGCCGCGCCGTCGCTGTCCTGCGCCGAGTCGTAAAAGTCCCACAGCAAGCCCAGGACCGAATTTTCCGCGCCGAAGCCGTCATTGGGTGAGGGCGCCTCCACGCCATCATCGATCGAGCTGTCCTCGGTATCGGTATATCTGCCGTCGGCGAGGTTCAGAAAATTGGAAGGGAACCTGAAGCTGGTATCGGCCGGGCTTTGCTGCAGCGCCACCGACATGAATGTTGCAAGGCCTTCGCTCCAGGCGAGCTTCATGCCCTCATCCCTCGTCCTCAGGTGGTGCCCCGGGTTTCCATCATCCTGCCCGATTGCCGTCCCGCCGCTGTGATCTCCGCCGCTGCTGCTGTCAATGACTCTTGAGGCCGCGCGATCGGTGA
>JGI1357J11328_10001670_pt1 | contig 16625 bp, 16 predicted proteins | sample Subgrocontami54m_FD_11328 | JGI IMG/M metagenome (IMG submission 11328)
TGGATGGAACTCCGTAGGAGTGATATTGTTGGATTGTCGCATATTCGCGAAATGATTTAACCGAGAAGATCATCAAAGCCACCAGGATGTCTGAACCGGGATTTATGGGATTTTGGGATTACCATGATTGCAACAATCCGGGTAATCCTTTTATCATATAAATCGTGGTTCAGACGGCTGAGGGAAATAACAAATGAATGAAACACTGTCCGAGTGACATTCTGATGCCGGACGGAGTGCAGGAGAAGAATCTTCTTTGTGGCCTGTGTTAGATGTTTCGCTCCACTCAACATGACAAAAAAGAAAAAACCAAATGGATAAAACTCCGTATTACATGTCGCTCCGCTGGAGCTCGATTTTATTTCCTCGCGTATTTCTATAAACATTCCACTCCTAACGGAGTGGAACTGAAGTCCCATCGGGACGAAATGTTTATAGAAAGATAAAAGCAAATGGATGGAACTCCGTAGGAGTGATATTGTTGGATTGTCGCATATTCGCGAAATGATTTAACCGAGAAGATCATCAAAGCCACCAGGATGTCTGAACCAGGATTTATGGGATTACGGGATCGCCATGATTGCACAATCCGGGTCATCCTTTAATCATGTAAATCACGGTTCAGACGACTAAGCTTACGCTTGCTTTTTGCGTTTTGAAAAAATAACGGAGATATTAATGGTATGAAATCCGATTTAATAAGAACATTAACTTCCAGCTTCGAATCAGTATCGCGTACTACTGACGAGGTAGAGTTTTGGTTTGCCAGAGAATTACAAGGACTGCTTGGCTATTCGGAGTGGAGAAATTTTTCAGTGGTCATTGAAAAGGCAAAAATAGCATGTAAAACGGCAGGACAAGATATTCCTGACCATTTTGTTGATGTCAACAAAATGGTCGACCTCGGATCGGGAAGTAAACGAGAGATTGACGACATCATGCTGACTCGATACACAGGTTATCTCATTGCTCAAAAAAGAAATTGCCCAAGAGGAAAAACGGAAACAAGGGAAAATCATGATGCTCCAATTTGATTCTAAAGGGATTGTCGAGGGTGTCTGAACCAGGATTTATGGGATTCAGGGATTACCAGGATTATTTGTTGCATCCCGTCAATCCAGTGAATTATGAAAATCGTGATTCGGACAGCTGAGTGAATCCTTACCCTCTCCCCGTCGCCTTGAGCGGCCGTGAGCGCAGCAAAACAATCCTCGTCGCGCCGAGCGCCAGTCGAAGCGCATCCAGAGGGGCTATGGCAAACTCAGGATAGTCCTCGACTTCGTTCCTCCGCCCAAAAGAGGGCGGAGTCACTGCGCTCGGACCGACAGGGACTCTGGGATGTCTGAACCCGGATTTCCATGATGAAAGGATTTTCATGATTTTATTTTCATCCTGGACATCATGTGAATCAAGAAAATCATGGTTCAGACAACCACGTTAAGGAAGTATCCTAATCCACAGATTTTCGCTGATTACACAGATTTAATCACTGATTACAGATTTCACAGATGGGAGGGGACGAACATGAAGGAATTTCCGGCAGAAAAGTATCCGCATAACGAGACAACCGAAAAAATCATCAAATGAAGAAAAGTTACTTCACTATCTCAAAGTCTCGGGGCTCGAAATCGGTCTTCTTATTAATTTCGGAAGGAGCGTCGAAGTGAAAAGAAAAATATTTACACAACCTCATCACTCAGCGAAATCTGCCATCAGTGAGTCATCAGTAAAATCTGCGAAAATCAGTGGAGGTGGCGAAATCGGGGCTGAATTCATCTCTTGCTGCCGGCGTCACCTGATCGAAGAGTATCTTCCGAAGATCAAGGGCTGCCTCGACCAGCTCACCGAGGATGACATCTGGTGGCGTGCGCATGAGACCGATAACAGTATCGGAAATCTTCTCCTCCATCTCTCGGGAAACATCCGCCAATGGATCATCGCCGGCATCGGAGGCATCTCGTTTGAGAGAAATCGCCCGCAGGAATTCGCAGAGCGAACTCATCTGCCGAAGGCGGAGTTGCTCAAGACCTTTGAAGGCACGCTTCTCGAAGCGGACCAGGTTCTCGCGCAACTCGATGTCAACAAGCTCCTGGAAGTCCGGCATTTTCAGAAATGGGATCACACGTGTCTCTATGCGATCTCTCATGTGGTCGAACATGTTGCGCAGCATATGGGGCAGATCATTTTTATCACGAAGCTCCGAAAGGGAATCGATATGGAATTCTTCAAGCTCTGAGATATGCTCGCGGGAACTCTTCCCCATCGATGGGGTGTTGAAAGGTCATGAAAACTTTATTTCTGATATTGCTTCTTTGGTCACAAGGGTATGCACAGCAGGGAAATCATATGACTCAGATGGAAAAAGCGACATTCGGCGCAGGCTGTTTCTGGTGCGTCGAAGCGGTCTTTGAACGGCTCGACGGCGTCAGTTCAGTCGTGGCCGGCTATGCCGGCGGAAACCGGCCGAATCCCACCTATGAACAGGTATGCACAGGCGCGACCGGCCATGCGGAGGTTGCCCAGATCACCTTTGATCCGAAAAAGATCAGCTATGAAAAACTCCTCGACGTGTTCTGGAAGGCGCACGACCCGACGACGTTGAACCAACAGGGAGCGGATAGAGGGACGCAATACCGGTCAGTGATCTTCTATCATGACGAGAAGCAGAAGCCGGCTGCGGAAACGTCGAAGCGGAACGCGGCAAAACAGTTCGAAGATCCGATCGTCACCGAGATCAAACCGCTCGACCATTTTTACGAAGCGGAAAATTACCATCAGGATTATTTCAAGAACAATTCCAACGCTCCCTACTGCAGGTTTGTCATCAAACCGAAACTGGACAAGCTTCATCTCGACAAATAGATCCGGCAGCCGCTTACTCCGGTGTGCCGAAGACAAGTCGTCTGAGCTCCGCGATCTCTGTTGAGTTCAGGGCACGATGTTCACCCGGACGCAGCCCTTCAAGAGTAAGACTGCCGATCCCGGTCCGGATAATCCGGAGGGTCGGATGGCCGACGACGGCAGTCATCTTTCTCACCTGGCGATTTCTTCCTTCATGCAATGTTATTTCGATCCACGCGGTCGGTACGTTCTTTCTGAAACGGATCGGAACGGGGCGAGGCGGCACGGTCGGCTCCTCATCCAACAATCGGACCTTTGCGGGCAATGTCGTTTTTCCTTCGATGATCACGCCGCTGGAGAGCCGCTCGATGGCGGCAGGAGTCGGAAGTCGTTCAATCTGGGCGAGATAGGTTCGGGGATGCCGCTTTTTCGGATCAAGAAGCGTGTGCTTCAATTTTCCGTCGTTCGAGAGGAGGACGAGCCCTTCGCTGTCGGCATCGAGCCGGCCGACAGGGTACACATCGGCGGGAAACCTGCCGAGCGCGCCAAGGGTGGGTCTTCCTTCCTTGTCGGTGAACTGGCAAAGGGTTCCGTACGGTTTGTTAAGAATAAAATAGCGAAGAAGCGTTTCGGGCATGTTGTGCATTCCTGATCAAAATATCATTTTTTTGATTTCCGTCAAAGAAAATGATATTATCTGAAAACCTCGGGAATAGAACACAGATGACACAGAAACGCGCGAGACTTACACTGATCGCATCTTCCAGCCCTTGTGGCGTTTTTCCTTATTTTGGATGAACAAGTTACGCAGCCATCATGAATGGATTAGAAGCCGTCTGGTACCGATGCCCGCATTGCGGGGAATTAAACGAGACAACTGTTGATTCTTCGGCCGGGCTTCACCAAACATACATCGAAGATTGTACCGTCTGTTGCCGCCCCAATATACTCCGGATCGCCATTTCAGATGCAGGGGACACCTCGATCGACGTTGAAGCTGATGAGTAGTTGATTTCCCGAAACCCGCCGGTTTACTCTCTTTTCGCAAAATAGCCGTAAAAGATCACAGAACCCGGTGATCTGCTCCATATCTCGTGACAAACGACACATCCCTCCTTCTTCGATCTTCTTTATTGCGGCTAAGTAAATTGAATTTGGAGCGCACCATTATGAAACGAAAATACTATTTGCCAATGCTCTCACTCGAGGAGAAATTGCTGTTCGAATATCTTCTCCTCGATGAAATTGACAAACAACGATGGTACGCTATCGTCTACCTCGAGCTCTGGAACACGGAAGGGATAATCTGCATTCAGTAATTCCCATGAGGTCTCTTATGAAACATTGGTTAATCGCAGCAATCGTAACAGGCATCGTCGTGCTTCCGATGATGCTCCGCAAGAAGAGAGTGAAACCGATCCCGCTTCCGACGGATTCGGACAAGAGATATAATATCGACGAGTTTCTGACGGAGGAGGAGTTGTAACAACCGCGGCTTTCATCCCGCCCTGATCGACACCGGGCTCGCAGGTCGTACCACGAACATCACCGAGCCGGCGCGGTCGTCGCTGTGTCATCAAAACAGTACATCCGCACTACCCGTTTCACCCCCCCCGCTTTTCCATGTTGCAAATCCCTCCAAAAATTGATACTTTGCGTGACGTCTCATGCGGACCATCAACAAGATCCTCATCGTCCGTTTCAGTTCCGTCGGCGACATTATTCTCACCTCACCGCTTCTGCGTGTGTTGAGAGGAGCCTATCCGCATGCCCGGATCGACTTTCTCGTCAAGGCGGAGTTTGCCGAATTAGTGAAATTCAACGGGCACCTTTCAGCTGTTCACGAACTTCAAACGAACGATTTTGCCGAACTTGCGGCAGTCAAAAGGAAAATCAGAACAGAGCGATACGATTACTTCCTCGATCTTCATAACAGCATTCGGAGTCGATACCTCCGCTTCTTTTCCGGAGCCCGGGCAACGCGCGTCGTGAACAAACGGGCGGTTGCCCGCTTCATGCTGGTGAAGTTCAAGAAAAACTATTACCGCGGCGTCGTGCCGGTTGCCGGGCGCTATCTCGAAACGGTAAAATCCCTCGGTCTGGAGGACGACGGCCAGGGGTTGGAAGTCGTTGTTCCCGAGGAGACAGTGTCGAGGGTGCGATCCGCGCTTGATAAATTTCAGCTCGACCGGTTTCGGATGGTCATCGGCCTCGTACCGGGCGCCAGGCATGCGACCAAGCAGTGGCCGCCCGAGCGATTCGTCGAAACCGGCGTGCAGCTTGCCACAGCGGAGCAGGCAAAGATCCTCGTCTTCGGCGGGAAGGAAGACGCCGACTATTGCGGCGACATTGCGCAGATGATCAACGCAAAGTGCAATGCAAATGCGGCGGAGAGTTTTGCAGGAAAGCTTTCGCTTCTCGAAACGGCGGCGGTGATGGATCGCTGTCAGCTCGTGGTGACAAATGATACCGGTTTGATGCACCTCGCTGCGGCTCGTAAGCGGAAGATCGTCGCGATTTTCGGTTCCACAGTGAAAGAGTTTGGATTTGTCCCGTTCGGCGTGCCGAACGCCGTCATTGAACGTCCGGATGTCCCATGCCGGCCATGCACGTCGATCGGCCTGGCGGCATGTCCGGAAAAACATTTTGATTGCATGAAGAAGATTCAAACGAACGAAGTCGTTATGGCAGCGCAACAGCTACTCCATTGAGGACGAAGATGCAACAGACAGAAAACGGTGAGGTGGTATCGCTTCAGATCTGCCCGGGCCGTCGGAAACCGATGCTCATGGTCGACAGGGCGGAGGCGATTGAGAATCTCGGACTAAAAAACGACCGCCATGCACTGCCCGACAGTTCGCGTCAGGTCCTGATGATCGAACAGGAAACTTTGGACCTTCTCAATCTCGGGCCAGGAGACGTCAAGGAAAATATTACGACGGCCGGCATCGCGTTGATGTTGCTCAAGCAGAAGGACCGATTGAAAATCGGTTCAGCCGTGATCCTTCAGGTGACCAAACCATGTTCGCCTTGCAGCAGGATGGAAGAGTTGAGATCCGGCCTGATGGCAGAGATCAAGGGAAGACGGGGGATGCTGGCCCGGGTGGTTGCGGGTGGGACGATTCAAAGGGGCGATTCCATTCAAGTTCTTACTCCGTGATGCCCATGTTCTGGCGGCTGCTCTATAATATGCTGGTCATCCCGCTCGGCTGGATCGGCTTTCAGATACTCGGGCTCGTCAATCATAAAGCAAGACGCGGCTTGAGAGGGAGGAAAGATCTTTTCCCGAACCTCCAGACACAGGTGGCACGGCTCAACCGTCACTCCAAGAGGATCTGGTTTCATTCCTCATCGATGGGTGAATTTGAACAGGCCAAGCCGATCATTGCCGAGCTCAAGCGAACACACCCGACCGTCGATATCATTGTCTCATTCTTTTCTCCGTCCGGTTTTGAACATTCCCTGAACTACAAGCTTGCCACCATCATCACGTACCTGCCGTTCGATTCACGGGCCAACGCCGAACAATTTATCGATCTCATCAAGCCGACGGCGGCCATCGTCGTGCGGTATGATCTCTGGCCGAATCATATCTGGGCGCTTCACGACCGCGGTATCCCGATCTATATGGCCAGCGCGACGCTGCGCGACACAACTGCACGAAAACTACCGCTGTTGTTTCAGTTCCATCGAGCACTCTACGATTGTCTGAATTATATACTCACCGTTTCGGAGACCGACAAAGCCGTTTTTGAATCGTTCCGGCTTCAGCGGCCGGTCCTGAACGTCATCGGAGATACACGGTACGATCAGGTGAAGCAGAGGAGCAACGAATCAAGAATGAAGCACCTCCTGCCGCCAGGGGTCATCGAGCATAAGAAGCTCCTTCTCATCGGAAGCAGTTGGGAGGAGGATGAGCGACATGTCCTGCCGGCCTGCTTCGAGCTTCTCGGTAAACACGCGAACGTCCTCATTGTCCTCGTCCCTCACGAGCCGAACGAAGAGAACCTTGAGAGAGTCGAAAACCTGTTGAACGGGCATGCAACGCATCTTCGATTGTCGGAGCTCAACGACTATCGGCAGGAGCAGTTTCTCATCATCGACAGCGTCGGGATTCTCATGGCATTGTATCAATATGCGCATGTCGCATTTGTGGGGGGGAGCTTCGGCGAGGGCGTCCATAATGTCCTTGAGCCTGCCGTATACGGCGTTCCGATCGTGTTCGGGCCAAATTATGAAAATTCTCAGGAAGCCGTTCAACTCCTGAAGGAACGTGGCGCGTATGTCGCGAACACGGCAAACGAATTGCTGAAACATCTCGACAGGTTGTTCACCGATAGCGCGGAGCGTGACAAGGCCGGCCGCCACGCCAAGTCGCTCGTCGAGCGCAACACCGGCGCCACGATGCGGGTTCTTTCCTATCTGGAAAAAGTTTTGTAGATTGATTGGCAATGCGAATAGCCTATTTCGATACGGTTGGAGGAATAAGCGGCGACATGACGCTCGGCGCGTTCGTCAGCGCCGGCCTGCCGATCGACGAACTCAAGGACGAAATCGCAAAGCTTAACCTCCAGGGAGTTGAACTTGAGGCAAGGCATTTGACGCGGAACGGGATCACCGCGGTGAAGGTCGATGTCGTTATTTCTGCGAAGCAGACGCACCATCGCCATCTCGGGGATATCCTCGCGATCATCGACGGCAGTTCGCTGAGTTCGCGCGTCAAGGGCGATGCGAAAAAAATATTCAGCGAAGTGGCGAGAGCTGAGGCCAAGGTTCACCAATCGACAATTGAGAAGATTCATTTCCATGAAGTCGGTGCGCTCGATTCGATCGTTGATATCGTGGGCGCAGCGGTCTGCCTTGAAAAATTCAGGATCGACGGAGTATACTCGTCGCCTGTCAGGCTCGGCAGCGGCGGATTCATCGATACCGAGCATGGGAAGCTCCCGCTTCCAGGGCCTGCCGCGGCAGAGATCCTGACGGGATACCCCACCATCCTTACCAGTATTCCCTACGAGCTGACGACGCCCACTGGTGCGGCGATCATTAAATCGCTATCGAGCGGTGTGCTCTCGAGCGAGCAGTTCCGGATCGAATCGATCGGCTACGGCGCCGGATCGAGAGAACTGCCGGACATTCCGAATCTCCTGCGGGTGATCATCGGAGATCTCCCGGACAACTACGGAACGGATGAACTGGTCATGGTCGAAACAAACATCGACGACATGAACCCCGAGATATACCCATTCGTCATCGAACAACTCCTTGCCGCAGGAGCGAACGATGCCTATATGGTGCCGATCATCATGAAGAAAGGACGGCCGGGGATGCTTCTCTCCACGCTAGTCAGCCGCTCAAAGTTGGAAACGATCTCACAAGTATTGTTTGCACAGACGACGACGATCGGTCTCAGGGTCATTCCGACGGAGCGAAAGAAACTTCATCGTGAGGAACGAAACATCGAAACGAAATTCGGGACGGTCAGATATAAAGCGATCATGATGGATGGCGATGAGCGGCTGGTTCCGGAATATGAAGAGTGCAGGCGGCTCGCGATGGAGCACCATATCCCCCTGATGAAGATCTACCGGATCCTGGAGCAGGAAGTGCCGGCACGGTAGTTGTGCGTATCGCAGATCAGCGCTCTTCTCACATCCTTCCCCTCCATTCTATTCCCCGATAAAGATATTCACAGGTTCCATGGCTGAAGATGATGGTGATCTCGATCGGAAGTTTTTCTGAAATGATGAGGAGCAATCTCACAGAGGGGATCACATTGCCCGATTCGATTTGAGCGTAGTGCTCACGGGAGATGCCGAGCAAGTCTGCCATCTCCTTCTGCATGAGATTGTTCTTCTGCCTGAATTCTTTCAAGAGCTCTGATAACATTGATGGCCTCCCTCGACAAGACGTTGTAGGAAAAATTATTACAAGTTTCTTATTGACTCTTGCAACAATTTGCTGTTAATTAACGAAAACCCCTCAGCAATGTCAACACGATTGTTGCTGAGAATCAGGACAACATTCCCGAGAGGTGTTTGTGGGGTGGAAGAAAGAAATACTCCATCTGTTCAATGTCATACCGACTCCCACGGCAGTCTATGAGGATCTCGATCGATCTCCCCGCTGGCGAATTCCTCTTGTTTTTCTGCTCATAAGTTCCGTCATCATTGGATGGTTCATGATCCCGGCGATGATCGAGCCGATGAGAAAGATATTTGAATCATCGTTCGGCTCCGCCGGCGCCCAGGCCGCCATGAACGGCGTCATGAAATCGATGGTCGTAGCGCAACTGTTGATCGCTCCTGCGGTCGTGATGCTGCGGTGGTTTGTGCTGGCCGGCATTCTCTTTCTTCTTGCCATGATCTTTGCCGGGGATGGTGGAAACTTGTTCAAGCGGTTATTTTCAGCCGTCGCGTACGCCGAGATAATTTTCGTTTTTATGAACTTGCTGACGCTCCTCATCCTCAATCTACGAGGGATCGAGCGCATCGAATCCGCCTACGACATGACGATCTTCAAGGGATTAGAAGTCCTGCTTCCGGACAGGGACGCGCATCCCACGCTGTCGACTCTGTTGAGCAACATCAACCCCTTTGCCATCTGGTATATCATAACGATCTCTGTCGGTTTCCGTGTCATGACAAAGAGCGGTAAAGCAAAAGCCATCGCTCTTGCAGGCATCGCCTGGCTTGTCTGGGTCTTTCTCAGTGAGTTGCAGGCCATCATTTCCCGACTACTGCTCGGAACGCTCGCGTAGATTGGGGTACATCACGCGGTTGTTCTGCGGCGCCGGATCGGTCGACGCCATGATTTCGTGCCACGAGATTAGTTTATCCCTGCTCGACTAATCGACCAACATTCTTGTAGCAGGGACAACTCTTTTATGGGAGGTAGTATGAAGAAACTCTTGTTTGTCGGGCTGAGCGTTATGATTCTGCTCTCGCTCGCGTTCTCTTCCGCCGCGACGGCCTGTGCATGCAAATGCGCAGATCTCTATGCGTGCATGGAGAGGTGCAAACATTTCTTTATCGATCCGTTGCTGCAGACAGCGTGTTACGGCGGTTGTCTGATCGCCTGCAAGGCAGACGGGGCGACATAAATCATCAGGATGGTGTCTCGCTCGCCGTAATTCCCGTTACGGCGAGCAGAGATCTCCGCGGCATTGGAAAATTGGGTGGCGATCCTATGAAAACATGGCTCATCATTATTCTGATCCTGGCGGACGGACATTCGTTCGCCAGGCAACAGGTGAAATCCATTTCGGTGAAGGAGGTATGCTCCGTCGGGAACCCGGATGGGAGCTCATTTATCCAGGTCGGCGATGTCGCCGTCGATTCGAAGGGTAACATCTACGTGACCGATCGGTACCAATACAAGGTGAAAAAATTCGACCGGCAAGGAAGGTATCTTTCGGAGTTCGGAGGCCGAGGAAAAGGGGTCGGCAAATTTCAGGCCGGGCCGTTCAAGATCGACTGTGCATCGGACACGATCGCGGTCGTCGATGTAGGAACACCGAACGTTCTCTTTTCCACGATCGATTTCAAAATGCTCGGTGAGTTCACCGCTCATGGCCCGATTGTCGATATCGCCTTCGATGGCAAGGGGCGGTTGTATGCCGCGGCAATTCCAGGCGGCGACAACGACGAGGTCATCAAGTTATATGACAAGAAGGGGGAGGTTGTGGCGCACATCCCCTTGCGCCCCATGCGGAACGATCTGGCTTATCAGATGACGATGCTGGCCGTCGACCCAAGGAATCGCCTCGTTGTCGCATTCAGCTACAATAATCGGGTCATCATCTACAGCGAAGCACACCAGGTTCTCACGGAGTTTAAGGTTCAGGGGCTGCCCGACGAAGCGGCGGCGGAAAATTTCAATGGAGAGCAGAAAGGGGCCATACCTGAGGGAGAAATCTTCAGAGATGTTGCGTGTGATGGAAAGGGCTGGATCTATCTGTTGGGCGGCTTCTATTCCCGCCATCCGAATCGTGACGTCTACGTCTTCAACGAACAGGGAGAGCTGGTGGCGTCGTTTGTTTTGCCGGATGAATCGGGGATGCTTTCGATCGATCGACAAGGTTACTTGTACACGCGAGAGCGACAGCGTACCGTGGTGAAAAAATATATTCTTATCTATATTTATCACTGAGGATTCGCAGGGATCGGGATCGTAGGAAATATTTCCAAATCGTGGCCGTCGGACCGTTCATGCATTCATGGAGGGAGGAGCAGATGAGATTGATGGCGCAGTGCAGTCTTGCTGTTATACTGCTGATTGAGATTAACTGGATGACGATAGCCGGATTCGAGCAGGCGACGACATCGCAGAAGGAGATCTCATTGGAGAGTTATATCAGGGAGGCGAGCGGTAAGTTGTCCCGGCGATCCGGGCATCGGAAGGTGATGGCGCTCATTATACGCTTCGTAAATTTCGGATGTGTTTTCTGCCTGGACGATTTTTTTGAGTTTTGTGATACGCTCAAGGCGAGCGTGCCGGCGCATGGTCAAGGTGATATCATCCTTATGGTTGTTCGGGATCAAAGGGACGAAGCGACGCAGGCGAGAATCATGAAAGGGTGGGCCAGGTCGAACGGGTTGAAATTCCCGGTTTATCTGATCCCTGAGGATATTGTCGACAATTATTACATCGACTATACGTCGGTTGTGGTCATCGACGAACGCGGCACGATTGTGGTCGTTGAAAAATTCCCAATCGGCATGCAGAGAAAGAAAGAGATCATGAGATATTTCTCTGAAGTGGGCAAATAGATTATTCTGCCCGGCCTGACGGAGAGCCATTCCTTTGTCCTTTTGGGAATCCGGGTGGAGTTCACGGCCATGTCTGTTTGAATTCTTGATGACGGGCGGTGATATTTACGATCCTTGCCGAACTTTTTACCTCTCCTGGGGTAAGCGGTATGGAGTGGGGAGAAGGTGGTGGGGTCAGCGGGTTTGGTGCAGAAGCGATGTGAAATCAGGAAAACTTTGTCAATATTGGTGAATTTTCAGAGTCTTCGGCAGGCAGAGATCCAGAAAATTTTTCATGGTTCATTCTTGACTTTGTCGATGGAACTCCTTATATTTGTCTCACCAAAAAGCAATTTTTCCGATCCTTGGAAATTGCGGGTCGGGATTTTTGTTTCAAGCAATCTTTACCGCTTGACTTCTTTGTAAAAAAGAAGTATATTTGAATCCCACTCAAGTGGTAGTTCCGATCCACGGGTACACCAGGATCGGGATTTTTATCTCAAGTGTTCTTTGAAATAGTGTGCATAGCTCTAAGTCAGCTTTTGCAGAACTTCAACCCTTTCCGTGAAAACGGAAAATATATAGGCCAGATCGACTCGAAGTTATAGATTGTAAAATTTACAACGGAGAGTTTGATCCTGGCTCAGGACGAACGCTGGCGGCGTGCCTAACACATGCAAGTCAGGGAGAAAAGGGTAGCAATATCCTGAGTAAACCGGCGAACGGGTGCGTAACACGTAGGCAACTTACCTTGTGAACGGGGATAACCCCGCGAAAGCGGGGCTAATACCCGATGAGATCCAGTCACAGCATTGTAGCGGGATCAAAGGCCCCAAAAGGGCGTCACAAGATGGGCCTGCGTCCCATTAGATTGTTGGCGGGGTAATGGCCCACCAAGTCGATGATGGGTAGCTGGTCTGAGAGGACGATCAGCCACACTGGAACTGAGACACGGTCCAGACTTCTACGGAAGGCAGCAGTGAGGAATATTGCTCAATGGGCGAAAGCCTGAAGCAGCGACGCCGCGTGAGGGATGAAATCCGTTAGGATGTAAACCTCTTTTGCGAGGGAAGAATATCCGCCTATGGCGGAGGTGACTGTACCTCGTGAATAAGCACCGGCCAACTACGTGCCAGCAGCCGCGGTAATACGTAGGGTGCAAGCGTTGTCCGGAATTACTGGGTGTAAAGGGTCCGCAGGCGGGCAAGCAAGTCGGTGGTGAAAGTTCACGGCTCAACCGTGAAACTGCCTTCGATACTGCTTGTCTTGAGTTCGAGAGAGGATAATGGAATTCATGGTGTAGCGGTGAAATGTGTAGAGATCATGAAGAACACCGGTAGCGAAGGCGGTTATCTGGCTCGATACTGACGCTCAGGGACGAAAGCGTGGGTAGCAAACAGGATTAGATACCCTGGTAGTCCACGCCTTAAACGATGGATGTTCGGTGTCGGTCCGCAAGGATCGGTGCCTGAGCTAACGCGTTAAACATCCCACCTGGGGAGTACGATCGCAAGGTTGAAACTCAAAGGAATTGACGGGGGCCCGCACAAGCAGTGGAGCATGTGGTTCAATTCGATGCAACGCGAAGAACCTTACCTGGGTTTGAAAGGCAAGTGACAGGCGATGAAAGTCGCTCTCGTAGCAATACGCACTTGTACAGGTGCTGCATGGCTGTCGTCAGCTCGTGCCGTGAGGTGTTAGGTTAAGTCCTGCAACGAGCGCAACCCCTGCACTTAGTTGCCATCAGGTAATGCTGGGCACTCTAAGTGGACTGCCTACGCAAGTAGTGAGGAAGGCGGGGATGACGTCAAGTCCTCATGGCCCTTACACCCAGGGCCACACACGTGCTACAATGGTTGGTACAAAGGGCTGCAAAGCCGCAAGGTGGAGCCAATCCCAAAAAACCAATCTCAGTTCGGATTGGGGTCTGCAACTCGACCCCATGAAGCTGGAATTGCTAGTAATCGCGAATCAGCACGTCGCGGTGAATACGTTCCCGGGCCTTGTACACACCGCCCGTCAAGCCATGGAAACTGGGGGTACCCGAAAACGCTGCGCTAACTCCGACGCAAGTCGGAGAAGCAGGCGTCTAAGGTAAAACCAGCGACTGGGGCTAAGTCGTAACAAGGTAGCCGTACCGGAAGGTGCGGCTGGATCACCTCCTTTCTAAGGAGTTTTCGTCGACGAAGGTTGACGGAACGCTTCGAGGAAATCTGTTCTGACGGCTGATTTATCTTGCACACTATTTCATTTTTTTTGTTCTTTAACATTCTAACACAGCACAACTCTGGGCCTGTAGCTCAGGTGGTTAGAGCGCACGCCTGATAAGCGTGAGGTCAGTGGTTCAACTCCACTCAGGCCCACAGCAGGCGTGAACTTCAGTGTCCCACCTTGCTACGGGGCTGTAGCTCAACTGGGAGAGCGCCTGGTTTGCAACCAGGAGGTTGTCGGTTCGATCCCGATCAGCTCCACGATGGCAGTTGTCGGTTCTCAGCCGGAGGCTGATCCGCCTGTGGCGGAGATCCCGATCAGCTCCACTTGGTTAATTGGTGAGTGGTGACTGGCAATTGGTGAATTGACCAATTAACCAGTTAACAAATTAACCAGTCAACCAAATTGTTCTTTGACATATTAGAAGAGTCGATCTGTTGAGACGCTAGTCGTTGTCTATGTCCTCCCGTTCCTTCGGAACGGGAGGATCGATGGACGAACAAACGCGTTGGAGACAGATTACTAAACAATCCAATAAAATGTTCTTTCCAAAATATGTTGATGCATCTAGAAGAAACCCGCTGAAGTTCCGAAGGAATCCCTTCGGGAGCGGGCGACATCGAACAGGTGAATCGATAAAGGTTTTTGGTTAAGTTATTAAGGGCATACGGTGGATGCCTTGGCACCAAAAGGCGAAGAAGGACGTGGTAACCTGCGATAAGCGTCGGATAGGTGGAAACAACCTTTAACCCGGCGATCTCCGAATGGGGCAACCCTCTCAGGGTTATGCCTGAGAACTTCCCGCTGAATACATAGGCGGGATAGAGCGAACGGGGGGAAGTGAAATATCTCAGTACCCCTAGGAAGAAAAAGTAATCCAACGATTCCGTTAGTAGTGACGAGCGAAAGCGGAACAGCCTAAACCGTCTCATACATTCAAGGATGCAACCGTTGTATGAGCGGTGTTGCGGGGCGTTTGCGGTCTGAATTGCAGATAAGACGGAGAGTGACAAATCATGTGGTTAGCTGAAGCGCTTGGAAGAGCGCATCACAGAAGGTGAAAATCCTGTAGGCGAAAACGACATGACTCTCTGGCGAACGTTCCCAAGTAACACGGAATAAGTGGAAGTCTGTGTGAATCCGGAGGAACCATCCTCCAAGGCTAAATACTCTTTGGTGACCGATAGTGTACAAGTACCGTGAGGGAAAGGTGAAAAGCACTCCTAACAGGAGGGTGAAATAGTACCTGAAACCGTATGCTTGCAAACGGTCGGAGCAATCTCGTTCCAGCAATGGGGCGGGAGAGTGACGGCGTGCCTTTTGCTTAATGAGCCTACGACTTACTCGTACGTAGCGAGGCTAATGAACTAAGTTCAGCAGCCGTAGCGAAAGCAAGTCTGAACAGGGCGCTTGCCCGCCGCAAGGCGGGATGAGTTACGTGCGGTAGACGCGAAACCCGGTGATCTATCCTTGGTCAGGATGAAGTGAGGGTAAAACCTCATGGAGGTCCGAACTGGTGTGGGTTGAAAACTACTCGGATGAACTGAGGATAGGAGTGAAAAGCTAATCGAACTGGGTGATAGCTCGTACTCCCCGAAATAGCTTTAGGGCTAGCCTTGGGTAATAATGTGTTGGAGGTAGAGCACTGATTGGGCTAGGGTCGTCACAACGATACCAAACCCAGACAAACTCCGAATTCCAATATCATGTTTCCCAGGAGTCAGGCAACGACGGATAAGCGCCGATGCCGAGAGGAGAATAATCCAGATCACCAGCTAAGGTCCCCAAGTCGAGGTTAACAGACAAAGGATGTTGAGTTGCAGTGACAACTAGGAGGTTGGCTTAGAAGCAGCCATTCCTTGAAAGAGTGCGTAATAGCTCACTAGTCAAGCGACTTGGCGTCGATAATTCTCGGGACTAAACCTCGTACCGAAGCTGTGAATGTCCCGCCGCAAGGCGGGATGTGGTAGGGGAGCATTCCATTCAGCGACTGTGGTGGACACAGTGGCGCCGCAAGGCGACAGAAGGTGTGTAGCGATGCATGCTGGAGCGAATGGAAACGCAGATGTAGGCATAAGTAACGATAATGCAACTGAAAATGTTGCACACCGAAAATCTAAGGATTCCTGAGCAACGTTCATCGTCTCAGGGTTAGTCGGACCCTAAGCTGAGGCCGAAAGGCGTAAGCGATGGAAAACAGGTTCAATATTCCTGTACCTGTATGTAGTCGTCTGACCATAAGGAGCGACGCAGTAGTGAAAGATCGGCCGGCTGTTGGCTTAGCCGGTTTAAGCCCGTAGGCGTGGGGTGTTGGCAAATCCGCATCCCAGTTATCGCCGAGAGGTGAATAGGATCCCGCAAGGGAACAAACCGATCCTAATCAAACTGCCGAGAAAAACTTCGTATGGGAGACTGCAGACAGACCGTACCGCAAACCGACACAGGTAGATGAGAAGAGTATTCTAAGGTGCTCGAGTGAGCCATGGTCAAGGAACTCGGCAAACTAGCCGCGTAACTTCGGGATAAGCGGTGTCTCGTCCGGTCAGAGGATTTACTCCTCAAAGCTGGACGAGATCGCAGTGAAATGGGCCAAGCGACTGTTTAACAAAAACACATCACTCTGCTAACACGTCAAGTGGACGTATAGGGTGTGACACCTGCCCGGTGCTGGAAGGTTAAGGAAGCGGGTCATGGCGCCGCAAGGCGCTAGAAGCTTGCGACTGAAGCCCCAGTAAACGGCGGCCGTAACTATAACGGTCCTAAGGTAGCGAAATTCCTTGTCGGGTAAGTTCCGACCTGCACGAATGGTGTAACGATTTGGTC
>JGI1357J11328_10001677_pt1 | contig 16591 bp, 12 predicted proteins | sample Subgrocontami54m_FD_11328 | JGI IMG/M metagenome (IMG submission 11328)
GTAGAGTTTGTCAAGAGGGAAAGTAAAAGTTTGATCGAAAAAGAACTACTATGATAAGATCAAACTATGACAGCAACTGGACATGCAGTAATCGGCGCAGTTATCGCAGCTAAAATCGGTAATCCTGCTCTTGCCATACCACTAGCACTTCTCTCACACGTCGCTGCCGATGCATTTCCGCACTGGGATACAGCTACGAATGCCGGAAAGAAAACAAGATCAAGGCTGTTTATTGATTCGTTTCTTGACGTCTGTGTCAGTATCGGAGTGTCATACTTTCTTTTTACATCTGTCTTTCCGGGAACGAATCTTTTGTATGGCTACAGTATGGTTTTTCTCGCTCAATTTCTCGACTGGATAACTGCGCCATATTATTTTTTAAGAATTAAGGTGCCTCCTTTCACCTGGAGTTACCAACTGCAAAAGAAATTTGATAACAGACTCGATAAACCCTGGGGAGTTATTCTCCAAGTCGGCGTTCTCCTCTCCCTCATTCTTGTTGCAAAAATAGTCTAGGATACAACAAGTTGACAACCTTCCCTGTTCCTGAAATACTTATTGTTGTATGGATCCTGTCCAGCCACCAGTTACACCAGTTCCGTCAGCATCGAGTACACCACTGCCATCGATGACACCTCCTCCCGTTATGAAACCGCCACACAGTGGGAAGTCCCTTAACATAAAAAAAATGCTCTGGGTGTTCTTAGCTCTCTTTTTCGTCGCCGGCTCTATTTGGGCAGTGACCTGGGAATACGGCATGAAATATGGAGGCAAATCCCAAAATATTCAGACAGCCGGAGTACAAGCAGTAGTCCCGACACCTGTTCCGGATCCCACGTTAAACTGGAAAACCTACACTGATACGGCAAATGGCTACCTGATTAAATATCCTTCGGAATGGTTCTTGCAAGAATGTCCTACCGATCCTGAATGTGCAAAAGAGGATACGAGCGTCTACTTCTGGACTATTGATAAAAAGAATCCTCCACCATCCAGCGGAGTCCCTCACTATGCATGGATCTCCTACTTCCCTAACCCCGACGGCAAAGAATTTACCGATGTCGCAACACAAAACGTTACCGCTGCAATAAAAGCGGCCTTTACATTTCGAGAGGAAGTCATCAATAATCAAACGGTCTACCGTACAACATCTCTCCCTTCAGAGAATGGAACCGAGTGGGTCTTTTTCAAAAAAAGTACAGGAGACTATATAGCAGTGGGCTTTACACCATCAGAAGCGAATGCTTCAGCAGAGGAAAATGTCAAACAAGAACATATGAAATTCTATGATGAATTCAACGCTATGTTAAAAACATTCCAGTTCGTGGAGAATATCTCGGTAACACCCAGCACCACGCCAAGTGGAGAAGGAGTTGCCTGTACACTGGAAGCCAAACAATGCCCAGACGGATCATATGTTTCACGAAGCGGTCCCACATGTGAATTTGCAGCCTGTCCTCAGTAACTTCTCTAAGAATAACAAGGTAGCTATTGAGTACTAAGAGGTTTTGTCTCCTGCGAAACGACAGTTCCTGTTTTCTCTTCCTGACCTTCTTTTTCAGCGGCTACTTCTTTTTTCGGAGCTCCTTTAATATCTTCTAATTTCCATGCGGCAAAATCGCAATTAGGGTAGTTACTGCAACCGAAGAACTTACGTCCCTTTCTCGTTTTCTTTATGATCACTTTCCCGCCATCCTTCGGGCAGAGTATGTTCGTCTCTTCGACAAATGGCTTGGTAAATTTGCAATCTGGAAAGCGACTACAAGAAAAGAATTTGCCAAACTTGCCTGTCCTGACAACGAGATTTCCTTGTTTGCACTCAGGGCACTGCTCATCTGTCTGCTCTACTTCTATTTTTACCCGCTTACCTGTCTCTTTTACCGACTCTACTTTTTTCGAAAATGGTGTAAAGAATTCGGCCATCATCTTCACCCACTCTTTTTTCCCGTGGGCTACCTCATCGAGATCATCTTCCATATTTGCGGTGAATGGGATATCGTCGATATCTGAAAAATTTGTTACGAGAAAATCGTTCACTGCCATGCCTATTGCCGTCGGTTCAAAACGACGCTCTATGCGCTCTACATAGGCCCGATCAACAAGCGTTGAGATAATTGATGCGTACGTAGATGGACGACCGATACCTTTTTCCTCAAGCGTTGAGATAATTGATGCATCGTTATATTTTGGAGGTGCGGGCGTTTCATGTTTTTCAGCATCAATAGCAGAGGCCTTTAAGGATTCTCCGTTTTCAAACTGAGGAAGTCTTGTGTCCTGGAGCGCCTGCGGATTTACTTTCAAAAAACCATCAAAGACCAAAACCGAACCATTTGCTTTGAGTCGATACGCTGGCTTACCCGCTGAAGGATCTGATTCAGCAAATACTGTCGTTGACTCAATCAACGCATCTGACATCTGAGAAGAAATTGCTCGTCGCCAGATAAGTTCATATAACTTGGCAAACTCGCGTCCGAGATCTTTCTCAACAACATCCATAGTACGTTCGATCTTCGTCGGACGAATTCCTTCATGCGCTTCCTGAGCGAGTTTTTGTTTGGTCGTATACACACGTGGCTTGTCAGGGATGTACTTCTCCCCATACGTTTTCTCAATATACTTCCGCATCACCGAAACAGCTTGTGCTGAAAGAATCACCGAGTCGGTTCTGTGATAGGTAATGTAGCCTTCTTCATAGAGTTTCTGCGCCAGACTCATGGTGCGCTTTCCGGTAAGCCCTAACCTCCGTGCTGCATCTTGCTGGAGGGTTGAGGTAATGTATGGAGCATAGGGACTCCGACGACTTTCACGCTGTGCTACATCAGAGACAGTATACTTTCTCGTCCGCATATCGCTGACTACTTTCTCAGCCTGCTCCGCAGTATCAATTGTCGTCTTGGTTATCTTATACTCGCCATCATAGAGACTGAATTGACGCTGCGCTTCAATTTTCCCCCCATTCACTTCAATCAGTTCGAAAGGAACAGGGTCTCCACCTGTATTTTTTGCCAGTAATGCGATAATCGTGTAGTACTCTTCTCTCTTAAACTTCTCAATCTCTCGCTCCCGTTCTACAATTAATCGAAGCGCTACGCTCTGGACCCTCCCTGCAGATAATCCTCGTCTCACTTTTTGCCACAGAAGTGGTGAAAGCTGGTAACCAACCAATCGATCAAGCACTCGACGTGCAGTCTGGGCGTTTACCAAATTTGTGTCAACGTCTCGTGGATGGAGTAATGCTTCCTTAATGGCTTCCTCAGTAATTTCATGAAAGACAATTCGTTGAAATCGAGATGAGCCAAGTGACCCGGAAGAAATAGAAAGATCAACTGTTTCTTCACCCTTTTTCACCTTTTTAGCGCTCCCCTTACCACCTTTTGTTGTTTTCTTCCCTTTAATCCCTCCTAGTATCTCAGCTATTTGGTATGAGATAGCCTCCCCTTCACGGTCAGGGTCGGTCGCAAGTAAGATGACCTCAGCGTCTTTGGCAGCAGCCTTTAANTCGNTAATAATTTTTTGCTTATCTGGAATGACTTCGTACTGAGGTGTAAAGTCGTGATCGACATCGACACTTAACTTACTCTTGGGCAAATCAATAATGTGCCCCATCGAATATTTAATATCGTAGTCTTTCCCTAAAAAACGTCCAATGGTCTTCGCCTTGGTCGGCGATTCAACAATAACTAAGTTTTTCATAATAAAAAACCATTGCTTTATTGTTAAGCAAACTTCATTACTCGATGAGAACAACGAAATACGCTAAGGGCAGCAATGAAACAATGGCCGCTTAAAGTGTATCGTCTATTATACAGGGGGTGTCAAGTAGCAACCGCGAGAAATCATTGTGATGCTTGGCAAATCAGGTCCTTTACCTTCTTCGTTCCGTTCAAAGGAGAACAAGTTGAAAACAGATTCTCACTTGACAAACTGTAGCCTTCATTTTATAGTCGAGGTACATGTTTCTCATTCCGCTTCTTATTATCGGTATTATTCTTTTCTTCATGTGCGTGAAGGTCGTTCAAGAGTACGATCGAGGTGTCATCTTTTTCTTAGGTCGCTGCACTGGCATTCGTGGGCCAGGCCTTATCCTCCTAATCCCCCTTCTTGAACGAATGGTTAAAGTAAGTCTTCGTACAGTAACCCAGGGAATCCCTGCACAAAAAATTATAACGAAAGATAATGTATCAATTGATATCGCAGCAGTTAACTACTTCCATATTGTAGACCCAAAAAAATCTGTTATCGCAATTGAGGATGTCTACAATGCGGTCAATCAAATAAGTCAAACGACAGTTAGAAACGTTGTTGGTCAATTCACCCTCGATCAGCTTCTCTCAAAGACTGTTGATATCAACCATAAGATAAAAACCGTCATTGACACCCATACTGAACCATGGGGTGTTCAGGTAACAGCGGTTGAGATAAAAGACATCAACTTACCAGATAATATGCAACGCGCAATGGCCAAAGAAGCTGAGGCGGAACGTGAAAGACGAGCAAAAATTGTCGCTGCAGAAGGAGAATTCCAAGCTGCTGAAAAACTTGGTCAAGCAGCAGATCTTATTGCAAAACATCCGGTCGCTTTGCAACTTCGAACCCTTCAAACAATGGCAGAGATCTCAGTGGAGAAAAATTCAACAATCATCTTCCCAGCCCAGTTCATGACGACGGTGCAAGAAGCCATTAAGATGATTACTTCAGATACTAAAGGCCGTTAAACTCCTCTTTTATTGACAGGCAAACCTTTACCATGAAATACTGGTTGTATGTATTCTGAAAAGACGTTACCAAAACCTCAAAAAGACCTCCCTCTTCCTGAGAAAGAGTTAGAACAACCTCATGACATGCTGCTTCGTAAACCAACTCTGTTTGAGAAACTCACATTTCCCAGGTGGATTCTCGCCTTCATCCTTATTATTCTTGCTATCTCTATGACTGCTTATGCATTCACCTTGGGGTCAAACAAACAAACCAACACAGAGACTACACCAACGTCAACGGTAACACCGACCACTGAAGTGACACCAACGAAGACAGTAAAAGAAACGACTACTTCTTCATCAACCCTATCCCCACAGCCAAGTACCTTCCCTAGTCCGACGACAAAGGTTGCCAACACTCAGCCGAGCATAACGCCGACACCACCCTGTGCCTCAGATGCGACAAAAAGCTACTACACCATTCAGGGTAGTTACATTGATGGCAATAACACGCCGTTGGTTCTATCTGGACAAAAAGTGACGGTAACGAATATCTGTACCGGTGAGGTGAGAACATCAGAGGCATCTCCATCATGGTCATTCCAAAATCTTCCGAAGTCTGCGTATCGAATTGCAGCGCAAGAAATAAGTGGATACTCTGTTCATTCGAATAACTGTAGCGGCTGTTCATTCCATCCGAATTTCGGCGGCTCAGCAACATCAGGTGTTGATTTCAATCTCAATCCGCAAAACTCTTACGAAGATGTAGGCTTCCAATATACCCAGTAATCTCTCTTAGTGCGCAGTGAAATAGCTTTCAAGAACTTTCTTCGCCACTGGAGCTGCGACATTACTTCCCTCTCCTGCTGATTCAGCTAAAACAGTAACGACAATCTGGGGATTATAGGCAGGCGCAAAAAGCGTGATCCAGGCATGCGGCAGCGTGTGCTCATCGCCATGCTGGGCAGTTCCTGTTTTACAGGCAACGGTCACCTTTCGATAATCCTTAAAATCTGCAGATGTCGTCGCTTGTGGCGATTCAAGAATATTTTTTCCGTCGACCCGAAGCGCTGCATTTTTGACTTTGAAATCAAAAAACGGCCAGGCAACTCCTCCAGCACTGCAACTCTTTATCATCCCTTCATGAATAAGAGCAGTATTCTGAGCATGCAATAAATTCTTCTCCTCAATTTCAGGCCGAAGTTGTTTGAGAAAATGAGGTTTATAAAGCACCCCGCCATTAGCGACAGCTTGGGTGAAGACATTTACTTGTAATGGCGTTGTCAGCAAAAATCCTTGACCGATACCATAGATAAAGGTATCGCCTAAATACCATCCTTCACCGACATTCTCTTTTTTCCATGTTTTGGTCGGTAATACGCCTTTTTCCTCTCCAGAAAGATCGATTCCAAGCACTCGCCCTATGCCAAAATCTCCTGCCGTTTCAGATAAGCGATCGACATTGATCATCTCTGCTGCTTTATAAAAAAAAGTGTCATTTGATCTTGAAATTGCCTTCACAATATTTACTTCTCCTTCTGTCCTCCCGTACTGCGTGTAGTACCAGTTAGAGAATGAATACTCCCCGATACGTAAAATACCTGTATCGTTTATGGTAAAGTTTTTATCAAAAACACGATTCTCAAGCCCTGAGGCTGCGGTAACAATTTTAAATGTCGATCCGGGTGGGTAGACGCCTCCTATAGCACGATTCAGTAAGGGCTGATTCTGTCCATCCAGAAGAATTGTTTCCAAGTTTTGGTAACCGCTACTACTGGCTTTATATGTCGTCCCCATGGTAAAGAGGTTTGGATCAAAGGTGGGTTTTGAAACCATCGCAAGTACCTGACCATCAGGGGTTGAGGCAATAATGACGCCTTTTTTTGTGTCAGAAAGTGCAGCATATGCTGCCTGCTGTAGTGTCGAGTCGACGGTAAGGATAACATCTTGTCCTGCAAGAGGATCGGTCTGGCCTAACTTCCTCATCTCTTTTCCTGTAACATCAACCTCGAAGAGTTGCTTCCCATCGATGCCTTTTAAGAGTCGTTCATACTGTTCCTCAATACCGCTTTTCCCGACAATATCGGTAAAGCGATAGTCTTTATAGAGAGATGTGCGTAACTGCTCTGGGGAAACCTGCCCGACGTAGCCCAAGATATGCGCGGCTGATTCTTTTAAAGGATACTGACGCAAAGAATCAATCTCAATATTCTTCTCCCCTTTTGCAATACTGGCAAGCGCTTTCTCCTGCGCTAAAAGTGTCGTTTTTTTACCAACTGTTTGCCTGTACCCTGGCACGTTATAGACGAGTGGCTTATTATTCCGGTCAAAAATAATCCCCCGCGGCGCGTGGATAATTCTGGTTCTAATTCTATTTGAGTCCGAAAGACTACGGTAATAAGAGCCCTTAAACATCTGGAGTGTGACTAAACGAAGTAACAGAATAGTACCTGCAATGAAAATAAACAAAGGAAAAATATATGCTCGAAATCGAAAGCCGTCGTAGCTTCGACCACCGCGTCTAGGGATTTTCTCAGTCTTAATATGATCGCCGAAGGCAACACCTGGTTTCATAGAAGCATTCGATCAGAGGAACGACAGTCTCACATCCTGTCAGGTCTTCCTCACGGTAAAAAATCGTGTGTCTGTATCGCTCTTTCGCTTACTCATACGCTTTCCAACAACAAATACTACCACCGAAAGACCCATGACGACAAGGGCTTGAGAAAAAATACTCTGTAATCCGAACAGCACAAGGTACAATAATGACCCAAAAAACGAAGCGAAAGCGACAAAGTAAAGCGTATCAATCTCATATTTCTTCTGATACAACAAAATAATAAATACAAAACAAACAAAAAATAAACTAGATACGCCAAGAGATTGCACCGTAAGGAAGTCATACAAGAGGCCTACAAGAAAAGCAACTGCTAACACAAACCTATCCCTTTTTTGGATAGTGAGCATGAGTAAAAAAGCTAAAAGAAAAGGTACTGTCGTCAGAGACGCTTGGAGAAGCAGTATGATACCTAACAATCCATACATCATTCTATTTTCATCACGACAAAAACCATATCTATGTGGCGCATATCGATGACACTCTGGACTTGGGCTGACTGAAAAAGACTACTTGGTTTTTTGTCTACAGAGACTATCTTTCCGATAATTAAGTTTGCAGGAACTCCTGTTCCTGAAATATCCATATCGCCTTTGGTAATGACGACATCACCACGATTTAACTTCTCCGACAAAACAACATTGGTAAAAAGCATTTTCCCTGATCCTTGACCTTTTATAATACCTTGCGCATTTGTCTGTAATGTCTTTCCGGTAAAAGACGTCTGTTTATTTCCGACAATCTGAACGATAGATAACTTGGATGAAACTCGAGTAATGATGCCGACCAAATTATCTTTTAAGACAACAGCGTAACCGCTTTTTACGCCATCACTGCTGCCAACATCGATGGTAAATGACTCGGGATCTGACACTCCAGGAATGAATCCCTTGGCTGCGAGAATGTGTGATGGAAGAAGTATGCTACTTCGAGGACTGGATGTCTGAAACTGGTCACGAAGTGCGGCATTTTCTTTGTTCATGGTCTCACCTACCACCTGCTTAGTTGTTTCTTGCAGCTGTTTTGCTCTTTCAGTACTGTTCGTGTCAGAAAGACGAATAGATGCTGCATACGCATTACTTCGAAGTGATGAGACCATCCACGCAATAACTCCCCCAGGCTGGGTATCGTGTCCCCGAAACAGTAAAAAAGAAATGAGGGAGAGAAGAAAAAAGATAACAAAGAGTGAGAAAAATCCTCCTCGTTTGCGCATTGAGACATTGTAACATAAGCGTATGCATGGCACCACGCATATGATGCAAAAATATTCTGTCTTAGAGTCGAAGAGCTATCGCCTGCATGAAGCCATCGATCAGCCATTTGGTAATTTCGAGCCGATACAGCTTCGTTTTCTCTGATGGCTCGATGTCTTTTGGCGCATTGATCATGACAGGAGTGAAATCAAACGGCATCCCGAGACGCTTTCCTAAAACATAGAGATACGCTTCAATTCCCCATCCTATCTCACCAACGATATGATCCATGTAGGAAACAAGCGATGCCGGATAAATTTTTGGTCCTGCAAAGTAGTCTTCGGTAATACCAACATAATCGCTGATAAAAAAATTGAGGAATGCTTCTTGTGTCTTCTGATAAGCAGGATACGTTTGTATACTTTCTTTCGTTCGAGACGGTATGCAGAAACCTTTTTTTTCAAGACTAGTATAGAAATGCATGATCCGAAGCACATCTGTTTTTACAAAATCATACTTATCTGTTTGGGTATAAAAAAGATACTTGCCTAACTTCGCTGCTTCTTTATTCGCCTGAATAATTTGACCAATTGTCGTAGTATCTGAGGACTCAAAAAAATGAACGTTTGGGAAGTTTCGAATGCGCTCTTTTGCCGACTCAGGAGAACCACGATCGACGATGACAACAGGAGTACCAAATGATGAAAGCGTTTGTATTGTTTCTAAAACGAGCTCTTCTTCATCTTTTGTACGAATCCATGACCCACCCAGCAAGACAATATCATTCATTTGAGTCCGCCTGTAATCGCAACTTTTTTCAGAACCTCTTCATCCTCCAAGACTTTCCCAGTTCCCCGAACAACAGCAGTGAGTGGATCATGGGCAAGTACAACCGGCATATGTGTTCGCTCAACAATCAATTGATCGATTCCGGCAAGAAGCGCGCCTCCCCCAGTCAGTAAAATACCGTGTTCTAAGATATCATTAATTAACTCAGGAGGCGCTTCCTCGAGTAAATCGGCAACATTATCGATAATTTTTGTGATTGTTGGCGCGAGAGCTTCTCGCACCTCTGTTTCTCCGACTCGAATACTTCGTGGAAGCCCTGTCTCAATATCACGTCCTCGAACGATTGAGAGACGCTCTCCTTTCTCGACAATGAGCTTCTCTTCTTCGATCTGTCCTGGCTCTTTTTTCTCTTCAATTTTCTTTTCTTCTTCAGCACTTAGCTTCACAGGTTTTGCTTTTCGCCTTTCATTCTTCAGGTATGCACTACCTATTTTTATTTTCAGCTCCTCAGCAGTTTTTTCGCCCAGTAATAAGCCATGACGAAGTCGAATATAATGGAGAATCGCTTGATCCATCTCATCTCCTGCTATCTTCAGTGACCGGCTCATGACTATACCACCAAGTGAAATAATTGCTATCTCAGTCGTTCCTCCCCCTATATCCACAACCATAATCCCCGTTGACTGTGTTACAGAAATCCCCTCGCCTATTGCTCCTGCCATCGGTTCTTCGATCAGAAACGCCTCTCTCGCTCCTGCAGCGAGTGCGGCTTCCCAGACAGCACGACGTTCGACTTCAGTCACCGCTGATGGAATACCGATGACAACACGGGGTCTTGCAAAAAATGTTGGCAAAACGCTCCCGAACTCATGAATTTGTTGGATGTAATAAGCGATCATGGCTTGTGTGGCATCAAAGTCTGAAATAACACCACCACGAAGCGGCCGAACAGTAATAATTGATGCTGGTGTTTTCCCTATCATTTTTTTCGCTTCAGCACCAATAGCAATGATTTTTTTTGTTTTCTTATGCATTGCCACAACTGATGGTTCACGAACAACGACACCTTTTCCTTTTACCCAAACGAGTGTATTTGCAGTTCCGAGGTCAATTCCGATATCTTGGGAGAAAAAACTGAACAACTTATTGAACATACAACGATTCTAACACCTGGAGCTTCCATTGCCAAGGATACTGAAAGCTGATACAGTCGAAATATATGACAGAACGCAGGTTAAGTAGACGCAAACTTATGCGAGACGCCGGAGCAGCTGCCGTGGGTATTCCTGCTGCAGCAGTTCTGGGCAAAGTAAGTGCCGACTTAGTCTTAGGTAACCCTTTTGCTCCTGAGATACCAGTACTACCTGAGCCGACAACCATACTGATAGATGCACGGCTCCCTTTTGAACCACAACCTGTTGTCACAAAACAGGAACTCTCTATTAACGAAACAGACCATACAAAGATCATAGATAAACTTACCGTCTTAGCACAACCATATGAGGTTGCTTTTAATCAGCTTATTCATAACGTGCAGGATTCTCGCTTGGCACCACTGGCTGCATATAGGGCAGATGTTCATGAAGGTATTCTAGAACGCCCTAAATATTTCTTGGACATTACAACTGATCCAAAAAACGACAAACTTGAAAATGAGCAAGATGTCATTCCCTTTTTGACTGGTAATGGCGCTATGCTGACAAGAGACACGCATGATGAACCTCAGGTAAATCCAAACGCTGATCATATCCAGATTACGCTTGGCAATTTAGCCCAAGACGTTGCCGGAGTTATGTTTTCCCACGCAGAAAGTAGAGTAAAAAGAATTAATTTAACAACAACCAATAAGGCAAGATTCTTAACATTTGGCGACAACCCACATTTAATCTCTCGAGGGGTTGTTGACTGGCAAACAGACATTTACGGAAAAGATAAACCGCCACGAGTAGTAACACTCCGCCAATTGTTTCATGAACTCGTTCATACTGGGCAACCTAATGTTACCTATATCGACAGCCCTTCCGATCCAAATCGCTTCCAATTTGAACCCGCATCGGGAAGTATGCCGATTATCCTTGCGTATAATCGTGTGTGGATGGAAGCTATTGCTAATAATTTTGAGTTTGTTAACAAGAGATTCTCTCGACAACCAGGCGATGAAGTTGGTCCGATGCTTTACGCTGGTGCAAAAGAGATTCCTCATGGAGTCAATGAGGTTATCGCAATGCTTTGCACTGATGCAGTTCTTCCTGTTGATACAGAACTTAGCCTTAGTGAATGGCCACAAGATATTGTTAACGCAGTCAGCATGACACTGAATTTTATAAAGTATGGTAATCAAAGTGAGCTACAACCCATGTCAGAACAAGAAATGATCGCAATGCGACACGATCTTGTGAATACATATAATTTGTATATGGCAACTAATTTCCCCGATGCCCCGACAATCAAATAGCTGATGTTACAAATATTTTCTGCTAGAATAGTTTGTGATGTCGATTACTGATCTTTGCGATAGAGTCATCCGTTATTCCTTCTACGCGCTTTTCTTCAGCGTACCCCTCTTCTTCGCAAACGATACCTCAGAACTCTTTGAGTTAAATAAAATGTGGCTCACCTGGGGAATAAGCATCATTATTGCAGCTGCTTGGATTACCAAGATGCTGGTCACCAAAACGATTTCTTTCCAACGAACTCCTCTTGATCCTTTTATAGCGCTTTTTCTTCTCTCGCAAGTTATCTCAACAATCTTCTCTTTAGATAGTCGTGTGTCTTTCTGGGGATACTACTCTCGCTTTAATGGTGGCCTTCTCTCTCTGATAACCTATGCCTTTCTCTACTACGCTTTCGTGAGTAATCTTAAAGTGAAGGAAGTGTGGCGATCTCTGACGGTAACACTTATCTCAGGGGTTATCGTCAGTTTGTGGGGTCTCCCCTCACACTTCGGCAAAGATCCGACCTGCCTTCTCTTCAGAGGAACATTTGATGTTAGTTGCTGGACCGACGCATTCCACCCAACGGTTCGTATCTTCTCTACCCTCGGCCAGCCCGCCTGGATGGCTGCCTACCTCGCCTGTTTACTCCCCATCACAATGGCGTATCTCGTGACGAGACCTGTACATCCTGGAAAAGGTACGAAGCAACTCTTTGGTAGTTTTCTTTTTTTCTGGGTTGCTGCTGCTCTTCTTTTCTTCATTCCGAAACAATCAGGACCGATCTTTCTCTATCTTCTCTTTCTCATCATCGCAGGAGCCGTCGTCGTTATACGATTTGGGAAAGACAAAACATTTCTAAAACTCTTTGGCATTACGTTTCTCATCCAGCTTTTTTATCTCGATCTAATTTTTGCCAATACCCGTGGAGGATTTATTGCTTTCTGGCTCGCAAATGGCGTCTTTTGGGGAATACTGCTCCTCAGACGAGTACTTCCGCTTCGCCAACTCCTCCAGTATGCTGCCGCCTGTAATATTACATTTTTTCTCCTTATGTTTTTCTGGGGAGCACCGTTCAATCAAATAAATGCATTTAATTTCCAAGAACTGAGTAATAAGCTTGCAGCAAGACCGGCACCCGTACAACAGAAAATAATTACCCAACAATCCTCACAAGAAGACACGCCGATCGGAACCGGTATCACTGAGTCAGGAAATATCCGTAAAATAGTCTGGCAAGGTGCATTAGACGCCTGGAAAGAAAAACCACTCTTCGGTAGCGGTGTAGAAACCTTCGCCTTTGCCTACTATAAAAATCGGCCGGTAGAACACAACATGACTTCTGAGTGGGACTATTTATACAATAAAGCGCACAATGAGTACCTCAATTATCTAACAACAACAGGCATTGTTGGACTCGGGACGCATGGAATCATGCTTGCCGTATTCATCTTTCTCTGCCTGAAATTCATTTTTTCTAAACGTGCTGCATCTTCCCAAACGCAAGACCAACAGATGACCCCGATGCCGCATACTGATCCTGTTACTATAGATATCTTCATCATAGGATTCCTTGCTTCATATGTTGGCATTATTGTTTCAAACTTCTTCGGGTTTTCCGTCGTCATGATCAATATTTTCCTGTTTATCATCCCTGCCTGGATGTTTTCTCTCTCCGGGCATATTCCGCAAACTGCTGTTCCTGCAAACTTGCAGAAAAAACATCGTGTTGTTTCAGAAGTCAGCGCCATGGCCTGGACAGGGATTATCGTTATCACCTTGTTTGCACTCTTTCTGTTATTTCTTTTGTTTCGATTCAGAGAAGCAGATAAAGCCTATGGTTTAGGCTACAACTTAGACCGGGTCAATGAATATCCACAAGCCTACCTCAAACTTCTTGAAGCAGTCGATGGAAGATCAGAACCAGTCTTTAAAGATGAACTTTCCGTTAATAAAGGCACACTTGCCGCAATGTATTTCCTCCAAAAAGACGCAACGCGAGCCCAAGAACTTGCCAAAGAAGCAGTCGCTTTAAGTGACGAAGTCGTCACAGCACACCCGAATAATATCGTTTTCTGGAAAACGCGTGTTCGCATGTTCTATGCACTAGCCCAAGTCGACCAACGATTCTTAGGACTTGCTCTTGAAGGCATTAAAAAAGCGCACGAATTAGCCCCAACCGATGCAAAAATCTCCTACAATCTCGGTGTTCTCTATGGGCAAACAGGAGAAATAGATAAAGCGATAAACGTCTTACAAGAAACGGTGAAATTGAAACCTGATTACTCAGATGCCTACTATGGCCTGGCACTGTTTTACCGGATGAAAGCCACTGATAATACGCCTGCGATCAAAAATCCAAAAGCCCAAGAACAAGCAGAAACGGTTGTTCAAGACTACTTACGCACAATCAATCCAAAAGACACGAGAATGATGGAACTCTTAAAGAGCTGGGGCACTCCGTTATAAATTACCTCTTCTTGACTTCAGATCCTCCACAACTCTACTATTAAACTATGGACACAAAATCTCCGAGGAAAGAACCCTCAACTGAGATTCCCCTTAGCGAAGCTGAAAAATACTTTGAAAAAAAACGAGTCCCCGGTAAACTGATCGGCCTTGTGATCCTCCTTGTACTTATCCCCCTCATCTTTCTCTTCGTTAAAAACCAATCGTTTTTCAACCCGAACAAAAAAGCATCGACAGAAATAGCCTTTGGACTTACTGAATCATATCCCACGAAAAACATGTCAGAGATAAAAATAACGACTCAACCGATGCTCGTTTTTTCTCAAAAACTAGAGCTTCAAGAAAAAGATATTGAAAAATATATTCATATGAGTCCTCGACCGAAAGGATCCTGGCATCTGGAAAAAAATAGACAAGTTGTTTACTTCACCCCTGATACAAAAGCTGCCGACTCTTTTCCGAAAGTCCTGTCTTTCGATACCTTATATACGATTACTGTTGATCAAAAACTGCAATCAATCAAAGGGAAAAATCTCAAAGAAAAAACTGTCGTTCGATTTCGGACCGAAGAAGATCCTCGATTCGGCATCACCACAGAATTCAAGCTCTTAAGTGTTGCACCGAATCAACCAATAAAAATGTATCTCTATAATTCATATAATCCATCAGATATCATCGAATCTCCAAAAGTCACGGTAACTATCCATAAAGCTTCACTTGACCAGCTGCTCACCTACTTTACCGCAGACGGAAGTGATGATCTTCATAGCTATCCGTTTACAAAAAACGATACGAACACTCCTCTTAAAACGTTTACCGCGGAGATGCAAACAGATCCTGCTATTTCGTCGAAATTTTTATCCCTCCAGAGCATCAATCAGCCCGGTGTCTACTATGTGAGTATTAAAAATGATTTCGGCTCAGAGGATCTCTTCGTTACGGTCAGTAATCATGTTGCTGCTGTCTTTACCGACAAAGCGTCATTCACGCTCTGGGCGGCACGATCACAATCTGGGGAGCATCTTGGTGATATTTCGGTCGATGCCTATTCTCTTAAAGGAAAACCACAGAAACTCTTCTCAGGAGTGACGAATGAACGAGGATTCTATACAAATACCCGAAGAAAAGACGTCAACCTTATGGTAACCACACAAGGCCAAGAGGTTGCTGCAATCCAGCCATACTTTTCTGAAGACTACAACAGTCGTTACCCAACAGTTTTCTCCTATGCAGATCGTCCCCTCTATCGTCCAGGAGATACAGTCCACTTTAAAGCTATTTTGAGGAAACAAGAAAACGGTAATTATACTATTCCAAAAACAACCGTCTATCTTCAGTACATCAGTGGCTATAACGGATCAAGTAATAAGAAATACATTCCCCTCGAAGTGGATGACTCAGGTACCGTAGCCTATGACGTTGTCTTGCCTAAAGCGAGTAGCGAAGAATACGGGACCATCTATCTTTCCGTTAAAGACAAGGATTCCTATCAGACGATCAATACCCTTCCTGTTCATATTCAGTCATATAGAAAACCGGACATTGAGGTGACTGCAACAACGGAAGAAAAAGAGTATATCAGCAAAGATACCGCTCACATTACGCTCTATGCGACAACACTCTACGGTAAACCTTTAAAAAATATTCCCTTCACCTATCGCATCCTGGTGAGCCCTACGAGTGAGACTCGAGAAAGAGCGAGTGAGGATTTCTCAGCATATACTGACTATTATGGCTATGGACAAGATCTTGCCTCAGGAGATGGTGTCTTTGATAGCAAAGGAAAGGCAGCGATTACCGCCTCAACCGATCTAGGAAAATTGGAAGAAAGCCAGCTGGCTATGATAGAAGTGACTCCACAGATAAGCGCTTCTCCATCGATCGGCAAAGTAACGCGGATTATTCATCGAGGAGAATTCGGACTCTTCTTCAGTGACGTAAAGGTAGATGAAAAAGAAACAAATATAAAACAAGTGACTGGAACAGTCGACGTGTTAGATCACAGTGTCATGAGACAACCTGTTACTGACCAGGCTGTTACATTTTCTCTGTACAAAGTTCCCTCCTATGACCATAAAGAACTCGTAACGACAAAAGATGGCACCCCAAGTGCCTCTGGAAACATCCCCTTCTCTTTTGATACCACGACAGATGGTCAGTACGAGGTTCTCGTACAAGGAACTGATAAACGTGGTAATACTGTTATGACTAGAACAAGTATCTACGTTGGTAACATAGACAATCTCTATGCACAAAAACCCAAGTATAGCGTTACTGCGGATGTTGAAAAAGACCTCTACCGCGTTAACGACACAGCGAACGTTACGTTATCAGCGAATTTCCCTATGGGAGAAGCCGTGATAGTCCAAACAGCAACCAGCGGCTCGTATGGCG
>JGI1357J11328_10001680_pt1 | contig 16577 bp, 18 predicted proteins | sample Subgrocontami54m_FD_11328 | JGI IMG/M metagenome (IMG submission 11328)
CCGCCACTTCGACGGCGGGCGCGGCGACTTTCATGACCGCATCCGTGCCGGCGGCAGCCGACGCTGAGGGGATGGATGCCGGCGGAGGCGGGGCCGGCATGGGCACCGGCAGCAGGGCGGCCTGCGTCGTTGTGGCTGAATTCGAAGTGTCGAGCGCCGGAAATCCCGCTGTGAGCAGTGAAGGCTCCGGCTCGGTTCCGCTCGCCGCGACTTCCCACTTGATATCGGTCTTCGCGGCGATGTCGGCTTGCAGTTCGGTACCTTCGTCGTCCGTTTCGGCTGTTTTTTCGGCATCCCCAGGGGCCGTTGCCGCATCGGCTTTTTTGGCGTCCTTCGCGTCTACGGCGGGCGTGGATTTTGCCGGCTTGGCGGGGCCATCGGCGCGTTGGCGTTTTGCGGGCGCTTTGTCGTTCCGCGGGGATGGCTTGGATCGCGCCCGGTCGGCGGCGGGCCGCTCTGGCGTCGCGGTATCAAGCGCCGGATCGGAACTTCCGAGAAGCTGGGAAAAAGGGCCGGCAGCCTGACCGGCACCGGAGGCGGAACGGCCGCGGCCTGCTTGGGAATGGGCCGGGGGGGGAAGCGCGCTGGTTTCGGGAACAACGCCGGTCACGGGAACCTCCAAGACACAAATATCCGTCAAAGCAGGTGCAATCCCCGGGCCACGCTCATAGAATCAGAGAAACAATAGGTTTATCAATGGTTTGAGTATTATTTTCGCGGGCGGGGGCCGGCCTTGCGGCGTCCGTGGCTTGCTGGACGGCGGCAAGAACTGCCGAGAGCGGGCCAAATCCGGCATGCAGTGCAGGTAGGGCGCCGGCCGGGCACATTGCGCCGCTGCCTTCGCCCCCTATAGTAAGAGCGATGCTCAACAGCCTGGATACTGAAGGACGGCCGCAGGCCACCCGCGTGGTCGTGGCCATGTCGGGTGGCGTCGATTCCTCGGTCGTGGCCGCGCTGCTCAAGGCGGAAGGCTATGACGTCGTCGGCGTCACCTTGCAGCTCTACGACCATGGGGCGGCGACCCACCGCAAGGGAGCCTGCTGCGCCGGCCAGGACATCCATGACGCCCGTACCGTGGCCGAGCGCATCGGCATCCCGCATTACGTGCTCGACTACGAGAACCGCTTCAAGGAAGCGGTGATCGATCGCTTCGCCGAAAGCTATGTCGCTGGCGAAACGCCGGTGCCTTGTGTCGATTGCAACCAGTCGATCAAGTTCCGCGATCTGCTGACGACCGCGCGCGAACTGGGCGCCAAGGTTTTGGCGACCGGGCATTACGTGGCCTCGCGCGCGCTGCCGGGCGGCGGACGGGCGCTTTACCGCGCGCGCGACGTGGAACGCGACCAGAGCTATTTCCTTTTCGCCACGACGCCGGAGCAGCTCGATCTCCTGCGCTTTCCGCTCGGAGATAAGACCAAGCCGGAGACGCGCGAACTGGCGCGCCGCTTCGGTCTGCCGGTGGCGGAAAAGCACGACAGCCAGGATATTTGCTTCGTACCCACCGGCCGCTATAGCGACGTGATCGAGCGGCTGAAGCCCGGCGCCGCCGAGGCCGGCGACATTGTCGATCTCGACGGGCGCGTGCTGGGCCTGCATCCCGGCATCATCCATTTCACCGTGGGGCAGCGGCGCGGGCTGGGCATCGCCAGCGGCGCTCCGCTCTACGTCGTGCGGCTGGATGCTGCGAGCCGTCGCGTCATCGTCGGCCCGCGCGAGGCGCTGCGCACCGCCCGGATGCGGCTGCGCGACGTCAACTGGCTGGGCGACGGCACGCTCGATCAGGTGCTGGCGGACGAACGTCTCGACCTTTTCGTCAAGGTCCGCTCCACGCGCCCGCCGCGGCCGGCGTGGCTGCGGCCCTGCACGGGCGGAGTCGAAATTGAATTGGTCGATGGCGAGGACGGGGTTTCTCCCGGCCAAGCCTGCGTGTTCTACGACGCAGCCGAAGGCCCGGCGCGCGTGCTCGGCGGCGGCTTCATCAAAAGCGCGACCGCCGCGGCCGCGAGCATCCCGGCGCCGGATGCTTGGCCGCTGCCGGCGGCAGCGCGCGGGTGATTCAGCGCGAAAGAGAAGACTGAAATGGGGGCTGATCTCGACAGGGAGTCCATCGCCAAAGCTTATGCGCGTTGGGCGCCGGTCTATGATTTGGTGTTCGGGGCGGTGTTCGAGCGCGGCCGTCTGGCGGCGATCGAAGCGGCGGAACGCATCGGCGGGCGTATTCTTGAAGTGGGGGTAGGCACCGGCATTTCCCTGCCCGATTATTCGCGCAAGAACCGCATTGCCGGCGTCGATATTTCCGAGCCGATGCTGCGAAAGGCGCTACGTCGCGTTGCTGAGCACAGGCTCGATAATGTCGAGACGCTGGCGGTGATGGACGCCGGAAACCTCGCTTTTCCCAATACCTCCTTCGACGTTGTGGTGGCGCAATATGTCATCACCGCCGTACCCAATCCGGAAGCCACGCTGGATGAATTCGCCCGCGTGCTGCGGCCCGGCGGCGAGATCGTGCTGGTCAACCACATCGGCGCAGAGGCGGGCATGCGCCGCGCCTTCGAGCAAGGCTTCGCGCCGCTCGCGCGGCGGCTCGGCTGGCGGCCGGAATTCCGTTTCGGCCGGCTGGCGCGATGGGCCGAGCGTCACGGCGGCGTGCGGGTGATCGAGCACCGCGCCATGCCGCCGCTTGGGCATTTCTCGCTGGTCCGGTTCCGCAAGGAAGGCGGGGAGGCGGCGAAGAGAGCCAGTGCTGGCAATGGAAATGGCCAGATATCGTTGGCGGATCAAGCCGCCGGCGAAGGTGGGTAACTGCTTCCGGCAGGGCGTCGCCTTGACAGTATTTCTCCCGGTTTCTTATATCGCCTTCTTCGGTGGATTGTATGGCGGGGTAGCTCAGTTGGTTAGAGCGGCGGAATCATAATCCGTAGGTCGCCGGTTCGAGTCCGGCCCTCGCTACCAGGTTCTTTAGTTTAATCCGTTCGCTATCTCCCGCGGCCGCGCAGGGTGGCGGCCGGGCTTTCGCCGAAATAGCCTTTGTAGTCGCGCGCGAATTGGCTCTTGTTGCCGTAGCCGGCGGCGGCCGCGATTTCGCCCACGCGCCCGCCATGCATCTGCGCCTCCAGCAGGCGGCGGCGCGCGCGCATCAGGCGGACGCCCTTGAGATGTTTCATCGGGCTCGCGCCGCGATATTGCTTGAAACCGTAATAAAGCGTGCGCGCGCTGACGCCCGTGGCAGCTTCCAGGTCCGCGACGGTAACCGGCTTCATGTAATTTTCCGAAACATATTGCTCCGCGCGGCGCACGTAATAGGGCAAGACCTGCGGCGCCGCGACGGTGATGCAATGGCTATCGGATTTTCTCAGGCTGCGGAGCAGGAGGAGCGACAGCAGTCGCTCCGCATGTGACGCCACGCCGGGATCGGACAACGCCGAATGATCGCTGCCGAGATCATGGATGATGGTCTCGATGAAATGGGCGAGCGCCAAGGACTTGTTCAGGTCGATCAGCGTCAAAGGATGGCTATCCAGTGCGCCCCTCGTGCCGGGAGCGGCGTGGTTCACCACGTCCCGCTCGATGCGGAGATTGAGCAGGTCACATTGACCCTCCCAGCGGCGGCGCATGACCCCCGCGGCGCTGACGACCAGGGCATCGCCCGGCTTCACTTTGATCCAGTCTTCGCCCTGGCTCGCCTCAAACTCTCCGCGCAGGGGGATATGAATGACAACATGGTGATCCGGCGTGCGGAAGGTCGCGGTCTCGCATTTCGCCTCGCAATTCCAACTGAGGAAGCGCAGCGCGATGCGGCCGACGCGGGCATGCGCCTCGCCATAGCCGATGAATTTTCCTGCATCGGTGACGGCGAAAGAGCTGCGCCCGGAGGAGAAATCGAGGATGCGCTGACGGGTGGACAGGATGTCGGTGGCGGCGAAATGCTCGCCATGCAGCATCAGGTCGGAGCAGCTCTTGATCCACTCCGAGACGGACAGCGATTGGGAGGCAGGTGCGGCGGTCATTTCATGCATTATAAAGCATCTCCGAAAAATTGCACCCCGGCGCAAGCAATTGCGCGCCAAGCAAACTCCTTGCGCAGAGCGTGTGGACAATTCACGGGCGGCGGGCCTCATATAGCGCCCCACCGCGGCACTCGCCTGGGGCGCCTAAACAAGCTTGAGGCCGTCCTTCCCATGCCGACCGCAGAAACGAAAAAAATGCACGTCACCGTCAGCGGCATGAAAATCGAGCTGGAAAGGCGAGGGCGGGGCAAGCCTTTGCTGCTGCTCTATGGCGAGGAGGCATTGGAGACCGAAGCACCATTCCTCGATGAGTTGGCCCAGGAATATGAATTGTTGATCCCTTCACCGCCGGGCTTTGGCACATCCGAGCGGCCGGACTGGATCACCAACGTTGACGACATCGCCTATGTCTATCTCGATCTCGTCGAGAAGCTCGGCATTACCAAGGCGCCAGTGCTCGGGTTTTCGCTGGGCGGCTGGATCGCCGCCGAGATGGCGACCAAGGACGATTCATTTATTTCCAGGCTCGTGCTTGTGGCCCCCTACGGCATCAAGGTGAGCGGGCCGACCGAGCGCGACATCCAGGACATCTGGACGCTCAATCCCAAAGAACTCATGGCGCTGAAATGGTTCGACCCGGAAAAGGGCAAGCGGGATTTCCCCTCCATGCCGGAGGAGAAGCTCGCCGTCATCGCGCGCAACAGCGAGTCCTTGGCCCGCTTCTGCTGGGAACCCTATATGCACAATCCCAAGCTCAAGCACCGGCTGCATCGCATCAAGGCGCCGACCTTGTTGATCTGGGGCGATAACGACGGCCTGGTTAAAACCGACTACGGCAAGGCTTATCGCGATCTCATTCCCGGGGCGGCGATCAGGTTCGTGCCCAACGCCGGGCATCTGCCGCACATCGAGCAACCACGGACATTCATGGAGCACCTGCGCGACTTCCTGAAGTAGCGCGCCCGTCCATCGCAGGGATCATGTCAATGCAAGCCTGGCACTTCACCGAAATGCCCTATCCGCATCTGCCGCCGCTCGACGACATTCCGTCGATCCGCGTCACGCTGCCGAACAAATATTTCGATCCGAAGATCGGCGCCGACCTCTACAACCGCTATCTCGACGAGCATGTGATCGCCGACGAGCTTGGGCTGAACATCATGCTCAATGAGCATCACCAGACCGCGACCTGCCTGGATGCCGCTGCGCCGCTGATGGCCGCCATCCTGGCGCGGCAGACCAAGAACGCGCGCATCTGCATCCTCGGCAATCCCATCGCCAACCGCGGCGACCCGATCCGCGTTGCCGAGGAAATGGCGATGATCGACTGTATCTCGCGCGGCCGGCTCGATGTCGGCATCGTGCGCGGCGTGCCTTATGAAATCTTCGCCGCCAATACCAATCCGACCCAGACGCTGGAGCGGCTTTGGGAGGGCGTGGACCTGGTGGTGAAGGCCTGGACCAGCCACGACGGCCCCTTCAACTTCGAAGGCCGCTTCACCCACAAGCGCGCGGTGAATATCTGGCCGCGGCCTTATCAGCAGCCGCATCCGCAGATCTGGATCACCGGCTCCAGCGACAAGGAGAACATCAAGAAGGTCGCGAGCCTCGGCTATGTCTTCGCCACTTTTCTTCAGCCTTACGACAAGGTGAAGGAGATGTTCGACACCTACCGCGCGAATTATGTCGATCGCGGCCTGCCGACCGGCGGCGGCGTAGCCTATATGCCGCTGGTCTACACCGGCGATTCCGACGAAGAGGCGGAGAAAGGCGCGCAGGAGCTGACCTGGTATCTGAAATCGAAAACCGCGGCGCAGTTCCGCAATCCGCCGGGCTATGTGCCGGTCGCCACCAATGTGAAGGCTCTACAGGGAGCCTATTCCGGCCGCACCGACGCGGTCCGCGGCCAGGGCCTCGATTACCTGCGCGAGCAGGGCGTGCTGGTCTACGGCACGCCGGATTCGGTGGCGCAGCAGGTCAAGCGCTTCTACAGGCTGGTCGGCGGCTTCGACCATCTCCTGATGATGCAGCAGTCCGGCTTCCTCGATCACAAGCGCACCGTGCGCAGCATGACGCTGTTCGCCAGAGAGGTTTACCCGCAGATCAGGGACCTGCCGCGCACAGTGGCGCAGGAAGCGAGAGCGAGTGCCTGATGCGGCAAGGCAAATTTTTGCTCGTGGACGGCGTCCGCACGCATTATTTCGAGGTGGGCGCCGAACATCGCGGGCAGCGCCCAAGCGTGCTGCTGCTGCATTCGGCGGAATATGGCGGGGCGGCGGAATTTTCCTGGGAGTTCAACATCGAAGCGTTGGCGCGGCGCTATCATGTGCTGGCGCCGGATCATCTCGGCTTCGGGCTTACCGACAAGATTTTCGATTTCAATGGCCAGTTTGACCGGCGCATCGCCCATATCCGGCGCTTTCTCGAAGTGATGGGGGTGGGGCTGGTGCATGTGATCGGCAGCTCCATGTCCGGCGGGATGAGTCTCACGGTCGCGGCGCGCAAGCAGCCGGATTGGCCGATGGCGAGTCTGGTTGTCTGCTCCGGCGGCGGGGAGACGCCGAACAACGAGGCGCGGAAAATCATCAACAGCTATGACGGCACGCGCGAGAACATGCGGCGGATTCTTCAAGTGATGTTCGCCGATCCGAAATGGCCGAGTGACGAGGCCTATCTCGATCGCCGCTGGGAGATGGCCCAGATGCCGGGCGCCTGGGAAGCCACGTCCGCCGCGCGCTTCAAGGCGCCGTTTCGCGAGGCGGGTAGCCGGCGCGAGCGCGACAGCATCGACTATCGCGCCATCCGCGTGCCGACATTGGTGATGGCCGGGAAATTGGACAGCTTACGCCAGCCCGGCTACACCGACGCATTCGTGCCGCTCATTCCCCATGCGTCGTTGCATGTCTTCGAGCGTGCCGGCCATATGGGAAATATCGAATGCGCCGGCGAGTTCAATGAACGGGCGCTGGCATTCCTCGACCAACAGGGGACCGCGTGATGGCCGCTGACGACCGGGCGATCCAGGAAGCGTTCCGGCACGCCATGCGCCGCGTCGCCAGCACGGTGACGATCGTCTCTGTTCAGAGTGGTGCAGAGCGCCGTGGCACTACGGCAACCTCGGTCACGTCGATCAGCATGCAGCCGCCGTCGGTCTTAGTGTGTTTCAGCCGCTTGAGCCGGCTGCATAAATTTCTTTCCAAGGAAAACCGCTTCTGCGTAAACGTGCTGCATACGGACAATATGGAAACGTCGAGAATTTTCAGCGATCCCTTGGCCGGCGCTGAACGGTTCAATTCGGGCGATTGGCAGGCGGATGCCGACGGCACGCCTTATCTCGCCAATGCCCAGGCCAACCTTTTCTGCCGCAAGGAAAAGGAAATCGCCTACGGGTCGCATACCATCTTCATCGGCCGCGTGTTGCACGCGCGTGCGCGAGGCGACATTTCCCCGCTGCTCTACCGTGACGGCCACTATACGTCCGCTACCGGCCTGGCCGCCGCGCCGGAAGGGACCCCGATCAAGTGAGGCGAGGGAGCCGGGGGGTACCCGCGCTATTGCCTTATCCAAGCTCGATGTCTCCTTCAACGTCGAACACAAGGCCGACACCGTCGACCCTGATGGTTGCCTTGGCGGGCAGGGCTTTGCTGCCATTCAGCCGCCCGTCGGCTACCGCCGCGCGCACGGCCTTTTCGATTTCCCGCTGCGCGGTGATGCCCACTTTCTTGAGAAATTTTCGCAATGTTGAGTTGAGCATTTCCTCATTCATGATCTTTCTCCTGCCGGGCTGGGGGCGGTTGTCTGGGTCGGATTAATCTACTATAGGCAACGTTCCTTTTCCGTGAGATTAAATGCGGATAATCTTCGGCACCCTCAAGCTCAGGATCATTTCTTGAGTACGTCAGTTGCTATGGGTAACTGGCGAGCTAAAAAGAAGTGCGGGCATCGCGAGAGAATATAAAGATAGTGAGGATTGTTAGCCTTTGCGCGGCAGCTCGCTGGCGACGCCAAGTGATGCGACGCGCGGAATCATAAACGGAATTGGTGCGTCATGGCTGCGTTGAAAAAAGCAGTCCAGAAGTTCGAGGCGTCGGATGCGGCAAGCACGCCGTTCGCGGCTTGATCGACCCGCACGGTGAAGGTTGTCGAGGGCATTGAATCCATAACTTATGATTGATTGTGTACAATATAGCACCGGTTCCGCTAGGTGAAAGGTTGCTGCCTCCTCTGGTGCATGGTCCAGCCCTGTGGATCAGCCGAAGCGTGCCCGATATAGTCGCGCGCCGCATTCCAAGGGGAGCTGGAAACATCATGAAAATTGTCGGGTTTGAAACAAAGGCCGGCTTGCGTCTCGGCGTGGTCGAAGGCGATCAGGTGATCGATTTGCAGGAGGCCGACGGCAAGGCGCCGAACGACCTTGGCGAGTGGTTGCGCCGGCATGACGGCGACCTTACGCCGCTGGCCGATCTCGCCAGGCGCGCTCCCGCGGGCGCCCGGCGCCCGCTCAACGGACTCACCTATGCGCTGCCGGTGGCGCGGCCGGGAAAGATCGTCTGTCTTGGGCTAAACTATCTCGAACATGTGAAGGAAGGCACCCAGCGCGACAACATTCCGAAATTCCCCACCATTTTCATGCGCTGCCTCACGTCGCTCACTGCGCATCAGCAGCCGATCGTGCGCCCGCCCATGAGCGACAGCCTGGATTACGAGGCGGAGCTTGTGGTCATCATTGGTAAGCGCGTGAAGCACCTTACCGTCGCCAACGCGCTGTCCTGCATCGCCGGCTATTCCTGCTTCAACGACGGCTCGGTGCGCGAATTCCAGCGCCGCACCAGCCAGTGGGACTTAGGCAAGAATTTTGATCGCACCGGCGGCTTCGGTCCCTGGATGGTGAGTGCCGACGAGCTGCCGCCCGGCGGCAAGGGCCTGAAGATCGAAAGCCGGCTCAATAGCCGGGTGATGCAGTCAGACAATACCGACAACATGATGTTTCCGGTGGCGGAGACGCTGGCCGACATCAGCCAGGGCATGACGTTGGAGCCGGGCGATCTGGTCGTCACCGGCACGCCTTCGGGCGTCGGCTTCGCGCGCAAGCCGCCGGTGTGGATGCAGCACGGCGACGTCTGCGAGATCGAGATCGAGGGTGTCGGCCTGCTGCGCAATCCGATCGAAAACGAGAAGCCGGCGCGATAGGCGTCGGGCTAGAGGGGAGCGACATGGCGGCAAGTAAGTTGAATGTGCTGAGTATCTGCGGAAGCCTGCGCAAGGGTTCCTACAATGCCATGGTGGCGCGCGCCTTGCCGGGGCTGGCTCCCGAAGGAATGAGCATCACTGAGGCGCCGCCCTATGCCGACTTTCCCATCTACAACTTCGACTTCCAGCAAGAGCAGGGCATTCCCGCTTCGGTGGTGACCCTGGGCGAAGCCATTCGCGCCGCCGACGGCGTGGTCATCGTCAGCGCCGAATATAATTTTTCTGTACCCTCTGGGCTGAAGAACGCGATCGATTGGCTCTCGCGCATCAAGGAACCTTCGCTCTTCAGCGGCAAGCCTTTCGCGATTCAATCGGCCACAACGGGGCCAGTAGGCGGCGCGCGCATGCAATATCACCTGCGGCAGATATTGGCCGGCCTCGACGCTTACATCCTCAATAAGCCCGAAATCTTTGTCTCCAACGCCAGGTCGAAGGTCGATGAGCAAAAGCGGGAACTGACCGATGAGACCACGCGCGACTTCATTCGCAAGCAGCTCGCCGCCTTTGCCCTGTTTATCGAACGGGTTCGCGCGAAAGGGTGAAAACTCCTATATATAATGGAAAACCAAGACCTGACGGCGACGGAAATGAAGGAGGATGCCATGGCGACCGTGACCAAAAAATCCCCCGCTGCCAACGGCTCGCGCTCCCCGGAGGAAGTCCAGGCGCTACGCCGCGCCTATTACGAACGCATCGGCAAGAAGAACATGGCGCCGCTGTGGGAGGTGATGCGAAATCTCGTGCCGAAAGAACCGGCAACACCCTTCGTGCCGGCACTCTGGCGTTTCAACGATTTCAAGCCGATGGTTTTTGAAGGCGGCGATCTCATTACCGCCAAAGAAGCGGAGCGGCGGGTGCTGGTTCTCGAGAATCCAGCCGCGAAAGGCAAGTCTGCCATCACGCAGTCGCTCTATGCCGGCATCCAGCTTGTTCTCCCGGGCGAAATCGCTCCGCCGCACCGCCACACCGCGGGCGCCATCCGTTTCATCCTCGACGGCGACGGCGCCTATACCCAGGTCGACGGTGAAAAGACCGTGATGAGCCCGGGCGATTTCGTCATCACGCCGAGCTGGACCGCGCATGACCACGGCAATGATTCAAAGAAGCCGATGATGTGGCTCGACGTGCTCGATTTGCCAACGGTGAATTTCTTCAGCACCGCCTTTTTCGAGGATTTAGGCGAGGAGCCGCAAAATACCCGGCGCGAGCACGGCGATTCCCTAGAGCGCTATGGCTCCGGCGTCTATCCCAACGGCACCGACACCTCGCTAAACCGCAGCCCCATCATCAATTACCCCTACGCGCGCATGCGCCCCATTCTGCAGCGGCTGCACAAGGCCGGCGAGATCGATCCGCGCCACGGCGCGCGCATCCGCTACGCCAACCCGTTCAATGGCGGATGGGTGACGCCGACCATGGGCGCGCATCTCGCGCTCTTGCCCAAAGGGTTCAAAGGCAAGCCCTATCGATCCACCGACGGCACCATCTTCGCCTGCGCCGAAGGGCGGGGAAGAACCAAGGTGGACGGCGCGGTACTGGACTGGACGCCGGGCGATGTCTTCGTCGTGCCCTCCTGGAAGCGCTATAGCCACGAGGCCGACCAGGAGACCGTGCTGTTCAGCATCTCCGACCGCCCGGCCCAGGAGGCTCTCGGCATCTGGCGCGAGGAAGGCTGAGCCCGCGGCGGCCTTTGCATTCTGTTTACGATTTAGTTTAGCGCGGTTTACCTCGCGTAGACGCTCGCGGCGTAGAAAAGCGGGATGCCTTCCGCCGCCAGCCGCGCCCCGCTGCCCAAGGATACTCAGCCCGCCACGGTCCCATCCGGGGTTTTGGACGCGCAGGGCATGCTGTCGGCGCTGGCCAGGCTCGAAAAGCATGGCTCAAATGGCCGGTTTGAGTGTCAGGTCGACAGCGTGCCCGCCGGCGCGTGGGACAAGATTGCCAGCGAATTCGACGACCTGAACTACGATCAGATCGCCTGCTATTCGGCCGGGCAGTGGGGCGAGCGCGTCAGCCATCTGCTCCTTCACCGCGAAGGCGTTCCGGTCGCCGGTGCGCGCGCCGCCATCATCGCGCTCCCAGGCTTCTCACGCGGGCTTGCCTTCCTGCGCTTCGGCCCATTCTGGCGCCCGCGCGGCCAGGCCCCCGACATCGCCATGTACCGCGCGGCGATCGGCGCGATTGTGCAGGAATATTGCATCCGCCGCGGCCACTGCCTCACGGTGATCCCGCGTCCCAATCCGGAATTCTATCAGCGCGAATGCGACGTGCTCGCCGGCTTCGGCTTTTCCGTGCGGCGGCGCGTTCCCGATCCCAACCGCTACCTCGTCGACCTTTCGCTTGACGAGGAGACGCAGAAGCAGAGCCTCGAGCAGAAGTGGCGCTACAATCTGCGCCAGGCGCTCGGCCATGATTTTGAGATCCGCCTGGGCGAGAGCGAAGCGGACGTCTGCACCTTCCAGTCGCTGCATGCGGGCATGGTGACGCGCAAAGGCTTCTACAATGCCGACATGGTGCATCTCTTGCCGGAGCTTGCCGCGCAGCTTCCCGAAGGATCGCGCCCGCGCATCGTGCTGGCTTTCCACCAGGGGCGCGCAGTGGTCGGCGCCGCCATCGCGGTCCTCGGCGACACGGCTTATTACGTCTTCGGCGGCAGCGACAGCGCCTCGCTCTCCTTGAAGGGCGGTTACGCGCTGCAATGGTGGATCATTCGCTGGCTCTCGGCGCAAAAAGTGCGCTGGTACGACCTCGGCGGCGAGGCGGGTGAGGAGGGCTTGCGCCAGTTCAAGAAAGGGCTGGCGGGCAAGCGCGGTGCGGTCGTGCGCATGAACGGCGAATACGACTATTGGACGCGGACCTCCGCGCGCCTCATGGGTGACGCCATCTATGGCCTGCGCGGCGTGCGGCGAATCATCCGGCGCTGGCGCTACGGCGGCTGAGCCGCTGTCCGCAGTGGACTGTTTTTGACGATCCCGGTCACAACCAAAATTTGTCCCCAGAGTTATCCCACGCTCTTGTTCGCAGAATCCCCCGATCGGCTTGCCTTGGCAGCGACCGTCGCTAACGTGGACACATGTGGGGTCGATCCCGCCAACCCGATGCCAAAACCGAGGAGGCGCCGCCGCCTCGGCTGAAGGGGGCTGTGCGCCAGGCGCGAATCGAGGCGGCGGAACGTACCAGCGTCGTCGTCGACCTGCGCGACGCCGAGGTCGCCCGGCTGGAGATTCTGAACGAGGCGCTCGACCCGATATTCGCGGAGATTCCGCCGGAGATCGATCTGTTTGATCGCGGCATCAGCCGGGGCGACACGCCGCGGCTGTGGATAGATGCCGTGGCCCATGTGCATATGGGCCGCGACAAGCGCATCTACCGCTTGGTGCAGGACACCAGCTACGGCCGCCGCGTGCTGGCTGAATCATCGGAAGTCGAGTCCATCGTTGAGGCCATAACCCAATACGTCGCACGCCGGCTGGTGGAGCGGGAACGGGCGCTGGCGGTTGATTCGCGGCCGGTGGTTCACGAGCTTCTGCGCGACGTTCGGGCGCAACGTCGCCGTTGGCGCTGGAGAGCGGTGAAGGCTTTTGTCTTCGGTCTCATCCTTGGTGTCATCACGCTGTTCATCGTTGCGTGGCTGCTGGCGCCGCCGCTGCCGTACTGATGGTCTGCCGCGTCAGCTCGACAATACCTTCTTCCTCGGAACGAAAACCGCGCGCGATCGCCTCGCAGCGCCAGGCGCCAGGCTCCCCCTCGATCCGGTAGAGGTTATAGGCTGCGGCGGCATGGCCGCGTCCCGGAGGGCAGGAGGCCGACGGCACGCCGAAAGCCGGAACGCGCGCCTGCGGTCCGTCGAGCCAGATCAGCGAAGGCACATGGTCGTGGCCGTGCAGCACCAGCTCGGCGCCGTGTTCCGCCAGCACCTGCCGGAAAGCTTTCGCGTCCAGCAGGCGCTTGAAGCGCTTTCCCGGCGCGCTGACCGGCGGGTGATGGATCAGCACGACGCGAAAAAGCCCTTCGCGTCCGAGATCGCGCAAAATTTTGGACAGCCGCGCCAACTGATCCTGCCCGAGCCGGCCGGTCGCCATGAAAGGCAAAGTCGGCACGGCGCTGGAAAGACCGATCAGGGCGACCGCGCCGCGGCGGCGCACGAAAGGGTAGAAAATTTCCCGTCCTGCCAGGGCCTGCTCCGCGTCGTTGCGCATGTACGCGCCCCAATGATCGGCGGAATGAAGGGCGGTGGCGCGCACATAGGCGTCGTGATTGCCGGGCACGACGGTGACGTCAGCGGCGGAGCCGAGCGTGTCGAGCCAGGCGCGGGCCGGGGCGAATTCGGCTTCGAGCGAAATGTTGACGAGATCGCCGGTGACAGCAACGTGGTCCGGAGCAAATGACTTCAGGTCGCCCACCAAGGCGTCCAGCACCTCGCCGCGATGCAGCGCTGCCCGCCGCCGATGCCAATTGAGAAAGCCCAGCGCGCGCTTGCCGGCAAGCTCCGACAGGCGCGGTCTGGGCAGTGGTCCCAGATGTGGATCGGACAGATGCGCCAGGACGAACATCGCCTCAGGCGCTGCCTATCAATATCCCGGCGAGAAAGACCAGGGTGCCGCCGACCACGATCTGGAAAGCCGCCGCGAGAAATGGCGTGTCCATGTAGCGGTAGCGAATATAGGAGATGGCCACGAGCTCGATCGCGACCACGATGACGGCAAGGACAGTGGCGGTCCAGAAATTGGGGATGAGATAGGGCAGGGTATGGCCGACGCCGCCGATGGTAGTCATGATCCCGGTGACCGTGCCGCGCACCCAGGGCGTGCCGCGGCCGGTGAGCGAGCCGTCGTCGGAGGCAGCCTCGGCAAAGCCCATGGAAATGCCGGCGCCGACCGAGGCGGCCATGCCGACCAGGAAGGTTTCCCAGGTGCTGTGGGTGGCGAAGGCGGCGGCGAACAGCGGCGCCAGCGTCGACACCGAGCCGTCCATCAGGCCGATGAGGCCCGGCTGCACGTATTGCAGGAGGAACATCCGCCGCGCGGTTTCGTCTTCGTGCTCGCGCGCCGTCTTCGTCAGAATTTTCTCGCCCAGTTTGTGGGCAAGATCTTCGTGCTCGCTTTCGATCTCGGCCAGCTCGACCAGCAGCTTGCGGACCGAGGCATCGCGCGTGGTTTCCGCGGCTTTGCGGTAAAAACGTCCCGCCTCGAATTCCATGGTCTCGGCGTATTTGCGGACCTCGTCGAGATTGAGCGACCCCATCAGCCAGATCGCCGGTTTCTGGATAAAACCTTTGACATCCTGGCGGCGGATCAGCGGGAGGTATTCGCCGAATTTTTCCCGGTAAAGATCGAACAGCATGCTGCGGTGGCGGACTTCCTCATCCGCCATCTCATCGAATACCTTGGCCGAGGAGGGGAATTCCGCGCGCAGACCTTCGGCGAATCCGCGATAAATGCGGCTGTCCTCTTCTTCGTTGGTAATCGCGAGCGCGAGGATTTCCTGCTCGGTCAAATCGGCGAAGCGCTTCACGGGGGCCTCTCGGTGGTCAGGGAACCACGGGTGCTATATTGGAAATATACTAAACAGAAAAGGCGGCGATGACAGGCCGCAATCGAAAAGATAGGCAATGTCTCTGAAAGTTCCACCCCGCGCCTGGGAATCCAGCATCGGACGCATTCTGCATTTCTATTGGCGCTTCGCGCGCGGGCTGACGCTCGGGGTGCGCGGGTTGGTGATTGACCCGCAGGGCCGCATTTTCCTGGTCAAGCACAGCTATATCCGAGGCTGGCATCTGCCCGGCGGCGGGGTCGAAGTCGGAGAGACCATGCTCGAGGCGCTCGTGCGCGAGCTGGCCGAGGAAGGCAATATCGAGCTGATGGGTCCGCCGCAGTTCCACGGCGTCTTCTTCAATCCGGGCATATCGCGCCGCGATCACGTCGCGTTGTTTGTCGTGCGCGACTTCCGCCAGAATGGAACGCCGGCCCCAAATCGCGAGATCGCCGCCAGCAGCTTCTTTCCACTCGACGCCCTGCCCAATGACACCACCGCCGGCACCCGCGCCCGCATCGCCGAGGTGCTCGGTGGCGCGCCGGTGAGCGAGCGGTGGTGAGAGTCGGATTCAATTTTCAAACAGCCCACTGACTCGTTCCTCATGGTGAGGAGCGTCCGAAGGACGCGTCTCGAACCATGTGGCCCATCCTTCGAGACGCCCGCTGCGCGGGCTCCTCAGGATGAGGCTGAATTTTTTGCGCGCTCACGATTTCAACAGCCAACGCTCCGCCGGCCCTGTGTTTTGCGGCGCGGGCCACGCCGTAGTCGCCCCGCCTGCGCGGGGCCAAGCCTTCTTTGCCCCCCAACATGAGGGGAGCGGAGCGCCGAGCGGCGCTGCAAACTTCAGAGCCATGGCCTCTCGACCATGGCGCGCCCTTTGGCGAAGGGCGCACGCCTCCCGGCGCTCCACCGCGGTGCTTTCCGGCCGCCGTCCCGCGCTCGCCGGGGGCATTTGCGCCGCCGGTTGCGAGCTCCTCGCGCCCAGGTCTTAGTGCCCGGGGGTCGGGGTCCGGCGCCGCCCGAGCGCGGGGTTACGAATCCCGCCCGCGGGCACCGCACCCGGCTCCGCCAACTAGACGTCCCTAGAAGACGCCCCTAAGCGAGCCAAGCGAGCGCATCTAGGAATAAAATCCAGGCAGAATTATGGCAGCGGTCTCGGGCTGAACAGGAAAGCGGTGGGGTTACCTCTTTTTCTTCTTCAGCCGCACGCCAGGCGCGTCGCCATTGGTGAATTCGACGCCGGCTTTTTCCAGGGCAAGCCGCACCTGCTTCAGCTTCTCCGGATCCCCTGCATATTTCCCGGTTTCGAAGTTGGAAATCGTGTTCCGGTGGACGCCGGCTGCCTTCGCCAAATCTTCGAGCGACCAATTCAGAGCGGCGCGCGCCATTCGCACTTGTGCAGGCTTCACAACTATGCTACCTTATGACAGTTTCACAAGTGTAGCTATCATAGCCAGCCTTTGGGGCCAAAGCCATGCCGCGCACCCGCCGTGCGCCGGGCAACCGCCCGCGCGCGCCGAAGACCGCAAGAGCCCTGCTGGACGATGTCGTCGATCGCGCTTTCGACATCGAACAGCCGCTGACCGCCGCCGAGGAGCTGGTTCAAGCCCTGCGGATGACCGGCGACGGCATGGCGGCGGACGGCAACGACCAGGGACCACCGATCGCCGCCGTCGCCCGCGCCGTCTCGGACCGCCTCGACGCATTGAAACGCGCTTGGCTCGGCCGCCATCAAAGCCGGGCGGCGGCGCTCCAATGAGCGAGCGGTGGTGAGGTGAGGGCCGT
>JGI1357J11328_10001690_pt1 | contig 16525 bp, 16 predicted proteins | sample Subgrocontami54m_FD_11328 | JGI IMG/M metagenome (IMG submission 11328)
TTCAGCAAAAGGTCACAATGTTGTGGGCATATTCCCCGAGACGACGGGAGAGGCCACAGCCACACAGGAGATGGTGCCCAGCCTAACATCAAAATGGCTCCCCGACACGGACGAATCTGGGCACTGGGAGGGGCGGGTGTCGTTGGTGTGAGGGCACTCTGGTACCGGCTAAATCAACTGCCGGTCCGCGAGTTCCGTCTTGAGGTAGGCGTAGATGATCGGGGCCACGATCACGCCCGGGACACCGAAGGCGGCCTCAAAGCAAAAGATGGCCAGCAGGATCTCCCAGGCCGCCGCGTGGATTTCGCCGCCCACAATCCGGGCATTCACGAGGTACTCCAGTTTGTGAACGACCACCAGGAATCCCAGCGAGGCTCCTGCGACGGGGAGCGACGTGCCGAGGGCGATGACAACGATGACCGTGTTGGAGATAAGGTTGCCGACGATGGGAATCAACCCCGCGATGAACGTGACCCCGACGAGCGTCTTGCGCAGGGGCAGGACCACCCCGACGAGTGGCAGGGCAATGAGCAGATACAGGCCGGCCAGGAGCGTGTTCAGTGCTGAGATCTTGACTTGGGCAAAGACGACTTGCTCAAACGCGCGCGCAAGCCGCTGGACACGCTCGGCGAGCGCCAGCAGCAAAGGCGCCGCCGGGCGGCGCGTGTCAAACGAAGCTAGCGCGCCGATCACGATGCCCACCAACGCATGCATGAGCGCCCGTCCCACCTCGCCGCCGATCTGCTGCAACTCCCGGGCGTGCTCGCGGAGTCCCGTGGCCACCGCGCCCCGCAGATCCTCGGCTGCCGGGATCCAGGAAGCGCCTCCCAGTCGATCGCGGACGCTCTCCAGGACGGCGGCCATCTTGTCGAGCAGCGCGGGCAGGTCGCCCAGCCGGCCTTTGAGGAAGGCAGCGAGGAGCAGCGACAGCCCGGCAACCCCGCCGACGATCACCACGCCGAGCAACGCAACCACCAGAATCTTGGCGCGGCTGTGCGAGAGTGTCCCTCCAGCGAGGCGCGCGGTCAGTGCATGGATGAGCGTGTACACAGACAGCCCTGCGACCAGCGCCGGAACCAGCTTGAAGTACAGGATGAGCAAGAGCCCCGCCGCCATCAGGAGCCAGGCGGCCTGTTCAGGGCCGGTGGCTGGCGACAGGGAGTCGGTGCCGGCTGCAGGTGCTGCGGGGGGCTCGGGCGGTCGCTCGACGCCCTGAACCGCTGATGCTGAAACCGAGGGCCGGGCGTGTGATGTATCCATGACCCGTAGATGAGCAATCAGAGGGCTAGGCCCGATTGAAGGGTACGGGAATGTTCCTGTCGTTGGGGGCACCGATTCGTGTCCCGCCCGGAGTCGGCGAACCTTCCCTACGCTCGCTGTGCGGCCACGAACGCTTCGAAGATGCCGTAGGACCTCCGCGGGTGTCAAGCGGAAAACCGGACGCGAAGGAAGGCGGCTCCATGAGCGGCCCAGACGGGGTGGTTCGAGTCCTTGTCGGCTCCCCATGCAGGACTCGAACCGACAGGCACCTAGTGCGGTGAAACCGACTGGGTCGGATCCGCGGAAAGCAGGGGTGCGGAGGGGCAAGGGAGCAGGGGGCGGGGGAGAAACGGCGGGGAAACGGAGTGTCGGGGAATTGGGGAAACGGGTAAGGGAGACAAGGGGACGGCTCGAGTGCGAAATGGCGAATGCGAAGTAGAAGGGACAGGGAAGACGGGGAGTCAGTTAAACCGGACGCCCTTCCGCTTGAGGGCGGGAAGGATCCGCTTGCGCAGGCGGAAGGCCTTGGGGGTGACCTCCAGCAGCTCGTCCTCCCGGAGGAACTCCAGCGCCTGCTCCAGGCTCATGACGCGAGGGGGGACGAGCTGGACCGTGGACTCGTCCGTGGAGGCCCGCATGTTGGTGAGCTTCTTCTCCTTGGTGATGTTGACGTCAATGTCGTTGTCGCGGGAGTTCTCGCCCACGATCATCCCCTCGTAGACCTCATCGCCCGGCGCCATGAACAGGACTCCGCGCGGCTGCAGGTGCCCGATGGCATAGGCCGTCGCGCGCCCCGGCCGGTCCGCCACCAGGGCGCCGGTGGCGCGATGCGGGATCTCCCCCTGCCACGGCTCGTACCCGTCGAACAGGTGGTTCAGGATGCCGGTGCCCCGGGTATCGGTCAGGAACTCCGTGCGGAAGCCGATCAGGCCGCGTGAGGGCAGGCGGAACTCCAGCCGCACGCGCCCGGTCCCGTGGTTGACCATCTTGATCATCCGTCCCCGCCGCATCCCGATCTTCTGGGTGGCCACACCGATGAACTGGTCGGGGCAATCCACCACCAGGATCTCCATGGGCTCGTGCCGCTGGCCCTCCACCTCCCGGGTCAGGACCTCGGGCTTGCCCACGGACATCTCGAAGCCCTCTCGCCGCATCATCTCGATCAGGATGGCGAGCTGCAGCTCGCCGCGCCCGGAGACTTTGAAGGTGTCGGGAGAATCGGTCTCCTCGATGCGGATGGAGACGTTCGTGAGGAGTTCCCTGGCGAGCCGCTGCTTGAGCTTCGACGAGGTGACGTGCTGTCCCTCGAGCCCGGACATGGGGGAGGAGTTGACGGAGAACAGCATGGCGATGGTCGGCTCATCCACCGTGATCGGTGGGAGCGGCCGGGGGTCTTCCGGATCGGACAGTGTTTCCCCGATGCTGGCCGTCTCCAGGCCGGCGACCGCGACGATGTCCCCCGGTCCCGCCTCGTCAATTTCGACCTGGCGGAGGCCCTGGGTCCCGTAGAGTCCGGTGACCCTGGCCGTGACGCGTTGCCCGTCGAGGCGGCACAACGTCACGTCCTGCCCCTTACGCAGCCGGCCGTTGAAGATCCGCCCGATCAGCAACCGCCCGACGTAGTCGTCGTAATTCAGGGAAGTGACCAGTAACTGGAGGGGATGGCCGGGCACGTAGGCCGGCGGAGGGACCGTCCGCAGGATCTCGTCAAACAGGGGGATGAGGGGCTCATCGGGGCCATCCGGCTTCGTGCGGCACAACCCCCTGCGCGCGTTGCAGTAGAGGACGGGGAACTCCAGCTGTTCCTCGGTCGCGTCGAGGTCAATGAACAGGTCGTAGACCTCGTCCAGGACCTCCTGCGTTCGCGCGTCCGAGCGGTCAATTTTATTGATGACCACGATGGGGGGCAGGTTCGCCTCCAGGGCCTTGCGCAGGACGAAGCGGGTCTGCGGCAGGGGGCCCTCGCTGGCGTCCACCAACAGCAGAACCCCGTCCACCATCTTCAAGGTCCGCTCCACCTCGCCGCCGAAGTCGGCGTGCCCCGGGGTGTCCACGATGTTGATGCGGATGCCGCGGTAGGAGATGGCGGTGTTCTTGGCCATGATGGTGATGCCCTTCTCCCGCTCCAGGTCGATGGAGTCCATGACCCGCTCCACCACGTATTCGTTGTCGCGGAAGACCCCGCTCTGCCACAGCATGGCGTCCACCAGGGTAGTCTTCCCGTGGTCCACGTGGGCGATGATGGCCAGGTTGCGGATGTCCTTCCTCGTTTCCTGCTGCATGAATCCCTGCCTCCACGGTCACGGCGGATCGGAGAAAGCAAAACGCCGCGAGGACTTTGGTCCTCGCGGCATCACGAAGCTCGCTCCGACCATCAGAACCAGTCTGAGTATATCCGCAGAGAGTTCATAGGGCAAGGCTTAACCGCCCAATTGTCCGCAGATTACGCAGATTGCGCAGATTTCCAAGGGCCAAGTATTTCGAGATAATCTGCGTAATCTGCGAAATCTGCGGATAGGTAGAGGTTTCGGTGGGCTTCGTCAGAACACGAGGGTCTCGCAGAGGCGAGTGTCGAAGAGCTCCTTGGGGCGGTTGAAGTAGCCGATCTCGACCTGGGGGAATTCCCGGCGGATGGTCTGGAGGACCTTTCGAATGCCCACGCACTTCCCCCGCGCCGGCGGCACGGTCTGCAGGTAGAGTTCGGGATCCATGCTCAGGTTCCGCATCTGGATCATGTCCAGGCCGGTCTCGCGGATCAGGTCCAGCAACTCCTCCAGCTCCTCCTCGCGGTCGGTCACGCCAGGAAACACGAGGTAGTTGATGGTCGTATAGAGGCCCAGGGCCTTGGACCGCCGAACGGATTCCCGCACGTCCTCCCACCGGTAGTAGCGGGGCTGGTAGTATGCGGTGTAGGTCGGGCCCAGGGCGCTGTTGAGGCTGATCCGGATGCTGTCCAATCCGGCCCGCGCGATCTGCTCGACCCGCCCGGGCAGGCTGCCGTTGGTGTTGCAGTTCAGGGTGCCGCGGTCGGTGGCCGTCCGGATCCGGCGGATCGCTTCGGCGATCACGTCCGCCTGGAGGAGCGGCTCTCCTTCGCAGCCCTGGCCGAAACTCGCGATGGCCTCGGGCACGCTGGTCAGGAACGGCAGAGCCACCTCGACGACATCCTCTGCGCTGGGCGCGTACCGGATGCGCTCGTGAGAGGCTGGCGAGGCGGTGACCGGCTGCCACGAGATGCACCCCACGCAGGCCGCGTTGCACGCGTTGGCCACCGGGAGCGGTGCCTCCCACCGGTCCAGGAACAGGTTCTTGGCGGCCAGACAGTGATACTCGGTGGCGCAGCGGACGAGCTGGCGCAGGATGGGGTTTGCGGGCGCCTGCTTCAGCCGCGCCTTGATCCGCGGCAAGACCTCCCGATCGTCGTAGTGGCGTGCTGCGGAGTGGTCCATGGGATCGGTGCGGATGGCAGCCGCCACGAAGGCAGGTCCGTCCCAACCCACCGCACCGTACGGCCAGAGGGGGAGGGGAGCTTGCGGTGTGGGGTAGGACGCGGCCGGGAGGAGGGTCCGGGTGTAGCCCGGAGGCAGAAAGGCCGCCACGGTCGTGCAGGCGAAGCTCCGCCCCCCGATCCGCACGCGCGTGACCGGCCGGAATTCGCGCCGGCGACGATTCCAGGCGAGCGGCCGGCTCCCCGGCATGGTGAACAGTTTGGTGCCTTCGGGGATCCGCAGCAGGTCCTCGGGCTGGACCTCGACCACGTCAGCCCCCAACCTGCCGACCATCTCGAGAGAGGGATGGTCGAGGATCTTCCCTTTGGGATCGGCGACGACCAGTTTCGGCATGAGATCTCCTTGGTTCGAGGAGCCTCAGTATATCGTCGGAACCACGAAGGGGCAACTCTTCGGCGGGACGAGAAACGTTTCGGCCGTTCGGGAGTTCGGGGCGGCCGTCGGGCGGCGATCGGGGGAATTGCGGTTGTGGGCTCCCCCGACAGGGTGTTATAGTGTGATCCATTGACAGACGCCGCCGCGGGCGAGAGGCGAAAAGGAGGAGCATGGGCAACCCCCACGAAAGCCGGTCGTCAGCACGCCTGTCGGACGAAGAGCTGGAATACTACGGCGACCTCTACATCCGATGGGTGATCCGGGGGGCCGGTGTGGATTTCGAAAGCTTCCTAAACAACCCCGAGTACTACCTACAGAAACACGCCCAGGGGCGCTGGCATCCCGATGGGGGCGACGGAAGAGATGGCCGGAAGTGGCTCCGTGGCTACCTGGGGCCCCGGCCGGCGACCCGCAGGCCTTCCGACTGACGCGGGCGGTCTCGCCCGTCCCGAGAGGCCGTGCGCCATCCGCCTCTCGCGGAATGCCGTCCCGGCGACCCCCCAATCCAGAATCCGCTTCATGCCGCCCCGGGGCAGAACGACGACGATGGATCGGGCTTACGCGACCCTCCAGGGAACGGTGGAGCGGATCACCTACGTCAATGAAGAGACCCAGTACGTGGTGGCCCGCCTGGACGTTCCGGGAAGACCCGACCTCGTTACCATCGTGGGGAACCTGCCATCGCTGACCCCCGGCGAAACCCTCCGGCTTCACGGCACCTGGATCCACCACAAGAAATACGGCGACCAATTTCAGGTTGAACGCTACGAGACCGTCGCGCCTGCCACGCTCGTCGGCATCCAGCGCTACCTCGGCTCCGGCCTGATCAAGGGCATCGGCCCGGTCTTCGCCAAGCGCCTGGTGGACGCCTTCGACCTGGACACCCTCCGAGTGATCGAGGAAGAGCCGGACCGCCTCCGCACGGTGGAGGGCATCGGGCGCGTCCGCCTGCAGCGCATCACCGCCACCTGGGCGGAACAGAAGGACATCCGCGAGGTCATGCTGTTCCTCCAGGGGCACGGGGTCTCCTCGGCCTATGCGGTGAAGATCTTCAAGACCTACGGCCAGGCGGCCATCGCCACCGTGCAGGCCAATCCGTACCGCCTGGCCCGGGACATCTACGGGATCGGGTTCAAGACCGCCGACCGCATCGCGCAGAACCTGGGCGTGCCCAGCCACTCACCCCTCCGCGCCCAGGCGGGCATCATCCACGTCCTCCACGCGCTGGCGGACGAGGGGCACGTGTATGTCCCCGAGGAGGAGCTGCTGCGCGATGCCGAGACGGAGCTGGAAATCCCGCGGGACCTCCTGGCCCCGGCGATCGCCGAGCTGGCCCGGGAAGAGCAGGTAGTGGCCGAAGAGGTGCCGGGTGGCGGTCGGGGCGTCTACCTGAAGACGCTCCACGTCGCGGAGGAGCAGGTGGCCCGCCGGCTGGCCGAACTCCTCCGGGCGCCGCGGCTGCCCGTTCAGGTCGACGCGGAGAAGGCACTGGCCTGGGTGGAGGGGGTCACCCGATTGCACTTGGCCTCCCAGCAGCGTGAGGCCATCCGGATGGCGCTGACGCACAAGGCCCTCGTCATCACGGGCGGGCCCGGCACCGGCAAGACCACCATCCTCCGCTGCATCATCCTGATCCTGGAGAGGAAGGGCGTGCGGATCCACCTGGCCTCCCCGACGGGCCGGGCGGCCAAGCGGATGACCGAGGCCACGGGCCGCGAGGCGATGACGATCCACCGCCTGCTGGAGTGGAGTCCCGCCTCGGCGGGGTTCCAGCGGAACGCGCAGCGCCCCCTGGAGACGGACTTGGTGATCGTGGACGAGGCCTCCATGATCGACATCGCCCTCATGAACAGCCTGCTTCGGGCGGTCCCGCTGATGGCGACGCTGATCCTGGTGGGCGACGCGGACCAGCTTCCCTCGGTCGGGCCCGGCACCGTCCTGCGGGACACCCTGGACTCGGGCCGGGTGCCGGCCGTCCGTCTCACCGAGATCTTCCGCCAGGCGGAGAAGAGCCGCATCGTCCAGAATGCCCACCGGGTGAACCGCGGGGAGTTCCCGGACCTCTCCCGGCCGCCCCGGGGCGAGGAGTGCGACTTCCACTTCCTGTCCGAGGAGGATCCGGAGGGCATTCAGCAGCTCATCGTGGACCTGGCCTCGCGCCGCCTGCCCGCGCGCTACGGGCTGGACCCCGTCGAGGACATCCAGGTGCTCACCCCCATGCACCGGGGCGTGATCGGGGCGGCCCAACTGAATGCCGCGCTCCAGGCGGCCCTGAATCCCGCCAGGAGCGGCCGGACGGAGGTGATGCGAGGAGGGCGCGTCTTCCGCGAGGGCGACCGGGTGATGCAGATCCGGAACAACTACGACAAGGGGGTCTACAACGGGGACATCGGGCGGATCGCGCGGATTGACCTGCAGGAGCAGGAGGTGGACGTCCGCGTGGACGGCCGGCCCGTGACCTACGACTTCAGCGAGCTGGACGAGTTGGTGCTCGCCTACGCGGCCACCGTGCACAAGAGCCAGGGGAGCGAGTATCCCGCCGTGATCCTGCCGATCCACACCACGCACTACCCCATGCTCCAGCGCAATCTGGTGTACACGGCCGTCACCCGGGCGAGACGTCTCCTGGTCCTGGTGGGGACGAAGAAAGCCCTGGCCATGGCCGTCAAGAACGACGCCACGCAGCGCCGCTACTCGCGTCTGGCTGACCGGCTGGTCGGCTTCGACCAACGAGGTCAGGTGACCCTTGACACCACCGGAAATTCCGCGATAAGATAAATCGGAGAAAGGAGGATACCACTATGCAGAGACGAGTGTGGGTAGCGCTGGCTGTGGTTGGAATGTTCCTGTCTTTGTCGGCCTGTTCGGCGCGCACGCAGGTAGCATTGGAAGAGACCCGCAAGAACGGGGCGCACTTCGCCACGTGGAGGCACATGGGTTATTCCCTGAAGCGCGGAACGTCCGAGACCACTACCAAGCGGGACATCGAGGCCGCCCAGCGGCAAAAGTGGTGGGGTGAAGTGGTCCTGGTGGCGCCTATCCAGTAGGCCACATCGCTCTCGCATCCCGGCTGTCGAGGGGGGAAACCTGATCCAGGTTTCCCCCCTCGTGTTTAAGGAACGTTCGGCTGTTCGGGGGTTCGGCTGTTCGGTGGGTCGGGAACGACCGAACCATCGAACGCTCGAACTGCCGAACGCTCCTACTCCGAAATGACCCCTCGCTCCGCCAGGATGCGGAGGAGCCGGCCGCAGTCGTAGCCATGGTGCCAGAGGAGCGTCTCGACGGCCCGGCAGAGGAGTTCCAGGTACTTCCCGGTGTCGTAGGGGGTGTCGGGCGCGAGGAACGGGATGGCCCGCACCCGGGCCTCGGCATTCGGCGCATCGGCGTCGGTGATCACGTAGCGCACCCGTTCCCCCGGGTGGACCGCCACGCCCCGGTCGGCCATCTGGCGGCTGGCCAGGCCGATCTGACTGTTGGTCTTGTACTCGCCCGCCTCCTTGGAGACGGTCCGCTTGATGGTGAGGTCCGTGAGGCGCACCTGCCCCTCGCGCAGCCGCCAGGCGTACTCCACGAAGACCTCCAGCACGGTCGGGATCCGCGCCGCGAACCCGGCGAGGTCATCCGCCTGCGCCAGGATCTCCACCATGCGCTGCTGGGCCTCGGCGACCAGCGGCGGCGTATCGGACCGGCGCAGGTCGATCCCCCGCAGCTTCAACTCCCCGGAGCGGAAGGCCCCCAGATACCGGTTGGCCACGGAGAGTGCCGGGTCCACCCGCGAGGGGAGGAAGCTCACCCATTTGTAGATGCCCTCCAGGTTGATGTCGATCCCCACGGCCTCCCGGATCGCCCGGCAGAGGTCCCGGATCTCCGCCTCGGTCGCCCCCGCTTTCTGGATCCACATGGAGTCCACGATGGCGTGGAGGACCCGGAAGCCGCGCGTCTCGGCCAGGGCGCGGGCGGTCAGCAGCTTCTCCCGGGCATAGGCGGTCACCGTCTCGTGCGCCTCGATCCGTCCGAACCGGGCGTTCTTGTAGCCGAGGTATCCGAAGCAGGTCACCAGGATCCACTTGAGGGCGGTCTGCCGGTGATCATAACGTTCGCGGGCGGGGCCGATGGACACACCGCGGAGGCGCTTCAGCGCCTGCCGGCGCGCCAGGGTCGGCCGGAGCGTCCGGGTGACCAGGCCCTCGCGCCGGCGGCACGTCGAGTAGCCGATCTCGGGCGCGGCGTTGTCCGGGCAGCAGGCGCAATCCACCGTCTCGGGCGAGATGTTGTGGTGGACCATCATGGCCGGGTACATGGAGGCGAAGTCGATCTCGGCCACACCCTCGTACAGGCCGGTGATGGGCTGATAGACCAGGCCGCCCTTGTCCGCGACCAGGAGGTCCCAGGCGGTCTTCCAGCGCTCCGGCTCGCCCTTCTTCCAGGGGATCAGGATGCCGTCGGTGAGCGCCCGGTCCAGTTGCATCATGCTGATGGCCGAGCCGGGCGAAGTCCGGGCCATCTTCTGGACGGGGACCTTGGAGAGGCGGCTGAGTTCCAGCAGGCCGGCCAGCTCCGTCTCCTTCAGGATGAAGGAGTTCCACGAGTCCAGGTGCCAGCGGCCGAAGAAGGGATAGGACGGCGCCTGGTACACGACGCGGCCGTAGGAGAAGTAGGAGCGCCCCGCGCTCCGGATGCGGCGGCGCACCACCTCGCGATCGAACTCCAGCGGGGTGTCGGTGCGGCGCGCCAGGCCGAGGAGGGCCGGGACCAGGAAGGCGTCGCCCCAGTCCGTGATGATGACGTGGGGATCGAAGCGGCGGATCAGCCGGTTGAGTTCGGCCAGGAGCGTTTCGGGGTCGCCCTCGTCGAGGGTAGTCGTCTCGCCATCGCAACTGATGGTGAGGGAGCGGAGCTTCCCGAGCGGGGCGCCGCGTCCCTGCTCGTCCCCCTGGCCGGTCAGGGCCATCAAGCGAAGCGGCGGCTCCGGATACTCCAGATCCCACGCCGACCCCTCTACCTCGAAGCGCAGCTCCGCTGCGCCGGGGGCCAGGGGCTGGGGGTTAGGGGTTGGGGAACGGAAGGTTTGACCCCCTCCCCCGACCCCTGATCCCCGACCTCCGACCCCGGTCTGCAAGACCGTGACCTTGGCGAGCGGAAAGATTTTTCGCACATGGCAGTAGGTCAGGGCTGGCGCGAGGTCGCAGTCATAGAGGGTGATCCCTGGGCGGGGGACCGCGAGCTGTCGCAGGAGGGCCGGCTGCTGCTCGGGATCGAGGAGGATGAATTCCAGGACGTCGCGGGAGGAGCCCGTCCAGAACTCCCGCCGGCGGGTCATCCCCACCGGCGCCGCCAGCCGCATCCTGGAAAGGTCCGCGGCCAGTTGCCGCAGGGCCGCGACAGGCCCGGCCGCGTAGAAGCTGGGCTGGAACGGGTCCACCAGCCGGTGGCTCTTCCCCTCGGCGTCCACGATCCACACCACCATCCCGCCGGATGTCGGGTACGTATCGAAAATCCAACCCGTGAGGGGGAGCGTGGGGGAGTACATCGGAGACTCCGGGACAGGGAAGGGATCCGCAGATTACGCAGATTGCGCAGATTCGGCCGTGGTACTCCTGGGCTCTGTGGCTGGGTGAACGATGAGTCTCTTTCCTTTCCTCTCGATGAGCAGAAGGGGGAGAAGAATCTCACGCCAGTCCTCAATCGCACCGTTGACACCACCGATCTCCAACCCATCAGCGGCATAATGTATTTCCAGCTTCTCCTCGCAACATCCGCACTTGAGCAGATACCGGGGGCTTCGCTTCCCTTTGGCTTTCTTGTGATACACCCGAATCTCAGGCTGTCCGAATCGCGTCGTGTCATAGAAGCGGTTCTGTCTGCACAAGACTTTCATCTCGTCCTCTCGTTTTCTGGGTGCCAACGCACTGTCGCTGAGCGGTCACCATGGGAAAGGTGTCCGGTTCTTTCTGCGGTCAGGCGTTCGGTCGCAAGGGTGTCCAGATCTGCTCGAGTCCCAGTCGTCTCACCATCGAGTCGAGATAGTCGAGATCAAGCCGTCCGGCATGAGCCCGCAGGATGCCTTGGATATCCTCCGCGCTGCGTTCGGTGGCTCCCTCTCGCAGCCAGAGCAGTTTACTGATGATGACATCCTCGGGCGTTGCAACCCGGGCACTCACCCCTGGAGCAACTTCGAGGCGCTGTGCTCGGGCCAGCCGGCTGACGTCGAACGCGTCGCCTGTGGAGAACCAGAAATCCACCTTGAACACCAGGGTCCGATGGATGGCATTGAATTCCCCGCGGCGGGCATAGGCCTCTCGCGCGGCATCCCGGTTGACGGTGAACTCAGGGTCAAGGGCGTCCACGAGGCGATCCAGTTGATCCCGGGTCGGCACAACCACGAAGTCAATATCCTGCGTGAATCGGGGTCGGCCATGCACCGTCGCCGCGATCCCGCCGGTGATCAGGTAGAGAATACCCAGTCGGTCCAGAAGGGGAAGGACGGCCCGAAGCACGTCTTCAATCATCGTAGATCCGTTTTCGCATGGCAGCCCGGAACTCCTCGGGTGTGTACTCGGGATGCGCCGCCCGGATGGACGCGGCGACTAGGGCGAAGCCATCCTCGATCATAGCGACGACGATCCGGAATCGCTCTTCGAGCGACAACCGGCGCCACATCTCGACCTGGAGTGCTTCCGCCTGCTCGGGAGTCACGGGACGGTCCTCTCGGTTCGTTGCGATTTACTCGCCAGGGCATCCATCCGACAGAACTATTGCACGAGGAGAAGGGGACCCGGCTTTAGTGGCTTTGCCATCTCCTGTTTCGCCTGCGAAATAGGTGTCCGGGACCATCTTCAATCGCCAGCGACGCGTGCCATGGTGCCGTGCAGCTTGCCGGGAAAGCTAACGTCCTGCGGTTGAACGACGCGCTCTTCGCATCGCCGCCAACCGCTTCTTGGGCGAGCGGCGCGGCAAGACCGCCCGTTTCATCTCATCAAGCGAGAGCTTCCGGCCGCGGGCGAAGTCGAGGCGCGATTGTGCGATGAGTTTGAGGAACTCCGGATGGCTGCTCAGCGCGATTGACTCCCGATCGACATGCCTGAGTAGAGGGGGACCCGGCTTTGGTGGCTTTGCCATCATCATTTTCCGGTACCATTTTTGCGCATCAAGGTGATGCCCACGACGAACCATCGAGAGGGGACTACCCAGTAACAGGGGTGAGGCGGAAGACACGAGCCAGCTTGCTTGCGGTCGTGAGATCGCCTCGCCGCAGGGCCTCCCGTACCTCATCCAATTTCTGGGCCTCTTCTAGCGATAAATACGGCGCCCACCCCTCCGCCGACTCGAGCAGTTCCACCTCGACTTCGGCGACATATTCCCCCTCATGCACGAGCTTGGTCTGGCTTCTATGCGTCATGCTCGCCTCCTCAGCGGCCAGCTCATCGTAGCCATGTGCGGAAATCTTGACCTCCCGACGGACCACCAGCTCTTGAATCATCGGAAGGTCTGGCTCATGAGACAATATACTCATCCATGCGGATCATCAGCAACAAGATTCCAAAGAGGAGTCGGTGGTATTGTAGCCTCTACCTCCCGCGACGCACTGCTCAGTTACACCGACCGGACCTGTCTCAAGCAGGGGATTCAGCGACTTGATAGTGCGAGGAACGAGCGTCGAAGCGCGAGAGGAGCTGGCGCGCCTTTGGCGGAACGACGGCGACCTCGTAGTCCTCCCCCGCGAAGGCCCGCACCGCATCCAGGGAATCGAACCACATGATCGTCACGAACTCTACCCCATCATCAACGTCCCGGCGGAGCAGATGTATGCCGCGATAGCCCTGGATTGGTCGCGTTGCGATGCCGGAGAATATCTCCGTCCGCAGCAGTGTCTCGTACGCGTCCGCGTTCTCACGGGTCGTCCACCCGTGCCAGATGCGACTGATCACTGGAGCCACCTCCGTGGCTTGATCCCCTTCTCAGGCTTCATGCAAGCGGCCGAGAGCTTCAGCGGGCAACGGACCCCGGTTGGCGGAGGCCGCGGCCTGTTCGAGTTGCTCCGGACTCGAGATGCCGACCAGCGCGGTCGAGATTTCGGGCTTGCTGATGGCAAAGCGGATGGCCGCTTCGACGAGGCTCCCGACGGTGCCGTCCTCCACGAGGAGGGCGAACCGCCGGGCCCGGGCGACGTCCGCGGCGTAATCGCGTTCGGTCGCGATGGGAGTGACGGAGCGGGCGGCAACCGGGTGCCGGTCGGGTGTCCCGCTAAGCGCACCACCCGCCAGGACTCGAATCGCGATGAAGCCCATCTGCTTGCTTGCTGCCCGGTCGACGAGCTGCCGGTAATCCTGGTAAGGAAAGCCAGCAGGCACTTGCATCCCGGCGCTGGGGTTGAGCAGGTTGTAGACAACCTGGACCGTATGGAACCCTCCGCCCGTGACTGCCTGGTGTAGCATCTCGGTCTCCCCCAGCCCGGTGATCCCCCAGAAGCGCACCTTGCCCTGCCGCTCCAGGGCCTCGAACGCGCGGAGGACGGCAGGGAAGTGGTGCAGCGTCACCCCGGCCCAGTCGGGCCCGGAGTGGGGAACGAAGGGATTGTGGAGCTGGATGAGATCTATCCGCTCCCGGCCGAGCCGTCGCAGGCTGGCCTCCACGGACTCGGCGATCGCTGCCTCGACGCGGTCCATGTCCGGGGGCTCCAGGCGCACCTTCGTCCCCACGAGTGGGTCGGCGCCGAGCTCGCGCAGGACCGCCCCGAGGTTGACCTCGGATTGCCCGTCCCCGTAAAGCGATGCGGTGTCGAAGTAGGCGATCCCCAGCTCGAGGGCGCGCGCCACCGCGCGGCGCATCTTGGGATACTCGCCGCGCACGAGCAGTCCACCGACGCTGCCACAGCCGAAGCCAAGCTCGGAAACCTTCAGACCGGTGCGGCCTAACACTCTGTACTTCATGATGGCCTCTCGCAAGAAGGAAGGCAATCAAGCAGGGGTACCCGGACCGATCGGTTCATCCAGCCCTCCGCGCCCACACGTTCATCCGGCGGAACTGCTCGAAGTAGGTCCCGTCACCCCGCGCGGCAGGGACCCGGCGCTGGCGTCGGGCACCCGGTGGAGCGCGGGCAAGAGTTCGTCGCTGATCAGCCGCATGCTCTGGAGGGCGGCGCGGAGAGGCAACCCGCTCCAGTGGGTGCGGAGGAGCAGATAGTTCACGCCGACGGTCTCCCAGCAGGGGCGGAGTTGTTCGTAACATTGCTCAGGCGATCCCAGGATGAAGCGGTCCTTCACCAGCTCCTCGAAGGGGCGGTGGAAGGTCTCCTGTGCGGGCAAGGCATCGTCCTGGCCCCAGCGAGCATAGGCCCCGTACTTGCTGGCCAGGTGGGGGCCGGCGATCTCCAGTGCGGTCTGCCGATCCCTGGCGCAGAAGATCTCCCGCAGCATGGGCAGGTGCCGGGGGAAGGGGTGTTGAAGGCGGGACAGTTCCGCCCGGTACAGCGATAACTGGCGCGTCACGGTGGGCAGGGTGGTGTGGGGGCCGATGAACCAGGTGTCTCCCAGCCTGGCCGCCCGTCCGACCGCCTGATCCGTCGTGGCGGCGAACCAGATGGGTGGGTGGGGCTGCTGGACCGGGCGGATGGTCATGGTCACCTTCTCCAGCTTGCAGACGTCGTTCTCGACGTCCACCGCCTCTTCGGTCCAGAGGCGCTTGACCAGGGCCAGGCACTCCTCGAAGCGGCGGACGCGCTGGCCGCGGGGCACCCGAAAGGCGTCGAACTCCACCTCGCGGTAGCCCAGCCCGACCCCGAGCACGAAGTTCCCCCGCCAGATCACGTCCAGGGACGCCACTTGCTCGGCCACCTCCACCGGATTGTGGAGGCTGAGGAGGAGGACACCGGCGATCCCCGTCATCTCCCCCGCCTCGGCGGCCAGGCGCGACAGGAAGGGGACGAGCTGGAGCTGCGCCATGCCTTCGCTGAGATAGTGCTGCCCGGTGGCCACGGCGTCCCAGCCCCGGTCGCGGGCCGCCCGGGTCATGATGAACTGTTCTTCCAGGGCGGCGATCATGTCGGTCCCGAGCGGGTGCTGGTTGGTGAGGTAGATGCCCACCTTCATGTGACGACTCCTCGCGTAACGGCGCCATCGGCGCGTGACCGCGTCCAGCCGGAAAAGTCCCCGCAGAACTGCTCCAGCGTCAGCGGCGTGATCCGCCGGTCTGCGCCGGCCTCGTCCCGCTCGGCCGGCGTGTTGTACCCCCAGGTGGCCAGGAACAGGCCGGCCGCCTCCAGGTCCGCCTGCCCCTCCACCGCCCGCAGGGTCGGCATGCGATCCTCGACGAACCAGATGTCGTCGTAGTCCACGGCATACTCCTGATGCAGGACACGAAGCAGATCCGCCTTCGGGCGGGCGCGCTCCTTCCCCCAGACCTGGACGGTCGGCAGGGTCACCCCATTGGCCTTCAGGAGCATATGGGCGAAGCGCCCCTCCTTGGTCGTGATGACGAACACCCGCACATTGCCTCCAAGGAGTATCCGCAGCCGGGCCGCCACGCCGGGATAGAAATGCTGGGATGCGAGCCAGCCTGGAAGATCCCGCTGGATCCAGGCGTCCCGGGCGGCGTCGAAGCGCACCGCCAGGTCCGCCGGATCGAGGTGGTTGCCCTCGACGATCCGCGACCGCCACGTCGTTTGAAACTCGCGGAGGAGCGTGGCTTCCGGCACGCCCTCGAGGATGGCGCGCAGGAGCACGGGGGCTTCCCAGCCGATCTCCAGGGTGGGCCGCATTCGGTGGAAGGCGGCCGCCACCTCTGGCGATGGGCCATCGCCACTGCCGTTCCAGATCTCGCGGTACACCTGCCAGGTGGATTTCAGGGTCTCGTGAGCGGTGTCACAGATGACGCCGTCGAAGTCCACGGCCAGGATCTTCGGGGCAGCCCGAAAAGCGTTCGGGGGTTCGGGGGTTCGGGGGTTCGATCGTTCGCGAACTCCCGTACTGTCGACCCGCCGAACGTCCGAACGCTGTTTTTTCATCGCGCGCCTGCCCGGAACATCGTGAGCAACATCTTGAAGCGGCCGGCGGCCTGGACGGCGTGGGGGACGTCGGACGGCATCAGGACCAGCTCGCCCGTCCGGACGGTAATCGTCGCGCCCCCGATGGTGAGCGTGGCTGTCCCGTCCAGGACCTGGACCAGGGCGTCGAACGGCGCCGTGTGCTCACTCAGCTCCTGCCCTTCGTCGAAGGCGAACAGGGTCAGCGTCCCGGCGTCACTCTTCAGCAGCGTCCGGCTGACGACGGAGCCGGGGGCGTACTGCACCGCTTCTGCGAGCGCCATCGGCTTGGCTGGCGGCAATTGGGTCTGCTGGGTCCTGGCGGTGGTCATGTCGGAAGGTCTCCTCTACCCTCGTGGTG
>JGI1357J11328_10001699_pt1 | contig 16494 bp, 10 predicted proteins | sample Subgrocontami54m_FD_11328 | JGI IMG/M metagenome (IMG submission 11328)
TTGGGCGCAGCTCCGGATTGAAAAGAGACAGCGCGCGGGAGAGTCCCATGCGCACGGCACCCGCCTGTCCGCCGACGCCGCCACCCTTGCAGGAGGCGCTGACGTCGAGCAGGTCCTTCGTCTCCGTGAACTTCAGAGGCTCGATGGCCGCATTCAACCAGTTCACGTTGCGGAAATAGTCGGTGACCGGACGGCCGTTGACCACGAACTGGCCGGAACCAACCTTGATGTACACGCGGGCCACGGCTTCCTTGCGGCGGCCGGTCCCGTAGAATTTTGTCTTGTCTTTGTCCGACATGGCGGACTGTGCGTCGCTGCTCAAAATTCCCCCTGACACTTCGAGACAGATTTCCCCATTCCGGCGAGCCGGAATGGACACAAACTTTGGACTGGGCGGCTAAAGCGCGAGCGGCTGGGGCTTCTGCCCGGTGTGACGCTTCAACCCTTCGGCATCCACATAAACGCGCAGCTTACGGGCGCGCCGCGCCTGCAACTTGTTTTTCGGCAACATGCCGAGAATCGCTTCGCGCACGATGCGGTCGGCGCGATTCTGCGCCTTCAGGCGCTTGGCAGGCACTTCCTTGAAACCACCCGGGTACCCGCTATGAGACTGGTACACCTTCTGTTCCAGCTTGTTGCCCGTGATTTTGATCTGGTCTGCGTTAATGACGATGACGTGATCGCCGGTATCCATGGCGGGCGTGAAAACGGGCTTGTCTTTGCCCATCAGCACGCGCGCTACGCGTGACGCCAGCCGGCCCAGGACCTGCCCGGCGGCGTCCACCACATACCACGTCTTGCCTGCTGCCAGCTCTTCGGCCTCCCGGCCGCTTGGTACATACGTGCGCATGCGCTCAGCCACACCCTTTCACCCAAAGACAAACGTTAATGATACGGGAGAGAGCGAAATGTGTCAACGAATTGCTGACACAGTTGAAGCACTGGAAGGCTCGAGAGTTGAAGAGTTGAAAGCGGACGCAAGCTGCGTGGAAAGCCTCACGTCAGTCCCGATCCCGCAAAGCGGGATCGGTCCGGGGCGTGAACTACAAAACCTATTCCGGGCGATTGGCCGTCGCCGCGCGGGCGAAAGCTTTTTCTGGCGTGGCGCCGGGCTGCGCGTCGCCGCGCTCGATCTCGATGGAGCCTTTGAAGTAGGCGCCGTCTTCGATCATGATGCGCGCGGTGGTCAGGTCGCCGATCACTGAGCCGTCTTTCTTGATCTCGATGCGGTCGCGCGCGCGGAGATTGCCCTTTACCGTGCCGAAGACGACGATTTCGCGGGCAACGATGTCGGCGCTGACCTTGGCGCTCGAGCCGACGGTGAGCTTGCGGTCCTCGAGCGAGATGAGTCCTTCAACGCTGCCGTCCACGTGCAGGTCTTCGTTGCCGTTGATTTCGCCCTTCACGTGCAGACTGGGGCCGAGGCGCGCGCCGGTGGTGGACGCGGGCGAGGGCGGACGCAAGTCATTGGTCATGGGAGTGACCTCCTGTTTGATCTCGGAAGCGGGGTGCGCCGGAACAGGTCCCGAAGGAAACGGGACAGGCGCGGCCAGCGGCGGCGTTGCCACCGCAACGGGCTTGGGTGGATCGGGTTTCTTAGTGCCCCACATATTCAACCCTCGGAAAGAGACATCCGCCTAAAAGAGGCGGGCGGGACCGGGGGAGAGGCAGTGTAGTCCCCTGCTGCAAAGCGGGGCAAGTAGAAAAAAATAGGTGTCAGGTATCAGGTAACAGGGGTCAGGGATCGGAAATCAGCCACAGAGGCACGGAGAAGGACCAAAAGCGAAATCTGATTATTAGTACTTGCGCAAGACGCCGATCACTTTGCCCTGGATTTTAACGTCGGCGGCGGGGACGACGATGGGCTCCATCTGGGAATTGGCGGGCTGAAGGCGGACTTTGCCCGGGCCTTCGCGATAGAAACGCTTGAGCGTGGCTTCGTCGCCACCCACGAGAGCGACCACGATTTCGCCGGAGTTGGCGACGTGCGACTGCTCCACCACGACGAAGTCGCCGTCGAGGATGTGGTCGTCGCGCATGGAATCGCCCTTGACCTGCAACACGTAGACATTCTGCGAGCGGACAAAGTCGCCGAGCGAAATGGTCTGCTTGTCCTCGAGGGCTTCGAGCGGGCGGCCGGCGGCAATGCGGCCCACCAGCGGCAGCTCAATGGCGCGCTCGATCATGTGCTCGCGGCCGGGCTTGGGAAGCGGAGTGACTTCGATGGAGCGGCTCTGGTTGTAGCCGCGGCGGAGAAAACCTTTTCGTTCGAGCGTGCCGACATGCTTGTGCACGGTGGCGAGCGAGGTGAGCTTCTTGCCGCCGAAGCGCTTGTCTTTCAGCCCGTCGGCAATTTCTTCGAAGGAGGGCGAGTAGCCTTTCTCTTCAAGAAACGTCTTCAGGAAATCGAGGACCTGCTTCTGTCGCTTAGTGAGAACCATTTCACGCTCCCTCGCTGCAAAGGCAAGCGGGCAAAGGCAGCATAGGCGAAGACAAGGCGAAAAGTCAACAACAAAAGGGGCGAGGGTTTAGGGATCAGGGACTGTGGATGTGCAGAGTTTGTGAGAATTGTGCAGAGTATTTGAGAGCAGGGACCCAAAGTTGTACCTGCCAGAGCATTACTTTGACATGGTAGAAGTCTAGGGTTCGAGCCCCCAGAGACCTGACCGAGTTTTTGTTCCATCAAGAATCAGCCACGCCGCGCGATGATTAGCAAGCCGCGGCGGGTGCGTCCGTTTGTTTGACCTTTGGACTCACCAACTCAACAGCCACACTAAGGCCGTACCGATAAAGGGAAATCCCAGGCACTCGCTGTACAGCGATGTACCGTTCGAATAGGGGCATGGCTCACGATTCTCCATCGGTGGAGCGGCGCAAAATCAAGCGAACTAAATCTTCCAAGCGAAGGCGGCTCGCCGCATCCGAGGTTTGTCCAGCGATCCGATGAAGCAGCTTCGCGAAATCCTTTGCGGGAAGCGGAGGTGGATTTCGGGTTCCAGGGACTCTGCCAAACCACTTCTCCAATTGCTCATTCGTAAGCTTGGGTGGGTCGTGCAGGTCGCGGAAAATGGGTTCGCAAGCGTGAAACACTCCGAACTTGCTGGCTCGCTGCTTATACTGTGAATCTCAATCTTCAATGTTTGACCACTCCTGGTGCGTCAGATGCAACGGTCTACGTCCGAATTCTGACGTCATACAGTTGCTGGGCACGCCCAAACCCTGCTGTCGATACCATTCTTCGGCTTGAGCGTGAGCTTCCATCCCGTTTCCCTTTGTTACAACCCTCCACGACTCAAGCACGCGCAATACGGCTACAAGGCGACGGGCGCATGGCGTCCGCGGCGGATAAGAAAAGTTGGGAGTCGTGTAGGCGACAACATCGCCCTCTATTAGTCGCGGAGCAAAATGACCTGCGCGGCACAGGCTAGTGATTGAAGGAAATTCGGACTCAAAGTCTGGCTCTCGCCGACAAGAGCCATCGAGGAACGGTGCAAGTTGGTATTGAGCAATGGCCGCACGTCCGAGGCTCGAACGCGAGAGCGGCTCAAACTGGTTCAGATAACATGCAACTTTCACAACTAAAGTTCCCCGGTGAAGGCGCGCTGGAGGAGGGACTGAAATAAGTCTTCCAAACGGCGGTGGCTGGTAGTTTGCTCGGATTCCAGCCTGCGGATTTCTGCCACTCGTCGAGCGAATTCCTTTTGCAGCGCCGGCGGGGGAACGAGCACTGAGAGGTCGCGCAGATTCTTGAAGTATATCGCCACCACCGATGTAGTTCCTGACTTCCTCGCCTCTAACTGCCGCTTGATGAAATCAGTCTGAAAAAGAGCAATCATGTAGTGCGGTTCAATAGAATCCACGAACCGAATCCGCATGATGTTGTTATTGAATAGAAACGTTCCGCCGCCTTGAAACAACGCCGTCTTGCCGACAAGTTCGCGGGAATTGCGTGTGTTGAAGAGGAAGTCGCCGTCAGTTAGCGAGAACTCCGTGACTTCGGCGGTGTTCGCAGTGACACGCTTTACAGGCTTTAGTGCAAGGCGTCCATCACCAACAATCGCGTCCATTCGGACGTAAGGGAAAGGCAAGGAATCGTCCATTTCCTTCGCGCCACGAACAAGACCGAGTTTTGTGGACGCAATGACTTCTTCCAGCAAGTGGGATGGCCAGCCGTGTGGGTTCTCCTCTGGTTCGCCGAACATTCCGTGGAAGAGGGCGGGAATGAGGTCAGCAGAGCGACGGTCGGCTTGGGCACGCAGCTTGCGTAATTCGCCCGCTTCGTCAAGTAGCTTTACAATCCGTTCTTGCTCCGCCAACGGAGGTTGCGGCGGAATCGGCAAATTCAAGAAATCAGTTACAGCGGTGCGGCGCTTCCGTGGTACTGACCCATAGGAGATAGAACCATATCGGGAGCGAAGGTATCCGCTGCACAAGAGATGATTTACAAAACGTGGGCTGTAACCCTTGCGCACACGAAATGTTGGATAGAGTGGCGAGATAATTGCCTTCTCCCAGTCGGTGTTTTGGGCGATTGCGTTTGCCCACAGCAGATAGGGGTTGAACGCAATGTCGTTAACACCGATGACCTTGTAGTTGCTTGTGTCTGCAATCGCGAGGCGCTTATTGAAGCGTTCCCGCTGAGAAACAAACCCCCTTTTCTCGGTGAGAGTGAGAATCTCAGGCTCTGGTCGAGAACCGAGCCGCTCATCGAACTCCTCTAGGAGGTCACCTAACCTCAGCGTACCCGCTTCGGTCAAAACTCTTTTGCGAGAACTGTTCATTCCTTTCCTTTGATTTGCGCAAGAATCGCACTGCCGCGCTGTATGATTTCATTCTCTAGCTTAAGCACGTCGCTTAGTATTTCTGCTGGCATGTCGTGGCTAACCGTCTCTGTCGTCGCCGGCTTGTATTTTCCTGCTGCGAGACTCCACTCGTTTTCGCGAACCTTCCCAATCGGAACGCGGTAGCTGTTCGGGCCTTCTTCACGCTGAGGCCATTTGGCGAGCACGTCAGGAAAGTCGTTGGCTTCAATTGGTGCACGTTTGTCGTCAAGGCTAAAGCCGTCGGCATTGATGTCGTAGAACCAGACCGATTGCGTCGGATTGCCCTTTTGGAAGACAAGCGCGGCGGTGGCGACTCCGGCGTATGGTTTGAAGACGCCGCTGGGCAAGCTGATGACAGCTTGCAGGTCGCACTCGGTTAGGAGCAATTGACGCAGGCTGGTTGCGGCATTGGTCGAGCCGAAGAGCACACCGTTGGGCACAATGACACCGGCACGGCCATTGGGCGTGAGGTGGTCAATGAACCATTTCAGGAAGAGAAGTTCCGTGGCGCGAGTGTTCAGCTTGTAGTTGAGGTCGGCGAGGATGCTTTCGTCCTGCACCTTGCCAGAGAATGGCGGGTTAGCAAGGATGACATCGAACATTTTCCCCGGATATGCTCCGCCAAAGCCCGTAGTGAGCGGGTTCATCATGGAGACCTGCGCCTTTTCTAACTGGTGGAGGTAAAGGTTCAAGATGGCGATTTTCACCATGTTGGCATCGTTGTCGAAGCCGGTGAACGCCTGTTCTTCGAGAAATTTCCATTGCGCGGGCTTGAGCAAGGCGCCATCCATGAGACCGCGTTTGAAATCCGCGGGCTTCGTGTACTGGCGCAGAATGTGATTGAACGCAGAGATTAGAAATCCGGCTGTACCGCACGCAGGGTCGCAGAGGCGCTGGCCGGGCTGCGGATTCACGAGCGCAGTCATGAGGTCGATGATGTGACGCGGCGTGCGGAACTGGCCGTTGGTGCCGGACATGGAGAGTTTGCTGAGAAGATACTCATACATGTCGCCCTTGAAGTCGTGACCTTCGTGAGCGGCGAGGTCGAGGCCATGCACACCTTGCACCACGGCGCGGAGCGTGGGGCGGTCGTAAATCTTGAGCGTGGCGCGGCTGAAGAGTAGCTTACCCGTATCAGTTAGGCCGGGGAGTTCGTGAAGTTTTTCAATGGCATCGCGAACAGCGCTGTAAAGGTTATCTCCAGTTAGGGTGACGAAGTTGCCCCAAGCGTAGCGCGACCATTTGCCGGAGAAGATGCGTTCGTATTTCTTCCCGCTGAGCGACGCCAGGGTTTCATCCTTTTCGGTGAGCAGGCGCAGGAACAGCAAGTAGGAAATCTGCTCGATGGAGTCCATCGGATTGTTTACGCCGCCCGCGTAGAGAATGTCCATGAGCTGGTCCACCTTTTGGCGGAGGCCAGAGGAAAAGAAATTGGATGGCGCGGCAAGCGTTTGGGCGGCGACAGACTCTGACTGTTTGGGACCGGAGCGCATTTATTCTCCTATTGGGACGCTGCGGCGATCAAACACTGGCGAACAAGGGTTGAATGGCGCAAGGCCTCAAAAACCAGGTCTCGGTTCTCAAAGCGCGTCAGAGCATCGATGCCGCCCAACTGATTAAACTGACTCGCGGTGAAGATGGTCATGTCACCACCCACAAATCGCCGCAGTGCGGCCGCATCTTCGAGGAGCAATTGGGTTGTCGCGTCCAGCCACTTCTGCTCGTTGTAGCGAAGGTTAAAGCGAGCGGCAATGGAATCCACTGTGTCAGTAACAACATCATCGCGTGTCGGCAGCGGACGGCGACCGACAGCATTGTATACAAACGCGGGCGTGGTGGTTGGAACCCCGTAGGACAGGATCAGTTTGTCCGGGGAGTAATACATCTCTGGGCGGTGATAAAACTGCTGCGCAACAATGGTCTCGATGGTGTCATCATCCTCTGCTTCGACGGCGGCCTTCAACTCAGTTGTCTGCTCAACAAATTCCTTGATGTCGCGCTCGTAGCTGCCACGGAAGGTCATGACATCGATTTTTTCACCGTTGGGGCCGACGATGCGGACTTCCTGGCTGACCATCGTGTCCACGCCCTCCCAGATGGGAATCCCTGGGCGCGAAGCCACGGGCGGCTGCGGCAGTTCAGGCTGGCCTTCGCCACCCTCACCCTGCGGCCCTCCAGCGGCAGAACCGGCTTCTGTCGGCAGCTCTTTCGGGGTTGGCTCTTGCTTTGGGCGTGGGAGTTTTAGTGGGATTGAGTAGTCGTATTTTTCCTCGAAGTATTCAGCAACAGCGCAGAAGTCGAGAATAAAGTAGCAGGTCTTCTCGTAGGTGGTGTTACCCACCTTGAATGTGAATAGCCGCGTGCCACGGCCCTTGATTTGAATGTACTCCGTGGGCGAGAAAACGGGGCGGAAGAGGCCGATATTCAGCAAGTCCCGGCAGTTGTACCCAGTTGAGAGCATATCGACCGACACGGCGATGCGTTCGGTGCGCTTGTCGTCGCGAAACTCCTTAGCCAGCGTAGAGGCTTCGGGAATCCGCGAGGTAATGGTGAGGGCGATGCCAGGTCGCAATATGTTGAAGATTTTCGTCAGGTTGGTTGCGTGCGTTTGGTTCACGGCAAAGATGATGGACTTACCGAGAGCACCAGTAGGGTCCTTCTGCGCCTCTGCGAGAAACGCCTCGCACATCAGTTGATTGCGCGTCGGTGTGAAAATCTTGCGTTCCAAATCCTGAATTTTGAAACTCTCGTCCTGCTCGTTGACGTATACGGCCCAGCCGCTTTCGCTGAGCGCCTTCGTCGTGATGTCCGAACGCATGTCGAAGATTTTCGGCAAGCACAGGAACGGACCTTCGGGGTCCTTAACAGCGTCGATGATGTCGTAGCGAAATGTGGGGAAGCCCGGCTCACAGCCAAAATAGTGGTAGGTATCGCGGAGTTGGCGGGCTTCGAGAGCTTTGGGATTCTCTTCAGCGAGCTGCTCGATATTGATGTTCTTCAGATACGCCTTCGGTGTGGCCGTCAGGCCGATTCGCGTGGCCTGAAAGAATTGGACAACTTCTCGGGCGTCACCATAAATGGAGCGATGGGCCTCGTCGTTGATGACGAGGTCGAAATAAAAGGGCGTGAATTCCTCACGGTAGCGGCGGTCGGTCATCAGCGACTGAATTGTGGCCACGACCACGGATGCGCCGAGAAGTTCGCCCGTGCGGCGGGCCGTTTTGAAGACGACTGGTTTGAACTCAGGCAGCACGACAGCGAAGTCTTCCATGGTTTGCTTGGCAAGTTCGATGCGGTCGACGATAAAGAGAACGCGCTCGGCATTGCGAGTCACGAGGAAACGACGAATCAGCGCGGCACACAGCAACGTCTTGCCTGTTCCGGTGGCCATTTCGAGCAGAAATCTACGCAGACCTTTCAAATCGAAGAGTCTGGCAATTTCATCCATGGCCCGAATCTGGTAGCGCCGGAGCACAAGGTCGTGCTTGAGGTGACGGATGTAGTCGGGTGAGATGACTTCACTTTGGAGCGGTCGTGGCGGCTGGAGGTTCTTCAAGCGGACGCGTTCGAGGTCTTCCTGCGAAGGCAGTCGCTCAATGCGGTAAGCGTCGCGCTGGTCGGATCGCTCGTAGTTCCAGAACCAATGCTCGCGCCCATTGGACAGAATGACAAAAGGTGCACTTAGGTTTTCAGCGTAGCCCCGCGCCTGCTCTTTGGCGTCGTAGGGGTCCAGGTCCTCTCGCTTCGCCTCAACTACACAAAGCACGCGGCCGAGGTGGTCCTTGAGGAGATAGTCTGCCCTGCCTTCCTTGGTGTGCTGCTCGAATTGGACCTGCTGAGGGTTTAGAAGGTTCCAGCCGCTGAACTCCAGCGCTTTGTCGATTAGGTATCGAGAAAAGGCTTCGGGCTGGCCTGACACCGAACCTCCTACGGTCCTTGCGAATAGGTGATGTTATGACTAAGAAGGAAATAAGTGAAGTCATTCGAATCAGAATACATGGATCCAAGGCAAACATCGTTCAGGTCTTCTAGCTGTGATGTAAACTCTCAATGCGCCTATCGAAAACAGTCGGGCTGAGCAAGCCTGCCCTGGGAGACTCTACTGTGATTTACGTTGTTGGCTGCAATCATAGAGCGCAGCGTACGGACATCCAAGGAGTCTGGGAAGAGGCAGCAATGCTCGACGCAGAAGTGAAGAACGCAGACGAACTAGCGCGTGCGAATCTCGCAAGTCGGCTCAAGGAAATCATCGCGGCAAATAATATTACGCGCATCGCCGAGGAAGACCACCCCACTCGAAAGTACATCGGTCAAGCTTTAGCAGAAGAGTATGGCAAGCCTTACGTACCGGTTACCTTGCGGCTGGAGGAAAGAAGGAGGCGCGGAATTCCTGACGACTATACGAGAACGCCAACTGCGAAGACTGAAGCATACAAACTCTTTGAAGAGCATTTCCGAAATCAAGTGCTGACAAACAAAGCTCCCGAAGACAATGTTCTGGTCATTGTGGGCCATACCCACATGGCTCCGTTGGCTGAGCTTTTCCGCAGCACTGAGCAAGCCGTTGTCGCAGAGCCGATAGGGGCCATCGAGGACAACGATTGCTGAGCTTGCTGGACTAGCGCGCAATATCTTTCGCTCCTCAACCTGAAGTCGATTAAATAGTTGCTACGTCAAGTCATGAGCAACCCAGCTTGCTGAGTTGTTGCGCATGTTGAAGGTCGGGGGTTCAAATCCCTCAGGGCGTACCCTTAAATTCTTTGAAATTCGGCTGACCAGATTCAGCTTCTTGTTTCGCGGCGATGGCTGGGCTTAGGCGATAATCTGTCCGGCGGCGATGGCGACAAGTTTCTCAGCAGGTTTGCTGGGGTTGAGTTGCTTGAGTCGCTGAAGTCGAGGAATGAGTTTCACGAGCCGACGGGCAGAGCCGCGCGTTGTGTTTTCAATCTCGGCGAGTGTAGCCTCGCTCAAATGCCCCAACGAGGCCCGCGTGATTTGACGGACTTCTGTAAGAGCTAACCCAGGCAACAGGTCGTGAATGCCCACGCGGCTCCATAGTTGTTCCAAGTCCTGACTCTTGCGGCCACCGTTGGTGAACACTTCGAAGAGCCTCTTGGTTCCCACCAACACCATCCCACACTCCGTCATATCGTGGATATGGCGCAGCAACTCCAGCGCGGGCACCTCCAGGTGATTGGCTTCGTCCACGATGATTAGGTGAGGATCGGAGTTGAGGCGGTCGACGACTCGTTCAGCCAGCACATGGGAAGCCTTCTGAGTGGGTAGTGCCAGAAGGCGGCAGAGAGACTCCACCAATGCCTTCGGTGTCGTCACGGAATTGGCGGTGACCAACAGGACTTTGTTGTCTCCCTGATCGGCTCTCCGGCGTACGTATTCCCGCAGCGAAAAGGTCTTGCTGATGCCCGGCGGGCCATAGAGCACCACCAGTTCTTTTTCAAGCCGCGCCTCTTCGCAACGCTCCATCACGATGGCCGATGTCTTTAGCTGTAGAAACTTCTTCTGGCGTTGGCGCTCGATCAGGTCCAGACGCTTGAAGAATGCGACCAACACTAATTCAACATTCCGCGGGCGGCTGTCCTTAAGCTTGAGGTCCACGTACTTGGACAGCGTGGCGACGGGGAGGCCCATTTGACGGGCCATGGCAGCCCGCGTGAGCCCGCGCTCGCCCATGTGGTCGCAAAGCCTTTGGTGCAGGCCATTGTCGAAGTGCGTCCTACCCATCGTTTCGCTCCTCAAACCATGCCTCGCGTGCCGCCTGCGAGGTGAAAACTGGTTCCGGCGTTCCGGTCATGGGCTGTGCCAGCGAAGGGTCAAGTGCTCGATCAAGTCGCGGCTTCTTGCTCTTGCCTGTCCCCACGGCGAGCAGTTCATCCGCCGCCATATGCATGAGTTCCAGTTGGGCAAAGACCAAGTCGCGCTGCAGCTTCTTCATGCGCTTGTACTGGCGCAGTTGCTCTAGAGTCGGATGAAAGTTGGAGAGTTGCAGATTAAACGCCTCGCACAGAAATCCCGCTTCGGTATAGACCAGAATCTTGCTCAGATCGCGCGGGTCCCAACGGACCTCGACGTAGGTACCTTCCCGGCCAGCGAGCTTTTCGCTCCAGTACCAGCGGCTGCGCTCGAATAGTTCCAGGCCGTTGCGCCGTACCAGCCGCCGCTCGGCGCGCATCAGCAGGATGTCCAGGCTGCGCTCATCGAGCACCATGGGCGTTCCGTACTCACGGCGGTAGGCCTCCAGAGGCGAGCAGCCCAGTCGAGCATGTGGGGTGCTTAGATAGTTTTCGTGCAGCCACTTCTCAAAGAGCAGAGCAAACTCCGCAATGTGCAGGAAGGGCGTATCCGCTGTCTCGCCTTTCATCCACGCCTGGTGCCGCGCGACTTGCACCTTGAGGATGTCGGCCGGGCGCAGATCAACCTTGGAAGCACACCAGCCCGGCAAGTCTTGCACCAGATCGCGCTCGACGGTCCCGAAGAACCGCTCGATGGGCTTTGCCTGGGCGTTGAATGGTATGGCATGGCGAACGGTGATCCCTAAGCTCTGCCACAGTCCATCCATTGCTCGCTGGTCGGTAACCCCTAATCCTTGCGCCTGGACAAAGAGGTCGACCGAGTCGGCGGGAATCCGGCCCAGGCGCTTGGTCTGCCCTTCCAGGTAATGTGAACGGAAGTCTCTGCCGTGGTCCACGTAGATTGACTCGGGCAGCCCCATGATGCCTTCGGGCTTGGGAAGCACAGCATGGCGGAAGGCCAAAGCAATCGTTTGTGAATTCGGCCGCTCGGAGATGAACCAGCCGGCCAATACTTCGGTCTTGAGATCCAGCCACGCGGAAATCCACGGACGAATCAGTTTGCCGGAGCGGGAGTGCACGAACAGATCGAACTCATGATGGTCGCCACAAAAGATCTCGCGATTTCGCAGGTCTTCATAGCTGCGCGGGATGAATACGCCGTAGTGCCCTTCAAATGCCTTGCGACCCTCGCGGCCCAGAGTTCGAACCGGTGGCGGAATGCTGAGTACGACCCTGCGCACAGTGGAATAGGAAAGCTCAAATTCGCATTCCGGGCAGCGGTGCAGGCGATTCTTGCCCAAGTAACTCTTGACGAGCGGTTCCAGTGGTCGCTGTTTGCATTGGGGGCACTGTGCGATTAGTTTGCGCCAGACTTTCGTGATGCTCGGACGTTGTCGGCGCGCAAAGAGGCCGGCAATGGCTTGCCGCAGCTCTGCATCGACTTTAACGCGGAGGTCCTCGGCGGAGTCTGTGACTTGGCCGCGCCTTCTCGGAATCAGGGCTTCGAATCCAGCTTTGGCCTTCGCGTGAATGTTGCCTTGAACTGCTGCATGGCTGGACCGGTACGACCGATACCAGCGCCACAGAGTGCCAAGACCTACGCTGGCATTTTGGGCTAATTCTTCAACAGCCGGGGACGGAACTCGCTGGCCGTGCAAGCAAACAGTCTTTGGGCGAAGGGTCTTGAAGTCCAGAACGACCTTCAGGCGGGATTGCGCCTCCGCGATAGCCTTCTCACCATGGAGGAGGGACAGCTCGGCGCAAGAGAGTTCAGCACTATCGGGATGGGGTAAGATTGCTCCAGCCATGGCGACCTCCAATCCAGGTTGCGGTGGTTAGGGTCTGCCGTCTGTTCAAGCAGGCGGCAGGCCCGTTACTTCAAAGCCCTTTTCTTCTTTCTTCCTCGGCCTTTTCGGTACGTTTTTTCTTTTACGCGAAGTACCTTTGCAATCTCTTCTGCGGTCCAAATCCGAAACGCTCTCCTACCTACCCGCATGGCCTTGGGCTTGACTTTGCCAAGTTGAATCCAAAGTTCGAGCGTCGAACGCGCAATTCCCGCCCGTTTGGCTACTTCCAACGTAGAGAGAGGCACCATCACCACCACCTTATAACGGACATAGTGTCCAATATTAAGTCTCAATTGTCAACTCGATTATCGCGCCGTAACCGAGAATGCAAGTGTAGCCGGATTCTTTGGGCTGCAGTTCGAGATGTCAATCTATGCGCCTCGCACGATAGTTCAGGATCTTGACCGGACAGAAGGAACCACAGGACATCGAATCTGCTTCTCTGGTCGCAAACTGTCATCTTATGTCTTATTTCTATTGACTAAGTGACTATCCATATGAGATAAGAACCATAGGCAGTGGGAGGGAGGAATATTTTTTCACCTGCCCTCTTGCAATGGAAAGCAAGTTTTCCGTCCCCGGTTTTTCCATAGGTCGGTTCATTCCTCAAAGGTGTTGTCGTCATGAGAATGCCGTTGCTGTTTCATTCTTACCGAGCTTTCCTCCGAAACGATGAAATGATGACGAGAAAGCCCGTCTCCCGCTGCCCGTGAGTTGACCAGCATATGGGTGCGACGATTTTTTCATGGGGCTGTCTAGCCTAAGAGAATGAAAGAAGAGAAGAAGGGGAGTCAAATGCCTTTGAAGCCAGCTGCGATATTATTGCCTGTGAGCATTCAGCGCCCTGGGCTCCTCAAAACTACATTATTGCCTGGTGTTTGTTTGACTGCTAGTGCAACCAACCCGAGCTTGAACGCCAAACATCAAAAATGGGTGGACAAGTCTCGCAATGATCGCCCTGATCGGCTTTCGCCCCGACTGGCAGGAACCAATTCGACTCATCGGCGACCTGTTTCTGTCGCAGCCCGGGACTTCAACGAGGACGGGAACCAGGAGTTGATGATCGCCAATATCCGCAGCAACGATGTGTCGATTCGCTTTGCTAATGGCAAGGGCGGTTTCACCGGCCCGCAGCACCTTGCCACAGGCAGAGATTCGCGATCGCCTTCCGCTGGGTATTCCGATCGGGATGGTCACCTCGGTGTCGCCGTGGCAAATTTAGCTAACGTCACCGCCTCAATTCTGTCGCGGACGGCCGCGACAGCTGTCGGTTCTCTGCGTTTGGGTCGTCGATGCTGAGGTGCTTGGCCGCTCGAAAGGACAGACAAGCTTGGTCGGCCGAAAGCCGATCGAAATCTGAAGGAGCCTGAGACAACGCCAAATCGGGACCTACAGCTTCAAGCAAAGGGGGCATAAGATGAAGCCCAATAGGAGCCGCGACATCCTACGACTAGTGGTAAGCGTTTTCTTCACCACCTTTATGATCGTTGCCTTCATTTTTCTCGGCCACAATGCTCTGGCTCAAATGGCAGGGCCCGAGCCTCAGGAATCCCAAAGTGCTCGAATTGCAGAGGGAAACGCCAAAGCTCTCAAGAAATCGAGGACTCAACTTCCGAGTGAACAGTTTAAGGATGTTTTTTTTGACAGCAGGGCTGAAAGCAATTTGGGGCCGTTGGATCTTAGCCAAGCATTGGCAGAAGACAAAGCTGCGAAGGGCCGTCCTAATACCCCATTGCGAATTGGGCTCAAGAGAAAAGCTCTGCACACCCCTCTCATTCAAGGCCATTGGGTTTTTCTTCCTGGGAACGGTCGCGTTTGGTTGCTAGAGCTGAAATCGCCGAGTGCAAAGGGAATTCGACTTCACTTCACGAGTTTCTCACTACCAAGTAGCGCCACACTTTTTGTTTACGCACCTGGACAAGACCCCGAAGTTTTCGTCTTTTCTAGCAAGGGGCCTAACGGTACCGGTGATTTTTGGTCGCCCACGATTTTCGGCGAGAAAGTGCGATTGGAATTGCTTGAATTAGAGTCTTCGACTCACAGCATGATAGACACAGTGTACTTAGAGATTACTGAAATTATTCACCACTATCGCGACCCGCCATCCGCAAAGACCATGGGCGACGGAGCACCCATGGCTGCCCTTTCCTGCAAGACCTCCACGAACTGCTCGCTGCAATCGGAAGATGGTAGTGCAGCCGCGCTTCAAGCTTCGAGCTGCAACTTAGACGCGAGCTGTTACTCCCAGTGGGCTCTAGACGGAGACGCAGTTGGCGGAATAGGTTTTGTGGGCAGTATTGGAAGCTTATTCTGTAGCGGCGCTCTTTTGAACCCTATCTCCGGCGATTTTAGCCCGCTCTTCCTTACGGCAAATCACTGTATTTCTTCTGCTTCAGAAGCAAATACTGCAGAAATTTATTGGTTTTATGAAACTTCGTCATGTAACGGAACAGTTCCAAGTTTTAGCAGCGTTCCGAGAAGTCCGTATGCAACATTTCTTGTGGGACGCAGCGCTTCCCAGCTGAGCGATTTTACACTTTTGGAAATCCTTGGAACAGTACCTCGTTCAGTTTCTTGGGCTGGATGGACAACAACTGATCCACCAAATGGCGCGTCTATAACAACGATTCATCACCCGCAAGGCGATTATCGAAGAATTAGCTTCGGAAGTATTCAACTCAATCTCAATCCGTTGGATTGGAATTTCCATCTTGTGAAATGGGCATTGGGAACCACTGAGCCTGGCTCAAGCGGCGCGCCTTTTTTTAATTCTAACCACCAAATTGTTGGACAGCTCTTCGGGGGAACAGCATCCTGCAGTAATCCGGGGGGCATTGATAAGGCTGGGCAGTTCTCGAAGTCGTACCCTTTGATGCTGAATTCCGGAGGGCAAAACTATTTGCAGGTGGGTCTAGGCGACGACAGCTACGAACCAAATGACACAAGATCGAATGCCACATTCATTGGTTCCTCGAATTCAACAAATCTCGTGGTCCGATATTTGCATGATGATTGGTATCGAATCAGTGTGCCTGCTTCAGATCGGCTCGTTATTGATGCAACATTTGAGCACATAAAAGGCGATATTGACCTATACGTTTATTCAGGGGTGAGCTCGACACCCACGGCATACTCAAATGGAACAACGAACGCAGAGCACATAGCTGTCACGAACTCTTCGACTTCCGCAGTGGACTACTTCCTTCAAGTAACTTTGGCAGACGACGTGAGGAATACTTACAACTTGACGGTTGACGTGCAGCCTCCCCCTTGTACGGATTCTTACGAGCCAAACGATTCTTCGCTTACGGCATATGGCCCAATTAGCTCGGGTTCGAGTCTCAGCGGCAAAATCTGCAGCAGTACAGATTTTGATTGGTTTTGGGTAAGTGTCAACTCGCCGGGCACCCTGACGTTTTCATTGACTGTTCCCGCAGGGCGCGACTACGACATCGAATTGTATGGCCCTTCTAACACGTTCGTGGCGGGTTCTGCGAACGGCCGGGGTCTTAACGAACTCATCAATTACTCGACTTCGACAACGGGGACGTACTATCTACGAATTCTCGGCTTTCAAGGCGACTTTGACACGTCGAATCCTTATAACCTGGGATTTACGTTCTCTCCGTCAGCCGCGCTGCAAGTCAGTCCGACCAGCTTGAGCTTTACCGCCACTCAGGGTGGGAGCAATCCAGCGACTCAGTCCTTCAGCATCACCAATGGTGGCGGGGGCACTCTGAACTGGACGGCGACCAAGACCCAGCCCTGGTTGTCGCTGGGCATGGCGAGCGGTACTGCTCCCAATACGCCTGCGGTGTGGGTCAATATTGCCGGCCTTGCTGTGGGCACGTACAACGACACGATAACGGTAACGGCGAGNGGGGCGCAAAATTCCCCGCAGACGGTGCGCATCACGCTGACTGTCAACCCGGCCCCGTGCAGCTATTCGATCTCGCCCAGCAGCCAGACGTTCGTCTCTGGCGGCGCTTCTAGCAGCGTGGCCGTGACCACGTC
>JGI1357J11328_10001704_pt1 | contig 16473 bp, 13 predicted proteins | sample Subgrocontami54m_FD_11328 | JGI IMG/M metagenome (IMG submission 11328)
TCTCCTTTGGGGTCAAGGCCTGACCCCAAAAACGAACACTGTTAAAGTCGCGGTATCCCGGACTCGATGATGATCTTGCGGAACTTCGCGACGTCTCGTATCACCACCTCGCGGAATTCCTGAGGGCTGTTGCCGACGACCATCAGGCCAAGCTGACTGAAGCGTTCCTTGACTTCCGGCACCTGCAATGCCGCGACAATGCCGCGATATGCCGCGCGCACCGCGCGTTCCGGTGTCCCCGCCGGCGCGAACAGGCCGTTCCAGAACTGGAAGTCGTAGCCCTGCACGCCCTGTTCGGCAAGCGTCGGCACGTCCGGCAGCACCGGCGAGCGCTTGTCGCTGGTGATGCCGTAGGGTTTGATCCGGCCGGACTGAATATGCGCGCGCGTTGCCAGCGGCGTGAGCAGCGACAAGTCCGCTTCGCCCGAGACCACCGCGAGTTCGGATGGCGAGCTGCCCTTGTAGTTCACGTTGGTTAATTTGGCGTGCATCTGCGCCCACAGCGCATCGCCGGCCAGTTGTCCAGTCGCACCGGCGATCGCCACATTGAGCTTGCCAGGCTGCGATTTTGCATGCGCGATGAGATCGTGGATCGTGGTACCGGGAAGGCGCGGATTGGCCGCTACCACCATGCCGGTGGTCGAAAACTGGCTGACCGGCGTGAAATCGCGCACCGGATCGTACGGCAGCTTGAGGTAAAGCGTGGCGTTGACCGCGTGGGTGCCGCTGTTGCCGACTGCGAAAGTATGGCCGTCGGGCAGCGATTTCGCCGCGATGTCCGTCGCCACGATGCCGTTGTTGCTGGCGCGGTTGTCCACGATCAATGTCTGTCCCAGCACTTCGGTAAGCTTGGGAACCAGCAGCCGTATCTGTACATCGGATGGTCCGCCCGGCGACGAACCCCACCAGCACGCGCACTGGCCGGTTGACGATGCCCTGAGCGAATAGATGAGTCGACGCGAACATTATCAGAGCCGCAACCGCGAAAACGCGCAATGTGATGTTCATGTTGTACCTCCGAGTAAGAGATCGCGCACTGGCAGGCAAAAGGGCCTGCGTTACTGCAAGCCCATGTTGAGTCTGGCGCGCCCGGAGGGATTCGAACCCCCTACCCCTTGGTTCGTAGCCAAGTACTCTATCCAGATGAGCTACGGGCGCTGAAGGGTGCGAATTATATCAGAGGCAACCCCGGGCGATCAGAACAGCCGCGCAGTAAATGCCGCCATCGTTTAACGGTGATCGGCACCGACTGCCTCGCCCACGCTTTTGAAACCGTCCGCACGCAACCGCTGCGCGAGCTCGCGCTTGATGCGGCCGACCAGCCCGGGGCCGTGATATACCAGCGCCGAGTACAGTTGCACCAGCGACGCGCCGGCGCGGATTTTCGCGTAAGCATCGGCGCCGCTCGCGATACCGCCGCAACCGACGAGCGGCAGCCGTCCGGCGGTATATCGATACATGGCGGCCAGGCAGGCCGTGGCTTTGGCCATCAGTGGCAGCCCCGACAGCCCTCCCGTTTCATTGCGATGCCGGCCGCGCAATTCCGGCGGACGGTCCACCGTGGTATTGCCGACAATCAAACCGTCGATCCCGGCAGCGAGCGCGACTTCGGCGATATCGCGTACCTCCTCCTCGGTCAGGTCGGGTCCGACCTTGACGAGTAACGGCGGCAGGCGCGCGGAGTCCGCCGTGGCACGGCGTCGTGCCTCGAGCACGCGCGCGATCAATTCCTCAATCTGCGATCTGGCTTGCAATCCGCGCAGCCCCGGCGTATTGGGCGACGAGACGTTACACACCAGGTAATCGGCGTGCCCGCACACCGCCGCGATACCGGTCACATAATCTGCCGCGGCATCCTGCGTATCACGGTTTTTGCCGACATTGGCGCCCACGATGCCCGCAGTAACCCCTTTGCGTCGCCGCTTTGCGAGCTGCTCGACAAAGGCGTCGAGCCCCTTGCTGTTGAAACCCAGCCGGTTGATCACCGCTTTGTCATCGACCAGGCGGAACAGGCGGGGCTTGGGGTTTCCGGGCTGCGGCAGCGGCGTCACGGTTCCGGCCTCGGCAAAGCCGAAACCGAGCCCGAGTACCGCATCGATCACCTCGGCGTCCTTGTCGAAACCTGCGGCGAGACCAATCGGATTGGCGAACGCGAGGTCCCACACGCGAGTCGACAGGATGGAATCGTCGGCTTCATTGCCGCCGCCGACGAGGCCGTGCCTGAGCGCCAGGATAGTCGCGCAGTGCGCCGCCTCGGGATCGAGCAGAAACAATAACGGGTGCGCGATGCGGCAGTCCAGGTTTCGCATAATGGCCCGTGCCGGAGTGGCCGGCTTCCGCTCAGAGCGCCCGCACGGCAAGTCGAGAAACTATTCCGGTTTCGCCTTCGACGCTTTGACGACTTTCGCCCAGCGTTCGATTTCCTCTTTCAGCATCTGGCGGAAATACTCCGGGGATTCCGTGATCGTATCGGCGCCGGTTAGCGCGATGCGTGCGCGAAAGCCCTCCCGCTGCACGGCTTTGACGATTACCAAGTTCAGCGTATTGATGATCTCGCTCGGGGTCCCCGCCGGCGCCAACACCCCGTACCAGGTCTGAGTGACAAACCCCGGCAGGCCGCCTTCGGTCATGGTCGGCAATTCGGGCAGCAGCGACGAGCGTTTCACGCTGGTGATGGCGAGCGCCCGGATTCTGCCCGGAGTCATCAACGGCTGCGCCGCCGGAATGTTGTTGAACGAAAAATCCACTTCCCCGCTCGCCAGCGCGGTCATCGACGGCGCGCTTCCCTTGTACGGGACATGGGTGATGTCAATGCCGATCTGCAGCTTGAGCATTTCGCCGGAAAGATGCTGCGTGCTGCCGCTGCCCGAAGAGGAAAAGTTGAGCTTGCCGGGATTCTTTTTCGCAACCGCGACGAATTCCCTGACGTTTTTGGCCGGAAACGACGGATGCACCAGCAGGAGATTGGGGCTGGTGGCGAACACTGCCACCGGCGCGAAGTCCCTGACCGGATCGTAGTTGAGCTTGGGATACAGGCTGATATTGATGCCCAGCGCGGCCGAACTCAGGAACAGCGTGTAGCCGTCGCTGGGTGCTCTAGCCACCTGCTCCGCAGCGACGTTCTGTGCCGCGCCGGGCCGGTTTTCCACGATCACCTGCTGCCCCGTCGCATCGGTGATCTGCTGGGCGATCAGCCTGCCCATGATGTCGCTGCCGCCACCCGGCGCGTAACCCACCACCATCCGGATCGGTTTGGCTGGATACTTCGCCGCCTGCGCCCATGCGGGCGACTGAAACCCCAGCACTATGCCTAACGCAACAACCCATTTACTGAACATCGCTGCACCTCCTGTCGAATGTTATCCCATGCGTCATAGCTTGCGCCACCTTGGACTCATACCGGCGGCGCAATCGCCGTCACCGCGGCGAAAAGCCCGGCAACGGTTTCGCGCGCGATGCCGCGCGTGATGAACACCAGCCGGGAACGCCGATCAGCGCCCGGCCACGCGGCGAGGGTGACCGGTGGATGAAACAGGTGCTGCACGCCCTGCACCACGACCGGGCCGGATTCCCCTGCAACGTTGACCAGCCCTTTGACGCGCAACAAGTCGCTGCCGCGCAACGCGGTCAGCACTTCGACGCAATGCTCGAAAACTTCGCGCTCGAACGGGCGTTCGAACCACAGCGTAAAAGTCGAAATTCCATGCGCATGCCCGGCGGCTGCCGGCTCGTGTGCGGGACCCAGCCAGCGCTCAACCGCCTCAGGGGGCACGCGCGCCTGATCCAGTCCCACGCCCAGCACAAAATCCGCGGCGATCACGCCTGCCGCCGCGACTGCCCGTTGCGCCGTTGGATTGATTTTCGCGAGTTCCTGCGCGAGATCGTCGACCAACCGCGCTCCCGCGAGATCGGCCTTGGAAATTACGATGCGATCAGCGACCGCCGCCTGCTTCATCGCCTCCGGAAATTCTGCGAGCTGCGCGCGTCCCTGCGCCGCGTCGATCACCGTCACGACGCCGTCGAGCCGGTAGCTCGCCGCCAGCGCGGCATCGGTAATCAGCGTCTGCATCACCGGCGCCGGGTCGGCTAGCCCCGTGGTTTCCAGAATCACGCGCTCGAAGCCGTCAATTTCGCCCGCGCGCCGCGCCAGAAAAAGGTCGCGCAGCGTCTGCTGCAAATCGCCGCGCAACGCGCAGCACACGCAACCGTTGTCCAGCAACGTCACCGCTTCGGTGGAATTACGAACCAATTCGTGATCGATGCCGACATCGCCGAACTCGTTGACGATGACCGCAGTATTGGCAGCCTCCGGCAGCTTGAGCAGCGCATTGAGCAAAGTCGTCTTGCCGCTGCCGAGGAAGCCGGTGAGCACCGTCACCGGAATACGGCTGCGGAACGGATCGCGTCCTGTGGTCGGCGCCATCCGGCGCACACCTCAAAATTCCATTTCAAGGATATACAGCCCGCCCGCGAAACGATCGACGGTATATACGATGCCGCGATCGTCGATAAATACGTCGTTGAGCTGGATCGCGCCGGCGCGCGACAGCGGCGGCGCGCCGGGAACGAAGTAGGCGATTTCCTGCGGCTGATACGGGTTGCTCAGGTCATACGCGCGCAGGCCGCCATTGAAGAACGTGCCGAACACGATGGAGTCCGAGCGCCAGGCCGTCGGCGTCGGATGGTTCTCGTGCAGGTTGTGCGCGCCGAAGCGCCCGCCCCGCTTGGCAAATTCCTCCACCGGCGGCAATGGCAGCGTGCTAATGGAGATTGGATGCGTTTCCAGCTTCGCATCAAGCACCCAGACGAGTTTCGGCCAGTCGCCCGCGTTATCGGTGGTCGATTCATCGCTGACGACGATCAGATTGCGCTCGAAAAACGGCACCATGGTGTGCGTGAATCCGCTGTACGGCGGGCAGTTGCTCCACGCGATACCACTTTCGGCCGCGCCTTGTCGCTGATATCGAGAATCATCGCGCCATAGTCGAGGTAGCCGACGTAGGCGCGGTCCGGCCGCTGCGGATAGACGTTGGTGTTGTGCGCGCGAAATCCCTTGCTTCCGACCCTGAAACCGCCTTCGGTGCGGCGCGGCGAGGGTTCACTGTCACCTTCGCGAGTGCCCGGCGCCCACCAGCGACCCGCTTCCTCCGGTCGCGACGGATTGCGCACGTCCACTATGCGGTAAATCTGATCGTCCAGCGGGTCGCGCGGCTGGAAGTCCGGCGCGCCGGCCGCCATATGCACGTATTCGCCGTCGACGAACCACAGCACGTGCACGCCGCGCGAGTTCGGACCCGAACAGTCGAAATGCGATATCAGCCGGGGTTTTTCCGGCGACGAAACATCGAACAGGTCAAAACCGGCCGGCGCCATTCCGAATTTCTGGGTCTGGTAGGCCACCGCCAGCGTGTTGCCGACCACGTCGAGCGAGTTCGAACGCATTTGCGCGTGCGGCAATTCAGTTTGCACCACGACCTTCGGCTTGCGCGGATCACTGACGTCCACGCCGGTGAAATTTTTCGGCGCCGATTCGTGTGCCAGCCACAATATGCGCCGCCCGTCGGGCGCAATTTGCATATTCATGCCCTCGCCCATACCACCGAAGCCGTCGAGCTCGTGTTGCGCCAGCAGCTTCAGATTGAAAATCTGGGTTTTGGAAGTTTGGGCGGGAGAAAGCGATTTTGTTTGCATGTGGGACTCTGAGGTTGGTTGGCAGTATCGGTATTTTACATCATGCTTGCGCGGCAGCTGCCCTACGGCAGTTGCAGGCCGCGAGGGAATACCGTAATTAACATCCGGCAAGCGCGCATCGCATCCGTTTCAGTATAATAGCCGCTTCGTGCGTTACAATAAAAAAGTCTCCGATTCAATTTTCCCGAGTGCCACTCCCCCGCAATAATGAAAGGCCTTTCTTGAAGCAGATCAACATGGGAATCATCGGCACCGGCTGGTGCGGCGGCATTCGCGCGGAAACCTGCGCGCTCAGCCCGCTGGTCGGTGCATTGCATCTCGCCGAAACGCGCCCGGATCGCCTTGCGGAAGTGGCCAAGGCCACCGGCGCAAAATCCGCGACCGCCGATTATCAGGAAATCATCCGCAATAAGACCGTCGACGCCGTAATGATCTCCGCGACACCCGAGGTGCTGCATTACCCCATGGCACGCGATGCGCTCGCTGCCGGCAAGCACGTGTTTCTCGAAAAACCCATCGCGATCGAATTGCACGAGGCCGACGAGTTGATCGCGCTCTCACGCCGCAACCGGCTCAAGTTCACCATCGGTTATTCCCAGCGCTTCAACCCGAAGTACGCCTACGTCCGGAAATGCGCGACCGACGGCACGCTCGGCAAACCGGTCAGCGCGCTGGTGAGCCGCCACATCGGGCGCAATCTGGGCAAGAAGATCACCGGCCGCACCAAGCTCTCCCCCGCTGCAATGGAAGCTACGCACGATCTCGATTTCATTTTGTGGTGCCTGCTGCCGGCGAAGCCGGTGCGCGTGTATTCCCAGGTCAATTACGGCGCGATGAAGGAAGCCTCCGGCGCCGACGTTCCCGACACCCAATACATCACGGTGACCATGGACAGCGGCGTCTCTTTCGTGATCTGCGCCGGGTGGAGCCTGCCGCCGGCGTACCCGAACTTTGCGATGACGTGGATTGAATTCGTGGGTACCGAAGGCGCGTTGTTCATTGACGACACCCACCGCGATACCGTGCTCAGCACAGTACAAAAAGGCATCGTGCACCCGATGTCGACCATGCCCGGCGAGCGCGTCGAGCATACCTATGCAGGGCCGATGGCGAGCGAAACCATCCATTTCATCGAGGCCGTCGCGTGCGACCGCCCGGTGCTGGTGACTCCCGAGCAGGCACGGCAGGTGATGGAAGTCTATATCGCCGCGGATCTTTCGGCCGAGCGCAACGAGCCGGTCGGCCTGCCGCTGCCGGAATCCCGCGTCAGCGCGCTTGCCGCCGGGGGTGGCCGATGAGGAAGGAACCCAAAAAAATCGGCTTGGCGATTATCGGCGCGGGACGCGTGGGGCTGATTCGCGGCGAACTCGCCGCGCGCCATCCCGCAGTCGCGTGGATCGGCATTGCTGAGAAAAATCCCGAGCGCGCGAAACTGGTCGCAGACAAAATCGGCGCCGAGTTCGTGACCGCCGACTTCCGCGAGCTGCTCGAGCGTCCCGAGGTAAACGCCGCGGTGATTTCCACCGACGAACACCTGCACGTCGATCCGGTGCTGGCCGGGGTTGAACGCGGGCTGCCGATGATGATAGAAAAACCGCTCGCCACCGACCTCGCCGAGTCGCAGAGTGTGATGGATGCGATCGAGAAATCCGGGGTTGATGCCGTGATCGGTTACACGCAGCGCTTCCGGCGCCGCTGGCTGGTTGCCAAGGAAAAGGTCCGCACCGGAGCGCTGGGCGAAGTCACGATGGTCACTTCGCGCGCCTTCATGAACCGGCTGGTCGCGATCGACAACTATAAGCGCACCGACAACCCCGCCGAGATTTCACCCATGGTCATCTCGGGTACTCATGCGCTCGACATGGTCATGTGGCTGATGGAGGCCAAGACGCCGGTGGAAGTCTACGCGCGCTCGGTCGACAAGGCGCTGGGCCCGAAATGGCAGGGCATCGACGGCACCGGCTATCTGATCACGTTCAGCGACGGCGCCATCTATCACGGCGTGATTTCGTGGGCGCTGCCGGAAGTGTGGCCGGGCGCGGTCTACAGCCTCGAAGTCGGCGCGGTCGGCACCGAAGGCGTGCTGACCATAGACGACACGCACCGGGATATCGTGCTCGCCACCAACCTGGTGCAGGGCGAGGGCTATGCGCCCGACAAAAGGCGGCACGTGGATTTCTTGACCAGTTATCCGGTCGGCGACATGGCGCTCGGCGAGTTGCGCGGTCCGATGCGCGAGGAGACCAATTCCTGGCTCAATCGCGTCGCGCTGGGCGTGCCGACCCAGCACGCGACCGCGCGCGAGGGGCACAACCGGCTGATGCTCACCAAAGCGATCGATCTCTCGGCGCGGCTCAAGCGGCCGGTAAAGCTGCCGATTACGCCGGCGGACGAAAAGAACAGGGGTTGAGAGCGGAATTGCGGCGATTTTAATCGGTCAACAACTGCAGCATTGACAACAACTGGGGGAGGGAAAACATGAAAAGGCATTGCATTACCATCGGGTCACTGTTTCTCGCGTTACTCGCCGCAGTCGCATCGAACATCGCATTTGCACAGGCGGCCGAGAAATTTCCGACCAAACCAGTGCGGCTGATCGTTCCTTACGCCCCGGGCGGTGCCACCGACATCACTGCGCGCCAGCTCGCAACCAGGCTGACCGAATTCTGGGGCGAGCAGGTAATCGTGGACAACCGTGCGGGCGCCTCGGGCAATATCGCGCTGGAGCTTGCCTCGCGGGCAACGCCGGACGGCTACACGCTGTTTGTCGGCAACGTCTCGACCAATGCGATCAACGAAACCACGTTCAAGTCGCTCAAGGTCAAGCCCTCGCGCGACATGACCGGCGTCACCAACCTGATTCAGCTGCCTCACCTGTGGGTCGTGAATCCGTCAATACCCGCCTCGACCCTCAAGGAACTGGTGGATTACGTCAAGAAGTCCAAGGCCAGCCTCAACTACGGCTCAGCCGGCATCGGTGCGTATCCCCACCTCGACGCGGTCAAGTTCCTGAAAATCGCAGGCATCGAAATGACGCACGTGCCTTACAAGGGCGGCGCCGGGCAAATGATCCCGGGCATCATGGGCAACGAGGTGCAGTTCATGTTCATCAACATGGCGTCATCGCTTCCGCACATTCGCACCGGCAGAATCAAGCCCCTCGCGATCACGACGCTCGAGCGGCGTCCCGAGTTGCCTAACGTGCCCACCACCGCGGAATCGGGCTTCCCCGGTGTCGGTACCAATGCCTGGAACGGACTGTTCGCGCCGGCCGCCATCCCCAAGCCGCGGCTCAACCGCATTCACGACGATGTCGTGAAGGTCATGGAAAGTCCCGCGATGAAGGAACAGCTCGCCAAAGTCTTCATGGCGGTGGTGGTCAACAAGTCGCCGCAGGAGTTCCAGCAGTTTGTACAGCAGGAAATCAAGAGCTGGGCCAAGATCGTGATCGACAACGACATCAAGGTCGAGTGAGCAGCCAGTAACTGACCGGCGCGAGGCAATAATGAAAAGTAGGCCCAGGCACGACCTCGTCATCGAAAAGGATGTCGATATTCCGATGCGCGACGGCGCGCGGCTGAAAGCCGACGTATTCCGTCCACGGGGAGCGGGAAAGTTTCCCGTCATCATCAACATCGGCTCCTATCAGAAGGACAAGCATTGGGTGCCGCCGCGCGACCTCGAAGAAAAAGACAATCCGTACATGAACTGGGAGACGGTGAATCCGCTGTGGTGGGTTCCGCGCGGCTATATTGCGGTCAGGGTCGATAGCCGCGGAACCGGCAAATCCCCCGGGCAAACCGATCCGTTTTCGTCGCACGAGGCGGTGGATTTCTACGACGCGATCGAATGGTCGGCGCAGCAACCATGGAGCAACGGCAAGGTCGGAACCTTGGGCATTTCGTATTACGCGATGACCCAATGGCTGGTCGCAAACCTCAAGCCGCCGTCGCTCAAGGCGATGATCCCGTGGGAAGGCGCCGCCGACATGTATCGCGACTTCGCCTATCACGGCGGCATTTTCTGCTTCGGCTTCGTCGCCAACTGGTACAACAACCACATGGCGCACCATCTGCTCGGCAAACCGCAGCAGCACAACCCTGATACTTTTGCCAAGCCGTGGCTGTGGCAATACATGCGCGACAGCCTCGACCGGGGCGCCTACCGCGGCCGGCAGCCGGAATGGGAAAACATCGACATCCCGCTCTACACCGTCGGCAACTGGAGCGGCATGGGACTGCATCTGCGCGGCAACACCGAAGCTTTCATGCGCGCCGCGTCAAAACACAAGAAGCTGCGCATACATGCCGGCACCCACTATCACCCGTTCTACGCCGGCGAAGCGCGCCGGGAACAATTGCGCTTTTTCGACCATTGGCTGAAGGACAAAAATACCGGCATCATGAAAGAGCCCCCGGTGAAGCTCCTGATTCGTACCGGCGGCGGCAAAAACTACCAATGGCGTCATGAAAACGAATGGCCGCTCGCTCGCACGCAGTGGACAAAATTCTATCTGAGGCCGGAAAAACAACGCAGCCGCAAAGGTGAACCGGCGGAAGGCGTGCTCAACACCGAAGCTCCAAAGGCCCGCCGCGCGCTGGCCTATCCTGCGAGCGCCATGACGAAAGCGGGGGTCGCCTCCGCGTCATGGACTTCAACCGCGCTCGCGGGCAGCCTGCCGCGCCTCGGAGTATCGTTCGAAACCGCCGCCATGCGCGCGAATACCGAAATCACCGGGCCGATCAATCTCGTGTTATGGGTGTCAAGCTCGACCGAAGACATGGACATCTTCGCCACCATCCGCAACATCGACCGCGACGGCAAGGATGTGTGGGAGCTCGGCCAGCAGCAGCAGCCGGTGCCGGTCGCAAAGGGCTGGTTGCGCGCATCGCACCGCAAGCTCGATAAAAAACTGTCCCTGCCCTATCGTCCCTACCACGCTCACGACGAACGCCTGTGGCTCAAGCCCGGCCGCATCGTCAGGGTCGAGGTTGAAATCTGGCCCACCTGTATGGTGTTCGCGAAAGGCCACCGCATCCGGCTCGACATTCAACCCCGCGACGGGATCGGTTCAGCGCCCTACACGCATTACAGCGCGGACTACAACACCGGCATCAACACCATTTATACTGGCGGGAACACGGCCTCATATATCATGCTGCCGGTCATTCCGCCGAAAACCACGAGGAGATGAAACCATGTACGCGTCACGCAATCCCGGCACGTTCGCCGCCTGCCTGTTTTCGCTGTTTAGTCTGACCGTCGCCGCAGCCGACACTGCTTCGTCCTACCCCACCCGCCCGCTGCGCATGATCGTGCCGTTCGCCCCCGGCGGAGCGTCGGATACCGTCGGCCGCATCATCCAGCCGGCAATGGCCGAATTGCTCCGCGAGCAGGTGGTGGTGGACAATCGCGGTGGCGCCGCCGGCAATATCGGCGTGGAAGTCGCGGTCCGCGCCACTCCCGACGGCTACACCTTTCTTCTCGGCAACGTCGGCACGATGGCGATCAATCCCAACTACTACACCAAGTTTCCGTACCGGCCCTTGAGAGACCTTGTCCCGATAACCCAGGTGGTTGATGTTCCGGGCTGCCTGGTGGTCCACCCGTCGCTACCGGCGAAAAACGTCAAGGAGATGATTGCCCACATGAAGGCCAATCCGGGCAAGCTCAACTACGGTGCGCCTGCGCCCAGCAGTGCCAACGCGCTGGAAATGGTCATGTTCCTCAGCGCCACCGGCACCAACGCAGTGCAGGTTGCCTATAAAGGCGGCGCCGGGCCGGCAATGATAGGCCTGCTCAGCAATGAAGTGCAGATGATGTTCGTGACCTTCTCGTCCGCCGTCAACTTCGCCAAACAGGGCCGCGTCAAGATGCTGGGCGTGATTTCGCCGCAGCGCAACCCGGCGTTTCCGGAAATCCCGAGCATGCGCGAACAGGGGCTCGACATGGTCGTTGGATCATGGCAAGGCCTGTTCGTGCCCAAGGGCACGCCGCAACCGGTGGTCAGCCAGCTTTTCAAGGTCGGCACTGAAATGATGAAAAATCCGGACGTCGTCAAACGTCTCGGCGAGAACGGAATCACCATCGTCTCCAGCAACTCGCCGGCCGACTTCGTCGCCTTCGTGAAAAGCGAGACGGCGCGTTTCGGAAAAGTGATCAGGGACGCGAAAATAGAAACCCAATAATGGATGGCATGACTGTTTAAACGCAAGCACTGACAGGAGAATGAGATGGCGAATGTAGGTATGGTCGGTTTGGATTGGCAGGAGCGCGTCAACTGGGACCGGCTGCGCAAATACCGGCTCGAGCGCGCGCGGGAGCGGATGAAGGCACATGGACTGGGTGCGATGCTCCTCATGTATGACGAAAACGTCCGTTACGTGACCAGCACCCTCACCCCGGGTTGGAACCGCCTCAAGCCCGGACTGCGCTACGCGCTGCTGTGCGGGGATGACGCGCCGGTGCTGTTCGAGCAGGGCGACATCGGCATGCATATCGAAAAGCATTCGCCGTGGATCCCGAAGGAGAACATCCGCTATTCCTATGCCTGGATCAAGGGTGCTGCCGGGGCCGCCTCGCTGCAGCAGGTCACGAAGTTCACCAACGCCATCAAGCAGGAAATGAAAAAACGCGGCGTTGAAGGCATGAAACTCGGCGTCGATTTCGTCGACATCAACATGATCCAGATTTTCAAGGACGCGAAAATCGACTGGACCGATGGCATGACTCCGATGATGGAGGCGCGTGCGGTCAAGAATCAGGACGAGCATGAATGCATGCGCCAGGTCGGCGCGATCGGGGATGCCGCGCACTGGGAGTTCATGAAATTCCTGAAACCCGGCCTCACCGAGAACCAGCTCACGGCCCACATCATGGAGTTCCTCTACAACATTCCGGGAATGGAAGACGTCGAGGATGTCATCGTTTCCTCGGGTCTTAACACCTGGCCGAACTGGCGCAACTTCTCGGACCGCATCATCAAGCCGGGCGACATGGTATTCATGGATCTGGCGGCCCTTACCTGGAATGGCTACAAGTCGTGCTACTACCGCACCTACATGGTGGGCAGGGAACCCAACCAGGAACAGAAGGATTACTACGCGATCGCGCTCAAATGGCTCTACGATTCGATCAAGGCGGTAAAAGTCGGCGCCACCACCCGCGATATCGCATCGAAATGGCCCTCGGCAAAAGAAGCCTGGGGCTACGAGGAAGAAGATCAGGCCGCCGCCAACCTGTGGGGCCATGGTCTCGGCCTCGCGCAATACGATCCGCCGGTAATCTCGCGCATCTGGTCGCTCGATCACCCGGTCGAAATCAAGGAAGGCATGGTGTTCGCGCTCGAAACCCAGCACGGCAAGCCGCACCAATGGGGCGTACGTATCGAGGAGATGCTGATCGTACACAAGGACAGCATTGAAATCGTCTCCAACTTCCCGGTGCAGCAGATAACCGTGGTCGACCCGATGCCGGGCTATTCCGATTACGCGAAACTGCCGGGAAGGTAATAAAACCCGATGATGCCTCTGGTAATCCCGCTGGCCGCCGCCGAAGCGACCGACGCTGGTCGTTTCGGACCCAAAGCCGCAAACCTCGCCCGGCTCGGCCTGGCGGGACTGCCGACCCCCGGCGGATTCTGTCTCGATGCGGATGCCTACCGCATGCAGGTCACAGCGTTGGGCCTGGATGCGTCCGCGCGCGGTGCGTTTTCGTCGGGGGACCGGCCGCAGGCGCGCCGGCACGCGTTAAACATGAAGCTCGGCCTGCTCGATCAGCCCATCGTGCCCGAAATTCTGGAGCCGCTGCTGGCAGCATGGCGGGCGATGATGACCACGACCGATTTCTGCGCGGTGCGCTCCTCGGCGCTGGTCGAAGATCGTTACGGTTCCAGCTTTGCCGGCCAGTTTGAAAGCTTCATCGGCATTCAAACCGAGACCGACTTCGTTACCGCGGTGCGTTCGTGCTGGGGTGCGTTGTGGGCCACCCGCGCCTTGCGTTACATGGCGACCCATGACATCGACCCCGCGGACACCGCCATGGCCATCCTGATCCAGCCACTGGTGCCTGCGCTCGCTGCCGGCGGCGGACTGAGCCAAACCGCTGATGGCGGCATGCTGTTGAGCGCAACCTGGGGTCTGGGTTCAGCCATTGCGCAGGGCGAAGTCACGCCCGATCGCTACGAATTGAGCCGTGAAGGGGAACTGCTGCGCATCGTGGCCGGCCGCAAGGATCACAGCATCGGCTGCATACACCGCAACGAACCGACCACACAAATCGTACCCAAGGCGCTCATGGCTGAGCCCTGTCTGAGCAAAGCCCAGGCCGTCGAGTTGGGATCCCTGCTGCGCAGGGCCGAGGATCTGATGGGCATACCGGTGGAAATCGAATGGGCGCTCGACGCCGCCGGATTCAAACTGCTGCAATCGCGCCCGCTGCACTTGGAGCAGGCGCCGGTGCCGGACCAGGTCTGGCTGCACCATCCGCGCCTCAATGGGCACCCCGCCGGCATCGGCTGGGGCGAGGGACGCGCAGCGGTGATAAATTGCGAGTGTGAACTCACGCGCGTCGCACCGGGTGACATTCTGATAACCAAAGTCGCAGGCCCTGCCCTGAGCCACATATTGCCGCTGGTGGCGGGCGTGGTGGCGGAACGCGGCGGCAGCACTTCGCATCTCGCCTCACTCGCGCGCGAGCGGGGAATTCCCATGGTATTGGGCGTGCTCGACGCCACCCTGCGTATCCCCAATGGAGCGCGGGTGGCCGTGGATGGGGTTGCCGGCGTAGTGCGCTGGATGCACTAGCGGGCTCCACACAAATGACCGCCTACGCCCGCGCCCTCACCCCTACCCCCTCTCCCGAAACGGGAGAGGGGAACGTCGAGCGGAAATGGTGTCTCCACCATTTCCGCGGTGCTCATTAATGCGCCCACGAATTTACGTCACGCAGCCGGTGGCCGAGAGCGCGCTGGCACGGCTGCGCGCGATGGCCGACGTCGATTTGAATCCGGATACGCTCCACATCGTCACCAAGGACGAGCTGCTCGCCGCTGCGCGCGGCCACGATGTCCTCTTCTGCCTGTTGCATGACAAGGTCGATCGCGATGTGATCGCCGCCAATCCGCGGCTGAAGGCCATTGCCTCCATGAAAATCACGCCGTCCGACATCGATGTCGCCGAGGCGACGGCACGGCGCATTCCCGTGACCGTTATCGCGCCCGTCGTGACCGAGGCGACCGCGGATATTAATTTTGCGTTGATGCTGGCCGTAGCCCGGCGCGTGGTTGAAAGCGACCGCCTGCTCCGCGCCGGAGTTTTTCCCGGCGCGCAATCCGCCCACCTGCTGGGCGCGTGGGTACACGGCAAAGTCCTGGGGTTGATTGGAGGCGGCGGCCGTATCGGCCGCGCGGTTGCAAAACGCGCGCACGGTTTTTCGATGCGTACCCTTTACTGGACTCCGCGCCGCAAACCCGCAAATGAGGAACGCGATGCAGGACTCATTTACGTGCCGCTAGACCAGTTGCTCGCCGAATCAGACTTTGTTTCAATTCACACGCCCTACACGCCTGAAACGCGCCACCAGATCGGAGAGCGCGAACTCGGCCTGATGAAGCCAACGGCGTTTCTCATCAATACGGCGCGCGGGCCGATAGTCGACGAGGCTGCGCTGGTGCGCGCGCTCAGTGAGCGGCGCATTGCCGGCGCGGGGCTTGACGTCTACGAGTTTGAGCCCAAGGTTGATCCGGCGCTGATTAAAATGTCCAACGTCGTGCTTACACCCCATTTGGGAAGCGCGGTGACAGACCTCAGGGAAATGATGGCCAACACGGTAGCGGACAATATCCTGGCGGTGCTGAACGGCAAGCAGCCGCCCAATTGCTGGAACAAGGAAATATACCCCAAGCCGGCATAGCGGTTTCTAGCGGAGTTGCGACACGATGGCAGAGAAAGCAAAAGTGGTGCTCACCGATTACGTTTGGGAATCCCTTGAGGTCGAGAAAAAAATTCTCGCAGGATTGGGTGAGTTGGTGCCACTGCAAACGAAAAAGCCGGAAGAGTTTCTGGCGCAGGCGCAAGACTGCGACGCTCTGCTCAACACTTACGCCGGTCCGATCACCGCTGAAGTGATGTCGGGCATGCCCAAATGCAGAATTATTGCCCGCTACGGCATAGGCGTTGACACGATAGACCTCGAGGCCGCCACCCAGGCGGGCATCATCGTTACCAACAATCCAACCTACTGCATTGAAGAAGTGGCCGAGCACACCATGGCGCTTTTGCTCGCCGCCGCCCGCAAAGTGGCTTTTTACGATCGCATGGTACGTGGCGGGCGCTGGGAAGTGCCTCCCGGCAAGCCCATGTTCCGCCTCTCGGGCAGCACCCTGGGACTGGTGGGATTCGGCAACATCGCGCGGCAGGTGGCGGTACGCGCTGCGGCTTTCGGCATGCGGATACTCTTTTCCGACCCGTTTATCAAGGATGGCCAATACGGTGAGCCCGGCAAGAAAATGGAATTGCACGACATGCTGGCGGAATCGGACTTTGTTTCGCTCCATCCACCGCTGATGCCGCAGACGCGCAAGATGATCAACGACGAAGCGTTCTCGCGCATGAAGCCTACCGCGGTCCTCGTCAATTGTGCACGCGGCCCCATCATCGATACCGATGCGCTGGTGCGGGCACTCGACGCAAAGAAAATCGCAGGTTGTGCGCTCGACACCACCGATCCGGAGCCGCTGCCTGACCCTCACCCCCTGCGCGGCAGGGAAAATGTCATCATCAA
>JGI1357J11328_10001711_pt1 | contig 16447 bp, 15 predicted proteins | sample Subgrocontami54m_FD_11328 | JGI IMG/M metagenome (IMG submission 11328)
TGGCGTTGGTTTTCAGGTTTGGCATTTCTTTCTTCTATTTCTTCATAATCATCATCGTCTTCAAAATACTCGAAGCCGATTTCCTCCATTTTTGCAACATGGCCTTTGAAATGGTTACGAAAAATTTCACTCACCTTGTCACGGATGATTTCGTTTTTTAATTTTTCGTAGTCATCAAGGTCAGAGTCTTTATCTTTTTTGCCCATTTCGAGATAGTTCCCTAATTTTTATTTTTACGTCCAACGCTAAAGGTCAGCGGTGCGCGGCTTTTTGCGCATCCGCTGTAGTGCCTGGTGTACGCCCGGCACGGGCGTGAACTTATGGGGTGAAAGTCCCCTGTACGTGAATCCTGTCAATGGTAGGTACATTGACACAAGTATTAGCCGAAGGCAAGGGCGGAACCGCGAGGAACCGTCCGAAGGAAGCCGGAGTGCAAAGCTGCGAGCCGACGAACAGAAACAGCATACAAGGCCCAGTCTCCGGGTTAGTCAGCACAACATGACGAAACCCAGGATTCGGGAGATAGGGTAAATGCTGCGGTTGTGCAGTCACAGTTCACGTTCTTATCCGGGGAGACCTGTTCGGCTTGCACGTTTCTCGCAAGAGAATCTGCGTCCAGCATGGCAACATGCAGGATGACCGAGCAGGAGTCAGCAGAGGCCATAGTAGGTGTGACGCTATCCCAGTCAATGGGATGGCTGGAAACAAGCCTGGTGAAAACGAAAGCCGGGAAGTCTTACCCGCCGAAGGGCCAAACACAGAGAGGGGGAAGGATTACCATGAGTTCTCATGACACGATGAATCCGAACGGAGGAGTGTATGTGGGGCACGTCATGGACTCGTCCGACCCAAATGAGCACCTGCTGGAACGGATGCTCTCCAGGGAAAACATGCAAGCAGCATGGAAACGAGTTAAAGCCAACAAAGGAGCTGCCGGAGTGGATGGAATGTCCATCGAGGCGTTCCCGGCTTTTGCCCGTGACGAATGGGAGAAAATCCGTGAAAAGCTACTGGCAGGCACGTACCAACCCTCGCCGGTTCGGCGGGTGGAAATTCCCAAAGCAACAGGGGGCTTTCGCCCACTGGGGATTCCTACCGTCCTCGACCGGCTGATCCAACAGGCCATCGCCCAGGTTCTGTCTCCGATCTTTGATCCGACGTTTTCGGATTCAAGCTTCGGGTTCCGACCTGGAAGGTCTGCCCATGATGCGGTTTACAAGGTTCGTGAATACATCCGAGAAGGCTACCGCATAGCCGTCGATATGGACTTGTCAAAGTTTTTCGACACGGTCAATCACGACGTGCTTATGCCCCGCGTGGCGCGAAAAGTAAGCGACAAACGGGTCTTACGCCTTATCGGAAAGTATTTGCGCGCCGGGGTGATGGTTCATGGCCGTCTTCAGGAAACCCGATTGGGCGTTCCTCAAGGTGGCCCCCTGTCACCCCTCCTTGCCAATGTACTCCTGGATGATCTGGATAAGGAACTGGAAAAGCGAGGCCGCCGTTTCGTCCGCTATGCCGATGATTTCATCGTTCTGGTGAAGAGTAGGCAAGCCGGAGAACGGGTTATGCAAAGCCTGCAACGCTTCCTTGAGCGTAAACTCAAGCTCAAGATCAACCAGGAGAAGAGCCAGGTAGCATCCACAAATCAGACCACGTTTCTGGGTTTCACCTTCAGTGGAACCAGAATCTATTGGTCAGGAAAAGCCTTCAGTGAATTCAAACGAAGGATCAAACTCCTGACCGGAAGGTCTTGGTTTGTCACCATGGATTACCGGTTCAAGAAGCTTGCCGAATACCTCCGCGGCTGGATAAACTATTTTGGAATCTCGGAATATTATCGTCCGATCCCCGAAATAGACCAGTGGCTGAGACGGCGCTTGCGCATGTGCTACTTCAAACAGTGGCGCAGGGCAAGAACCAAGGTGCGGGAGCTTCGCAAACTGGGTACGTCGCTCCATGCGGCCATCTCTGTGGCCATAAGCCGCAAAGGCCCATGGCGATTATCCCGGACACTGGCAACGCAAACAGGTATGACCAACGATTGGCTCAAGGATCAAGGGCTTCTGTCTGTCAAAGAGTTGTGGGTTCACATTCACTACCCGGCTACGGCCCGGTAATCTCTGTGAACCGCCCGGTGCGGACCCGCATGCCGGGTGGTGTGGGGGCTGGGGGAGAAAAACCCCCGGCTACCCGATTAGGCAAAAATAAATCTGTCCCCTTTATTCCTTTATTCCTTTATTCCTACTTTTGCCTGTCCGCTGTAGTGAGTTGTTGGCATCAATTCCGCGTTATTGTGGGGCATAAAACATCTTGTCCAAAACACGAGAAAGAGGTTGTCCGCCCAAAGGCCTTTCAAGATGTGTGGCAACATCCCATGGGGAATCGAGATTTCTGATACCATCAACGCTCATGGAAGATGCTTCTGAGAGCTTTTTGAGATCAGTAAATAGTTCTTTGTTCATACCTCTAAAATCCCTTATTGGGTCTTTATAGCCAGCCCTCTTAATACGTACTTGGGATTTTGTATCGAAAGGGACAACGGAATCGTATAGCAACTGGGACCACATTTTGCCTTGATAAAGGTTTGTAACAACTCCGACGACAGGGAAAGAAGTATCACACAAACCGCACTTGCTATAACCTCGCACACGAGTGAGAACATCCGACCAATTATCTTTCAATTGCTGAAGAGGTCTAACCGCGTTCCGCTGACGTCCGTGGAATGGAGTCCCAAGCCGCACTGCATTCTTGATGTTTTCTCTTGCTTTCGGTGGGATCCAAAGTTTCGTATACGTTTCAAGGAATTGGTCAAATATGATTTCTTTGATTTGGTAATGACCAGTGCATGAGTGACGCTTGCACCAGCAGCTTTCATCGCAACGACAAGGAATGAAGTCATAGTCCGTTTTTATTGCAGAGTTTTCCCAATCAACGTATTTCTGGCTACCGCTTGCTGATTGTTTGTTCGATTCTCTGATCACCTGTCGGATTTTTTCAGGAGTCCATCTGCAAATTTCACCCATTATTTGATTCCTTCATGCCAAACAAGTTATTCTAAAGTTTCTGGATATCTCCGCAATGATCCAGATTCCGCAGGACACCAGGTTATGACCATGAGGTTGCATTTTTGCACTTATGGCCTGCCAGCTTCCGCTATCCCATTTTAAATACAGTGAGTTACTTATAACTTAAGAGTACCGTATTCTCTTCTACCCTGACCCCGTTTTCTTGTCCACCTTTAATCGAAGTTTGGACGACTCGATACCGAGGTCAATCCATTCCTCCATCAGCGTTTTGAAGCGTTTGTAGGCCGCGATTTCCTTTCGTACCTCCGCAACACAATCCGCCCGGACATAGTCGCTTCTGCTTTTCATTGCACGGGTGTAGCTAAGCTGCCAGTAGGGGCCGCTTTTCTCCTTGGGGTACTTGTACTGGCGCGTTAGAGAACCAGGCCTCATTGGGCCGATCTTCGGGAGCGCCTCCTTGATCTTCTCAATTCTATTTTCGATCTGGTCCAGTCTTTTGCCGTTCATCACCGAGTCCTTTTGATTTAGAATCATAGCCTTTTTTTCGGTGTTTGTCGATCTTTTTCCTTGCTATTATAGCATATATATGCTATGCTATCCTCTTGATTTTATCAAGCATAATCAGGTGGAAGGAGAACAAAGATGCTCTGGGGAAAGTGGTGGAAACTCGTACGACAGTGCCTGCGCCCGAAACCGGACGTTTTTGTTGATAATCGTCTGCCTGATGGGAATGACTGTCCGCACAGACCTGCTGGGAGTGTCCAGTACCGTGCGCGCTTTGGGGCTTGTGCCGACCTGCTACGATCGGATTCTGGACTTTTTTCACAGCCCGGCGCTTTGCCTCGATACGCTTACACGACTCTGGCGTGGCCTGGTCCTCAAACAACCCGGCATAGTGCGCATGGGCGGTCGTCCCGTACTCGTCGGAGACGGAATCAAGGTGGCCAAGTCAGGCAAAAAAATGCCGGCAGTCAAGAAACTCCATCAACAATCCGAATCCAACACCAAGCCCGAATACATCTTCGGCCACTCATGCCAGGCCGTCTCCGTGCTTATGCGGGCAGCCCAAAGCGTCTTCGCCGTCCCATTGACCTGCCGCATCCACGAAGGCGTCGTCTTCTCCAACCGCGAAAAGAGGACGCTCTTGGACGAAATGATTCTACTGGTCGATGCGCTGGACATAGACGAGCCGTTCATCTTCGTCGCCGACGCTTACTACGCCGCCGGCAAAATCGTACGCGGCCTGCTTAGGCGTGGAAACCACCTGGTCACAAGGGTCAAAACCAACGCCGTGGCCTTTGGACGTCCCCCCATGCCGGACAAGCTCTCACCGCGGAAGCGAGGGAGACCCCGAGAGTATGGGGAGAAGATCAGACTAATCTCCCTGTTTCAGGACGAAAACGCTTTCCTGAATGCCCCAAGCCCCATCTATGGCGAAACCGGCGTCACGCTACGCTACAGGGTCGCCGATCTCCTCTGGAAACCCGTCGGCATCCTCGTCCGATTTGTTATCGTCTGCCATCCTTCGCGTGGCTCTATCTTGCTGATGGCCACGGACTTGAATCTGTCACCCCTTGAGATCATTGAACTCTATGGGCTACGCTTCAAAATCGAGCTGTCCTTCAAGCAGTCCCTGCGCGTCGTCGGAACTTTTGCATATCACTTCTGGATGGCAGCCATGACGCCCATAAAACGAAAAAGCGGCAACCAGCATCTGCACAGAAAAACAGCGGACTACCGCGACGCGGTCCGCCGCAAACTCGCGGCCTATCACCGACATATCCAACTCGGACTCGTTGCACAGGGACTGCTCCAGATCCTTTCAGCCACATATTCTGATCTGGTATGGCGTTCCTTCGGCTCCTGGATGCGTACCATACGACCCGGATTGGCACCCTCCGAACTGGTCACCGCCATAGCGCTCAGAAACACCCTTCCCGAATTTCTCGCGGATGACCAAAACGACCTAAATCTTACGAAATTCCTATTGGAGAGAATCGACATGGAAAGAACTGAGGGTATAAGGCTTATCGCCTAACCGCTCAATTGGCAAAAAACGGTACTCTCAAGTTATAAATCTCTTGATAGAAATTATGCAACCGTTTATTTTTCTACTTCCGGCTATCATGTCAAAATTAAGATTATAATGAAGATGGAGATCTCCGCCAGCCATCTGTTCCAAGGGAATTATGGTAATTGGGAACAGCCACTCATTGTTTATTAGTGGCTGTTCCCAACTACCATCCCAATTACCAGACGTCCTAGAAGGCTTTTTTTTATAGGGAATGAGTTACTCAATGTTGCTTGAGACACAACATCTGTCAATCGACATCAGCAAAGTTACAACCAGGAACATAGACTTCTCTTTCAGGAGCAGACGGCAATTCTGTCAAACGGGAGGCAAGAATCCGAGCCCGACTCTGTATCCTTTTGAGGTCATGTTCGCTAGGTAGCCCCTTAATATTACCCATTCGGCCAAGGGTATTGTTTTCCTCTGATCCGTGAAGCTCGCTGAGGACATACCATTCATCAACCACCTGAAAGCCCAAATGCTCAAAAAACTGACCAACGTACTTTCCGACGGGCACTGCCTCCCTTATGCCCGTGTGGGGTCCCGAATATGTGCAAAAAATGAGGGCATTCTTCCCTTGTATTTTGGGGGTGTTAATCAGAATACGGTTTTCCTTTTTGTAGCGCGATAATTTCGCCTTAAGATAGTCATCCGCCGGCTTGGGAGGATGCCAGTTATGGGAAGGGACGCCAAAGCAGGTGAGATCGTAATCGAAGAAATTAACGCTGTCCGCCTCGTCCAGTTTCTTCAACAGTGTCTCGAATCCTCCCTCGTCCAGGCCTTTTTGGATGCTCGAAGCTACCCGCTCCGTGTTACCGCTGAGGGACCAATAGAGTATAATTGCTTTTTTCACTGTTGTCCTCATCATCAGGGGGAAATTGGTGTCAGGTCTTGAAACGTGACTTTGCCCTCGACGTCTGCTTCCTGATAATTGTCATATGTCAAGACCTGGCACCATTCTCCCTGTTTTTACTGGTGCCCCCGGCGTGAGTCGAACACGCGGCACACGGATTAGGAATCCGTTGCTCTATCCTTCTGAGCTACGGGGGCGATGTTGGCCTGGAGGTGGTGCTATTAACATGGCCTTGGTGGGGTGTCAATTATTTCCCCGCCTGCCTTATCGTACCGGGACGTGGGGGGCTCATTTTGCTGGTCCGTTCAAATCGTTAATTCCGCTATGCAGGGTCCGGCAGGCCGCAGGCCGTGCATTTCCCTTCAACGATGGTGCCCGTGCAGGCGCCGTCACTGCATAATCTCCTGCTATCCCAATCTATCTGTTCTTCCTCTACCGGTTGTGCCGATGTATTGAGAGAAATACCGCAATGCAGACAATAGCGGCTTATCTCGGGGATGTTCTCATGGCATGCGTGGCAAATCATAAGGGGCAGGCTCCTTTCTCAATTTTCCCCTATATAAACAAACATTTCACATTGCGCAACCAGTTTATTGGGGATTGAAAATTCGGCCATGCCGGGTGCCCGTTATCCGCCACGATTTGATATTCTTGCCGGGAGCTGCTATAAAGGCCGGGAGCTTTGTGTTGATGGGGGCCTATGGATCGTTTTTTACGCTTTGTCATGTTGTTGCTGCTGTTATCGCTTTGGGGAAATGCTCCTGTCTGGGCATCTACGGAAATTCTCCAGTTGCGTTACTGGGCGGCGCCGGAACATACGCGGGTGGTGATCGATACGAGCGCTGAAATCCNATANACCGTGNAAAAATCTGCCTCAAAGGTGCAATTGGACCTTGAAAATGCTGTCTTGTCGCCAAGCATGCAACGAGAATACCTTCCGGGGCAACCGGGAATAAAAAAAGTTATCTTTACGCCGCTTGGGGCAGGCAAGGTTCGTGTGGAGCTTTTTGTCACGGAGAAAGTGGATGCCAGGATTTTCAAGCTGAAAAAATTTCAGGAAAAACCTGATCGCCTGGTGGTTGATATTGTACTGCCTGATGTGGAGAAAGAAACAAGCCAGGCCAGAGAGCAGGTCAAGATCGTCAAGAAGGCTAAAATCATCGTCGTTGATCCCGGACACGGCGGGGACGACCCGGGCGCCATCGGCAAACGCGGCACGACAGAGAAAAACGTGGTGCTGGCGATCGGAAAAAAATTGAGGGATGTCCTTAACGAGCAGGATGGAACCAGCGCCTTTCTAACCCGGGAAGGGGATTACTACGTGCCCTTTAAAAAGCGGTTAGGCATCGCCAGGGAATTAGGCGCCGATTTGTTTATCAGTGTGCACGCCGATGCCGCCCGCAACAGGGGCGCCAACGGGGCCTCCGTCTATTGTTTATCCACCGGCGGCGCCAGCAGTGAGGCAGCTAAAATCCTGGCCCGGAAGGAAAACATGGCCGACATCATTGGCGGCGCCTTTGGCGATGGCAACAGCAGTGATGAGTCCGACCCCATCATCCTTAACATGTATCAGACCAATACGATCAACCAATCCAAGGTCTTCGGGGCGAATGTCCTCGATAACCTCTGCCGGGTAAATAATCTCAAATTTCCTCAGGTTCAGGAGGCGCCTTTACGAGTGCTTAAATTTCCCGAAATACCGGCAGTGCTGATCGAAACCGCTTATATTTCCAACTCCCAGGAAGAATTAAACTTGCTGGACGAGAACTTTCAGACCAACATTGCCAGGTCCATAGCCGCTTCGGTGCGGGAGTTCTTTGCCCTTCCCAAGCTCGCCACCCCCGTCGTGGCCATGAAATCGGAGACGGAGGGTGCAGTTGTCAAGAAACGGCAGGCCCCTGCTTTTTACCGGGTTAAAAAGGGCGACACGCTGTCGAAGATTGCCGTCCGGCAGCAAACGGAAGTCGGCGTGCTGNTGCGGCTGAACAAGATTAAACGATCTGACCNNCTNTATGTGGGGCGNAANCTGANCTTGCCTGNTGCCTCCGGTCCNGATGGGCAAAACGATAAAGATGCGAATCAGACGGAAGCAGCAAAAAAACGATCTCCGGAAAAAGCCGCGCCGCTGCTCTACAGGGTGAGGAAGGGAGATACGATTGCCCAGATTGCCCGCCGATACCACACCCAGGTGAGTGCTATTTTGCAGTTGAACCATATGAAGATCACTGATCTTCTTTATGTGGATCGTGAGCTGCGCCTTCCTTCCCCAAGTTTTTGACGGTACTGACCTCATCTTTAAGGTTTAGCCAAGTTATATCGCGTCCGAAGATCATGGAGAGCAGCCAGTCGGTTAGGATGCGCGCCCGATTGTACCGGCCTTTAACCAGCGTGGAGTAGGCGGCAAGCCAGATCAACCTTGCCGGGAGGCCGTAAATGCGCAAGCTGTAGAAGCGGAAGACGGCTTTGGCATCGCCGATCGAAACAATTTCGCCGGAATCAGTGTAATGATAAGCTTTTTTGTCTCTTCCCCTGACGTCGGCAAGGATGTTGTGGGCCACAACCCTGGCCTGGCGTACTGTTGTATGAGCGCGTGGCGGGATAGGCTGAGCTGTTTGCGGGTCCTCAAAATGGGCGCAATCGCCCAGGGCATACACGCCGGGAAAGCCGGGCACCTCCTCGTAGGCATTTACCTTAATCCGTCCCAGTTCATCCACTTCCGCCCCCGATTCGGCAAGCAGGGGGTTGCTGAGCATGCCGGTGGACCAGATAACGGTGGCAGTGGGGACAATCTCCAGCCCGTTGATTTCCACATATCCTTCCCCCGCTCGCGTCATACGGGAGCCGGTTCTTACCTCGACCCCCATCTTTCTTAACTGTTTAATGATGTAGGCGCTGAACTTTCTATCTATCCGTTCGATAATTTTAGGTCGGGCCTCGACCAGGATGATTCTGATCAGTTGGGAATCAATCGTCTTGTAGTAGCGGATCAAATGCCGGAAGATGCAATCTCGCAGTTCCGCTACCGACTGGACACCGATATAGCCACCACCGACAACGACAAAGGTTAAAAGTTGCCGCTGCCTGGCCACGTCATTTTCGATGGCGGCTTTCTCGAATACATCGATGATGTGGTTTCTCAGCCTGATCGCGTCGGGGAGGGTTTTTAACGTAAAAACTCTCCCCCCGCTTTCCAGGCGCAGCTCTGACTTGTCCGGGATGCTCCCCAGGGCCAGCACCAGACAATCATAATCTAAAGTCCCGGCCGAAGTCGCCACCTGCCGTTTGGCCAGGTCTAGCCGTTCCACTTTTGCCCGTAAAAAGCTGAACCGGTCTCCCCAATGCAATCGCCGCAAGGGGTAGGCGATGTGTCTTGTTTCGATGCTGCCCATTGCCACCTCATGGAGGAGGGGGGTGAAGAGGAAGTAATTTTCATCGCTTACCATGGTGATCTGCAACTTCTCGTCCTTGTTTGCGGACTTGACCAGATGGCTTAAAACATAAGCGCCGCCAAAACCGCTGCCTAGAATCAGTACCCTGCGGCCGCCGATGTAGAGTTTCCTCGGTAAGACATCCTCTTTTTTACGGGTACAATATTCCCAACCCTCTTTGGCAATAGCGGAGACAATCCTGGCTAAAGAAAGGGGATTAAAAATTTTGTGAGCGACGCTGCCATAACTGTAGCTGCCGGTTAATATTCCCCAGGCGGCTTCAGTGAAAGGCCGGCGGGCTGTTTTCCTTTCCTGTTCGTTACCGATCAGCCGTTGGGCGGTTTGTAAAAAAAAGCGGGAGTTTTTCGTCCGATCAATGATGGAAAACAAGAGATGGCCCCAAATGTTGTGCTGGTGCATCTTTTGATGCAGGGGGTGATAATGGCGTTTAAAAACGCGGCAGGTTACGCCGTGCTGCATGACCGTTTGGGCAGCGGCGCGCGCCATGACTAAAGATGTTCCGATGCCGTCCTTGTAAAGTCTGGTAACGGCGGCGTCGCCAATGGCCACAAAACGGTCCGCGTAATAATTTTGTGCTGATTTGACGGCGGCGCGAGGCCGGCAACCGCAGGCAAATTCGTAGGCGGGGAATAAAGTTTTCTTAACGATGTCATAATTTAGAAAGTCTTTTACGGATACGGGATACTTGCTGCTGCTTAAAACGGAGACATTAATGAAATCGCCCTTGGGAACAAGAGTGCCGAAGATCAACCCGGAGTGGGGGATAAGGAAGGCATGGGCGAAGTTTCCCAGGCAGGCGCGCACGTTCGCTTCTCCCATGGAGAGCTCGTTCATGGCCATGATGTGTGTTTCCGGCGGGACGTAAGCCGTACCGTCAACAGGGATGGGGGGGGCATTTACCCCGGCGGCCAATACTACCAGGTCGTATGCCAGCCGTTTTCCCGCTGCTTCGACGCCCGCACCTTCCCCCGTCCAAATCCTGGCAACAGCCTCATGCTTTATTTTTACCCCTTTGTTTGTTGCCTGCCGTAAGAGCCAGCCGTCAAAACTTATTTCTTCCTCATATTGAGATATGCGTGGTCCCCCTCCCCGATAGACACTCATGATTTGCAAATCCTTTGCCGGATTGCGGAAGCCGATATTGGCGTAGGGGCTGTGCAGAGTGTAGCCGTCAATTACCTTGCGGATCACCTCCGGCGGCAGGGTAATATTTAGTTCTGCCAAGTCCTTCATCAGAGACAGAGAAATAAGGCCGGCACATCCTTTACAGCCCTCGGTGCCCCGTTCATCGAAATTGCGGTCCTGGTAAATGGTTATTTCCGGTTGCAGGCCTTGTAGGCGGGCGAAGTGGGATAGATAGAGGGCAAAGAAACTGCCTGCCGGTCCGCCTCCGACAACGGCGACCCTGGATACTCGTTTTTTGGAGCGTGATTCAGGTTCCATCAAACAGCGTCTCCGGTTTGCGGGAAAGGACGATCTGTTAATTTCCCGGAGTTCATTATAAAGTTTTGTTTGTGCTTTTGCCAGAGATTATCCTTGACGGTTCAGGGAAAAGTTCATAAGAAAAACCATGGTGCAGAAAAAAAGAAAAGGGAGCCGGGAAGGTTTTACCCTGCTCGAAGTGATGATTGCCATGGCAATCCTGGCCATTGCCCTGGTGGCCGTTTATCGTTCCCAGTCGCAGAGCGTGTCGATGGCCGGGGAGGCGCGCTTTCTGACCACCGCCTCCCTGTTGGCACAGGGGAAAATGGCGGAAGTGGAGAGGATGAATCCGCAGAATCTGGCGAATGCCGGGGGTGATTTCGGGGATGATTTCCCCGATTATGCCTGGCGGATTGAGGTTAAGGATGCGGCATTGCAATATTTGAAGAAGATCGACGTAATTGTCACTTATGGGAAAATGGCCGCAAATAATGTCTATTACCTGGAATTATATAAATTTATCAAAAAATAAAAAGGGCTTCACCATCCTGGAGATTCTGATCGCCGTTTTCATTCTCGCTATGGTCTTGTCCACCGTATATGCCGCTTATAGTGGTACCTTCCGGATCATGAAGGAGTTGGAAAGGGATGAGGCATTGTATGGTATGACAAGAAACACCATGCAGCGAATGCTGAAGGACCTGGCGGCGGTGACCGCCAGCGGCGGCGCTTTCAAGTTTGTTTCCCGCCCGGCATATGTGACGGGTGGGAATTTTACGGACCTTACCTTTTTAGCAAGGGCGCATCTGGCCTGGTCAGAAAATGAACTTTCCGGCGCCCCGGCGGAAATTACCTATTACGTGGAGGACGATACGGAGGGAGGGTATCGGCTGCTGAGGCGGGACACGCCAAGTGTTCCAGCGGCAAATGATGAACCGGCCCCAAGGGGGTTTGTCGTTTGTGAAGGTTTGCAAGCCCTGAAATACATATTTACAGACCGTGATGGCCAGGAGCACGATTCCTGGGATTCGACCACTGAAGGGGCGGGGGGGAAAAACAGGGCGCCGGTGCAGATTGCCGTAGAACTGAAACTGGTTAATCCGCAGGACCGGGAAAAACCCTATACATTTTTTACACGGGCCTTTCTGCCCGCTGCCACGGTAGCCGTAACGCCTCCTTAGGGGGAAAAGGGGTTCAGGTATCAGGAGGATGAAACGCATTATTTCCAATAACCGGGGGGTCGCCTTGATTGTGGTGATCCTCATGGTCAGTATTATCGTGGCTCTGACGGTGGAATTTAATCGCTCCACCCGCGATGGTCTTTATCAAACCGCCAATTTGAGCGACGGTATCCGGCTTTATTATATCGCCCGCTCGGGCTTTAATGGCGGCGCGGCCCTGCTTGGGGCCGAAAAAAACAATTTCGATGCCCTGACGGAGCCTTGGGCAAAAACGGAATTGTTTTCCGCTCAGTCGGAGGGGTATTTCAGGAGTGGCTCCTTTAATGTGCGAATTGAAGATGAAGCGGGCAAAATTTCCGTTAATAAATTACTCAGCGGCAACGAGTATAACTTGCCGGTCAAGGAGTTGCTGCTCCGGCTCTTAAGCCTGCCGGAGTTTAAATTGAGCCCGGACCAGGCAACGGCAATCGTGGATTCGCTTAAAGATTGGCTGGATGCGGATAGTGAGGTGACGGGGCAAGGCGCTGAAAGTTCATATTATCAGACGCTTACCCATCCATATACCGCCAAAAACGGAATTCTGGATTGCATTGACGATTTATTGATGCTAAAAGGCGTCACCAAAGAGCTGTATTACGGCACCAAAACGACGGCAGCTCTGAAAGACTATCTGACTATTTACGGTGATGGGGCTATCAATATTAATACGGCCCCCAAGCTTGTGCTACGTGCGCTTGCGCCGGCGATAACGCCGGAGTTGGCCGATGAGCTCGATAAATACCGGCGAACGGAAGGGCATGACCTTGCTGATGTCAATTGGTACCGGAGGGTGCCGGGCATGCAGGATGTGACTATGAACTACGGGCTATTAAGCGTAAAGAGCGATTATTATACTATTATCTCGACGGGGCTATTGGGTAACATGAAGGAAACGATTGTCGGGTCGGTCAAAAAGGGCGCGGGGCTTGAGGCGGTCGAACTGTTATCCTGGAAAGTCGAGTAATGCCGGAAAAATTTTTAGGGATAGAACTCGGAGACAGCAACCTGACGGCAGTTCTCGTGACCCAGGGTATAAGGACCGGGTTCAAGGTAGAAATGGCGGAGGTCATGGATATTGCCGCTATGGGTGGGGCGGCGGCCGCCCTGGCCGCGCTGGGTGGCAAGGTGGACTTCCGGAGTGCGCAGATAAGCCTTTCTCTGCCTACGGAGCTTGTTTCCTTCCATCAGGTTAAACTGCCTTTCCGGGAAGCAAAGAAAATCCGTCAAACGATTGCTTTCGAACTGGAAACCATGCTTCCCCAGGGCATGGAAAATCTACTACTTGACTATAATATTGTCAGACAAACCCACCAGTCAGAGATATTGGCCGCCCTGGTTCCCCGTACTGCCATCCAGGAGCGGTGCGCCCTTTTTGGCGAAACGCCCCCTACCCCTGGTTTTATCGGGATCGGTGCGCTTGCGATAGCCGCTCTGCTGACAGTCGATAAGACGCTGAGTGAGCCGATTTTACTCCTGGATGTGGGTGTGAAGCAAACGACTGCCGTGTTCATAGAGCAGGGCAAGATTGTGCAGGTGCGGCGTTATGCCTTTGGCGGCGCAAGCCTCTTGCGTGAGGAAGCTACCGGCGAGCCCGCTTCGCAAGGCCCGGAGAACCAGGCGCATGTGCCGGACAGCGTTCCGGCCGCCTGTCGGCAATTTTTACAGGAGTTGGCCAATACCATGGAGTATCTCCAATGGTCCGGCAGCCTGAAAGAAGGCTTAGGACGGCTCTTTTTAACCGGTTGCGGCTTGTTGCACCACGGTTTAAAGGAATGCCTGGCGGATGGCCTTTCCCTGTCGGCGGAAATAGTCGATGTGGCAAAGCTTGGGGAAGTTGCGCTGCCGGAGAAGATCGGCAAAACGTGGCAACCCGCCCTGATGAATCAGGCCCTGGCGCTGGCTATTACCAGGTATAGAAAAGGACAGGGGTTCAACTTCGCACTGCAGGAACTGGATCGACAGAACCGAAGGGCTGGCTTGGGCCGGACGCTAAAGTGGGGAATGGGAGTTTCCGCAGTTGCTACATTGCTTTTGTTCGCCGATGCCTATCTTGGCTATCGTTATGACCAGCTTCGTCTGGATAATCTGAAAAAAGAGATCAGGGTGATATTCAAAACGGCGGCGCCGGAGATAACCCGTATCGTTGATCCTGTCCAGCAGTTCAAGGTAAAAATTGCGGAAACGAAAAAGATTTCCGCAGGTTTAGGAGGAATGGAAAGTGGCGCAACCGTTCTCAATATCTTGAAGGATATTTCCACGCTGGCGCCGCCGGCCACGGAGTTTCTCATGTCCGGGTTTAATCTGGATGGCAACCGGCTGGTAATTAAAGGAACGGTAAAAAATTTTGATGCGGCGGATGTCCTTAAAAAAGAGCTGGCCAGGTCAAAATACCTGACCGGCTTGCAAATCGGCGCTACCAGCCTGCAAAAACAGGGTGAGAAGGTGGAATTTGACCTGAGGATGACTATACAAAAATGAAAAATATGTGGGCCAAATTATCCAGCAGACAGCAGCTTAACCTTACCATCGGGGGAGCGCTGATCCTTGTCTTGATTGCTTTACAAATCCTGCTTTTGCCTTTCCTTGATGACGTGAAGACGGTGAACAAGGCCATTCGCAATAACGAGAAGGCTTGGGGAGAAATGATGCTTCTGGCCAGGGAGTATCAGGGGGTGAAGCGTCAGGCGGATAATATCCAGCAGGCGCTGTTGCGCCGCCCCCGTGATTTTAATTTATTTTCCCATCTCGAAAAGATTGCCGGAGACGCTGGGATGAAATCTAACATCAAATACATCAACGCCTTGCAGGGTGCGGTGGCCGGACCATACGAGGAGTTGCCCGTTGAGATGAAGCTGGAAAAGATCACCCTTAAACAGTTGACGGATTTTCTTTATCTTCTGGAAGCGCCGCAGGATCTTATCCGGGCAAAGAGGATCAGCATTTCCAAGATGAAGGACAACCCGGAATATCTGGAAGCGCAACTGCAAGTTGCCACCTACCAGTTAAAGAAAGTCAACGGGATATGATGATGGGAAAAATAAATAAAAGCACCGCATTTTATGTGATTTTCTCCATTTCAGCCCTGGTTTTTTTCCTTTACGCCCGCTTCCCTGACAAAGTGGTGGAGAAATACCTGTTGAACCGGTTTGCAGAAAGTAACCCCGGCACATTTCTTTCCGTGGGATCGGTGAGCTTAAGCTTTCCGCCGGGCCTGCAGGTGGAAAACGTGTTCTTCGGATTCAAGGACAATCAGGATGCCACAATTCGCTTGGAAAGCTTGAAGGTCAGGCCGCGCCTGACGGGATATCTGACGGGGCATTCCTCCTTTGCCATCGGGGCCACCGCCTATGGAGGCGTCCTCGGCGGACGTGTGGATTTTCCCCATCTCCAGCCGGGAAAAAGCCCTGAGAGCGTAGATGTCAGGTTTGAAGAGGTAGCCCTCGAAAAGTGCGACTATCTGAAGGAAAAGTTAGGACGTCAGGTGAGAGGCCGGTTAAGCGGTGTTTTTGCGCAGCATGGGGACAGTAAATTAGACTTTACTATCAAAAACGGCAGCTATCCCCTCCTCGTTAACCTGTTCGGCTTGAACCGGCTGGATTTCAGCAAGACCGAAGGTCAGTTTACTCTTAGGGGGCAGGTGCTGAAGATCAATAAATTGAAGCTTACGGGTGACAAGGTCAACCTGTCTTTGAAAGGCAACATTCTCCTTAAACCGGAATTTAAGAACAGTGAGCTGAGTTTAAACGGCGCCATGGAAATCGCAGCCCTCAGCAACAAAAAGNTCGCCCTTGCCATTAGCGGNACAATCGGCAATGCGAAAAGCATTTATCAATGAACAGGCAGGAAGGANGCGGNAGATGGTCTTGACATTTCTGAGCCGACTCAAGGGTTTGACGCCGGANTTTTCGTTTGCAGAATTGGAGAAGCGTTACAATCATTTATTCATTCTGCTGGCGATTACCGTCNTTGCCTATGCCTTGGTGGGATTGGGCTACGATGGCTTGAGNCTGATGTTNCTTAAAGGACAAACGGTGCGNCCGNCCGTAGAAGAAGTGGCGCCCGTCAGCGCCTTCTCGAAGGAACCGGCGGAAGTTTATGCCGTTATCCCGCAACGCAATCTTTTTGGTTCTACCGACAAGGCGGTGCATGAAAAACAATCGGAGATTGGGGAGAAATGATGCTTCTGGCCAGGGAGTATCAGGGGGTGAAGCGTCAGGCGGATAATATCCAGCAGGCGCTGTTGCGCCGCCCCCGTGATTTCAATTTATTTTCCCATCTCGAAAAGATTGCCGGAAACGCTGGGATGAAATCCAACATCAAATACATCAACGCCTTGCAGGGTGCGGTGGCCGGACCATACGAGGAGTTGCCCGTTGAGATGAAACTGGAAAAGATCACCCTTA
>JGI1357J11328_10001745_pt1 | contig 16270 bp, 15 predicted proteins | sample Subgrocontami54m_FD_11328 | JGI IMG/M metagenome (IMG submission 11328)
CTTAACCGTTTCAAAATTCTCCCGGGTATAAATAGTAAAAACGAGCGGAATGCATAAAACCATTAAAAATAAAATACTAAAAAAACTATCCTCCCTGAAAGGCAATCGCGGTAGTTTAAATTTAAACATTATTGTTTATGCTTACTGCTTACTTACAGTAATTTTATTCCACCCGGCGGGGTAATTTTCGAATTTGCTTGGCAAACAAAAATTTAATTCGTATCTTTTTTCATCCGGACTTCTATATTCAAAAGTGTTTGGGCAAGACTTGTTTTGGAATTCCTCCGGAGGAAAAATATTAAAATAGTTTACCATTAAATTACGGTCATTAAATTGCGCGGGGTTAGGATATTTTTCCTGGTCATTGAAAAAATATTCCAATCCCCTGCTGACTTGCTCGGCATTTGAAGCAATCACCCGAGCTTCCGCAAGGTTCTTTCCCGACTGTATGCCAAAAATAATTTCCAATAACAAAATAACAGCCAATAAAAGGACTGTTATGCTCATCCCGATTCTTTTTTGTAGCGGACTGTTTTCGAATATCATTTTGTCAAAAATATTTCACCTTGATATTCTCTTATAGCCCCGTCCCGTCCCGTCCCGATTAATCGGGACGGGAGCGGAGCTATGTAAAACTCAAATTTACTGAATTCCGGCCGGGGTAAGGGTCCTTGTGCCTGCTGAATAACCTCCAGTGACAGCGCCTAAACAGAAACTAAAGGTATAGAAAGATCCAGCACTATTTACTTCATACAGATATGTATTACCACCTGCGGCAGACGCAGTGCAAGATCCATCCTGCGGCGCCGGCGCGCTTGGAACCAACCCAATATATGTAGGCGTAAGGGCCACAGGATTAGTTACAGTACTGGCTGAGCCAAATACCATTGTATTTGCTGGTTGGGCAGCGGTACCCACAGAATTAGTTCCTGTTGGATAAGAATTATTGTCGTTAAAATACAACTCCAAAGCCGAAGCAATTTGCCTGACATCGGCCAGTCTTTTCGCGTCCCTGGACTTGGCTCGAGCCGAGTTTAGGGCTAATAAAACCACAGATGCCAAAAGACCTATTATAGCAATAACAACCAACAATTCAATTAAAGTAAAACCAGATTTATTTTTATTTCTCAATTTTTTCACCCCCAATCTATTTGGATTTAGTATGAAAACTAAACTTTAAAATCCTTAATTAACAGCATACCATCTTTTAAGCATGTTATCAACAACAGTTATCAACAAGAGGTTGAATTAATTATTCTAATTGACCTAATTTCTAATTATTCCCCGCCTGCCAACGCAGCTTTACTAAAAAAGATTATCCGATAGTTATCATTTGAATAAAAAAGAAAGCAGTTCCGTGGCGGGCAGGTAAATAAACCCCAATACCCAATTTCTAAATTCTGTCCTTGGTTATTTGCGCTTATTGATTATTAGTCATTTGTGCTTGTTTAGGTCAATTACCTGCCCGCCAAAGAAGTGCTTTTTCATTTATTAAGATGATAGCCATCGAAAAATCTTTTTAGCAACCCCCCGCGTTGGCAGGCGGGAAAATTAGAATAATTAAGTTAATTTAACTCATCAGCCCGCGTTGCCTGCTAAATTATAAATAGGCAACAGAATACCGGCTACCAGAACTCCAACCCCAATACCTAAAACTATCATAATAATCGGTTCCAAAAGGGTTGTTAGGGTGGAAATCTTGGCGTCAACTTCCTTTTCGTAAAACCCCGCGAGCTTGCCCAAAATGTCGTCCAGCTGGGCGGTTTGCTCTCCCACCATTACCATCTGCGTTACAATGCTGGGAAATTCCGCGTATCCTGAAAGGCTTTCGCTAATGCTTGTGCCTCCGGAGATTTTATTGGTCGCGTCTAAAATAATATCCCTGTAAATAACGTTATTTATAATCTCGCTTACGATTTGCAAGGCCTTAATGATTGGAATTCCTCCTGATATCAAAGTGGAAAGGTTCCTGGAAAAGCGGGCTAAATAAATTTTTTGAAAAATCAGCCCAATAATGGGCAGCTTAATTTTAAGCCCATCCCAATTATATCGCCCAGCTTTAGTGGATATATAAAATTTAGCCGCCAATATAGCTCCCAAAATGAAAAGCAAAACTATCCACCAATATACGTCAAAAAACTTACTGAAAGAAATTAGGGCCAATGAAATCGGGGGCAAATTGTTTCCTTGCTCCTCCAAAACAGAAGTTAGTTTTGGCAAAATAAATTTAAACATCAAAACCCCCACTACGCCTAAAGACGACAAGACAAACAGCGGGTAAGTCATAGCGCCTCTGACCTTGCTCCGCAAATCATAATCTTTTTCCAATTGGTCGGCCAAATAAACCAATGACTTATCCAGCGACCCCGAGACTTCGCCTGATTTTACCAAGCTTACGTAAACATTGCCAAAAATCTTGTCATGCTTTTGCATGGCAAAGCTTAAACTCTCGCCATTCTCCACGCCGGCAATTAAATCCCCGATTACTGTCAACAAATACTTGTTGGTAATTTGTTCCTCTAAAATGCGCAAAGCTTGAATTATTGGCACCCGCGCCGAAATCAAAGTTGCCAACTGCCTGGAAATTAAAACCAGATCCTTAGATTTAACCGAATGCCCAAAAGGATTTATTTTTTTTAAAAAACTCTCCTCTTGTTGCTCCAAACCAATAATAATCAAGCTATTTTCCTCAAGCAGCTTTTCCGCCCTCATTTGGTCCGCGGCCACAACTACCCCGGACTTGATTATTCCTTCTTTGTTTCTGGCTTTATAAAAAAATTTCATAAGAGTAATCGCAAATATACAAATTTATGGCTAATATACGAATAACAATTCTAAGTCTTAATAAGAATTCAGGACCCTTCTAAACTTTACTCCTTCGTGAGTAAAATAAAGCAAAATCGCTAATTTCTTATTCATAGCCTTTAAGTAAGCCATTACTTGCTTAATATGAACATAGCCCATCCTCGGCCTAACTTTTAATTCCACAACTATTTTATCTTCAATCATAAAATCTAAAAAATAAATACTCATACTCATTCCCTCGTATTTTAGTTCAACTTTACATTCCTTTAAAAAATTCAAGCCGGCTCTTTTTAATTCTTCTGCAAAAACTTTCTGAATATATTTTTCCGGCATACCATAACCGGACTGTATTGTATACTTTAAAAGCTATGCCGACTATCTGCTTACTGAGCTCTGGATAAAAAACCTTATTCTCCATAGCGATTTGTATATTTGTCCAGATTTGTATATTCGCGATTACTCTATGAGACTAATGACAAAAAATATTCATTATCCAAGACATAATTTTTGGCTTCCTCAAATTCAACTTGACCCTGTTTGACCAGCAAAGCCAAAGTTTTATCCAAAGGAACCATGCCTTCTTCCAAGCTGGTATTTATAATGTTGGAGATTTCATACAGCTTGTTATCCCTAATAACGTTCCTTACAGCGTGGTTGGAAACCAAAATTTCATAAGCGGGAGTCCGGCCTCCTCCGATTTTGGGAAGCAGTCTCAAAGAGACCACCCCGACCAAGACGCTGGACAGCTGGCCGCGAATTTGTTGCTGCTGGGCCGCCGGGAAGACATCGACAACACGGTCAATGCTTTGTGCCGCGTCATTGGTGTGGAGTGTCGCAAAAACCAAATGGCCGGTTTCAGCAATAGTCAAAGCCGCGGCGATTGACTCCCAGTCGCGAATTTCCCCCACAAGCACAACGTTGATATCTTCGCGCAAAGCGGCCTTCAGCGCCCCGGCAAAAGAGGGGGTGTCTAAATATAATTCCCGTTGACTGATCATTGATTTATTCGGGGTAAAAACGAATTCTATAGGGTCTTCAATGGTTAAAATATGTTCACTGCGGGTGTTATTGATTTCGTTGATCATTGCAGCTAAAGCTGTAGATTTACCATGGCCAGTGGGCCCCACAACCAGTACTAAGCCTTGTTTCCGTTCAATAAATTTTTTTAGTATTCCGGGCAGATTCAATTCCTCAATAGTTTTAATATGATTAGGAATGACCCTCATAGCTATTCCTATTACGCCTTTTTGCCTATAAGCGTTAACCCGAAAACGGATTCTGTCTTTAAAAGCATAGGAAAAGTCAATGTGCATTTGCTCTTCAAACATCTTTTTTTGTTCAGGCGACAACAGCACGTTTAAAAGATCATTAATTCCGTCATTTGTCAGGACCTGATAATTATCTAAACGCAAAAGCGCGCTGTCTACCCGAATAATAGGAGGCTCGCTGGCCATTAAATGCAAGTCCGAAGCATCCCGCTCAAGCACCACGGACAGCAGCTTATTCAACTCTAATTCATTGGCTTTATACATAGTAGTTTAAATTAGAAAAATTATTAATTTAGAATTTAAAAATTTGAATTTTTTCGGATTTCGTGCTTAATATTTCATCTTTCCTGCATTTCTAGGATGCTTCTTGCAACGTGGACGACATCCATGGGTTTAGAAAGCCTTCTGTCTATATGACTGGCGATGCCCGAAGACATTAATGCCCGCAGGTCCTCTGTGGAAATATCATTGCCTATGGTCACTATTGGGACAAACGGATAAGCTCCAATTAAATTGTTCACAAACTTTACGGCTTCTTTTATGCCGCCGTAAGACCTGGGGTTAAAAATAATCAGATGCGGCGTATGCCGCTCTATTAATTCTAAAAGCTCAATGCCTTGGGTGCAGTGTATTACTTCAAAATTGTTTTTTTGGAGATAGTAAGAATAAAGGGCCAATAAATATTCTTCCGGTTCAGCCACTATAATCAATTTAGCCGGTAATACCTGGCCGGTTAATTCCCTTAAATCCAATTTCTGTTTGAATAAATAACTCATTTTGATAAATTAACCTAATTATTCTAATTGCTCTAATTGACCTAAATAAAACCCAAATCCTAATTTCTGATTTCTGATTTCCCACATTTGTCCATTGGAGCTTTTTAGGTTAATTAGAATAATTTACTCGGTCGTTACCCTAATAACTTCGTCCAGCGTTGTTTCTCCCCTTAAAATTTTGATTATACCGTCCTGCTTCATAGTAATCATCCCGATTTTCAGAGCGGCCTCATAAAGTTTATGGGCGGAAGCCTTGGCGGTAACCAGTTCCTGTATTTCCGTGGTTATGGGAAGAACTTCAAAAATGCCGAATCTGCCCAGGTATCCTGTCTTGCCGCATTTGTCGCAGCCTTCGCCTTTAAAAATCTTGAACGACTTTTTGTTAAAGCCCACAAAATATTCTTCCGGAACTCCCTCTAGGCCTTTCTTTAGTTCCTCTTCCAGCAAAGGGGTCAGCGGCTGTTCCTTTTTGCAATGAGCGCAAATTTTTCGAACCAGCCTCTGTGAGGCTACCACATTTACAGAAGCTACCAGCAAGAACGGCTCTATGCCCATATCAATCAAGCGGGGCATGGCGCCGATTGAATTATTGGTATGAAGGGTGGAAAAAACCAGATGCCCTGTTAAGGCGGCGTGGACGGCCAATTCTGCGGTCTCTTTATCCCGAATTTCGCCCACCATCACAATATTAGGGTCCTGCCTTAAAATGGTCCTAAGACCCGAGGCAAAAGTCAGGCCAATCTCCGGATTTATTTGGCTTTGGTTTACACCCGGAATAAAATATTCCACCGGATCTTCCAAAGTCACAATATTGACTGCGGTAGTATTTAAAATAGAAAGTATAGAATACAGAGTAGTGGATTTTCCGCTACCGGTAGGACCAGTGATTAAAAAGATGCCGTGGGTTTTCTTAATATTTTCATTAATCCAAGTTAGAGCCCTTCCTCTTACACCTAAGTCTTCCAATGTCGGCACAGCGCTCGTCTTGTCCAATATACGCATAACAACTTTTTCCCCATAAATAAGGGGCAAGATTGAAACGCGCAAATCTACGGACTTTTTAGCAACATCTACATGAAACCGGCCGTCTTGCGGCAAGCGGGATTCGTCTATCTTTAAATTGGAAAGAATTTTAATCCTGGTCACAATAGCGGCTAAAATATTTCTTGGCAGCATTAAAGAAGTATGCAAAATTCCGTCAATTCTATAGCGCACCCTAACGTCTTTTTCCGAAGGCTCAATGTGAATGTCAGAAGCGCTGGCTTCAATAGCATTGGACAAAATCACATCCACTATTTTAATAATCGGGGCTTCTTCAATAACCTGAGGCGCAGCTTGTTTCTGTTCTATGGCCGCCGGTTTTGCTGTTTCTTCTTTGGTCTTAATATCTTCCAGGGCTTCTCCCACCACTCTTTTCAAATTTTCCTTTTTGCCGATTATAATCCCGATGGAAGTTTCTGAAGCGAGATACAGCTGGACTTGAAAATTCTGCTTCTGCCCCAAAAATTCCAAAGCCTGCAAGGCGGAGAGGTTAGTCGGGTCAGTAATAGCAACTTTTAAAGTCTGTTCAGTTAAGTCAAAGGGGGCAAAATTATAAAAATCAATCGACTCCCTCGGGATTAAAGACAAAACAGGCGGAGGTATTTTTTGCCGCCTCAAATCCACGTAAGGAATATTAAAAAAAGCGGCCTTTGCTTTTGCCAAGTCTTCTTCCTCAAGCACCTGCCTTGTAACCAGCAATTGGCTCAGGCTCTGCCCGCCTTTTTTTCCGCTTTCTTCAAGCTCTCCAAGAATTTCCGGTTTTACAAACCCATTATCCGCCAAAAATTTACCGAATCCCTGGAAAGTTTTTGTTTGTACTTTTTGAACCATAAGATAGCCGATGTACTGATTAAAATAAGCTCCGCGGATACAGGACTTACACGTTTGGCTAATCGGGGTCCCCCATTCTTCTGCTTGGCAGGAATGGGGTGAGAATTACGAGGCATTTTGCGAGGATGTTTGGAGGCGTAGTTCACCTACGACGACAAACACCGCAGCAAAATAACGAGGTAATTAGCCAAACCGGGTCCCCAAAATTTCATCAGATGGAATTTTGGGTGGGAAACCCTTTAGGGCGAAGACGTTTTCAAGGAATCTGGCTTTGCCAGTTCCTAAAAACGGCAAGCGTGTAAGTCCTCTATAAAATACTACTTTGACTTAGGCTGCGGCTTAATTAGCTGCTCAACCGGCACGCCTACCTCGGAACTCGGATCTAACTGGGCATAATTAGTTGCCCCGAATCTTAAATGGTGCCCATCCAAGACCTGGGCAAAATCTAATTTCTCCCCAAAAGGAAGGAGTTTCTCCGAGCTTATTGCCGAACTTCCTCCGGGAATCATTGCCGCGCCATTGGCAAGACCGGCCGGCACAGCCGCAGAACTTGGTAATGCATTCTTATTTACAACAACCGGCGCGGAACTGCTATTGTTAAAGAACCCATTATAAAGCACTGCCGCGCTGCCGGCAAAGGCTCCCAAGATCACAATAATTTGAATTATTTTTTTCTTATTCATATTTAAACAAAAACTTAGAATTCAGAACCTAAAAGTCAAAAATTCAAATCAAAACTTAAAAATTGAGGCTTCTTTGGTTTTGACTTTTGAGCTGCAATTCTGACTTTTGAATTTTGAGTTGATTTACGATTTAATATTTTGCCCAAAATAATACAAATTTATATTCATTTTTACATCCAATAGCCCGTCTTGATTCGCGCTCATTTTCAATGAAAGAATGTCCATAATCCTTGCGTTGTTCTCCAAAGCTTCCAAAAAAGCTTGTACCTGCTGAAAATTCCCAATAACATATAATCCAACGCTGACTTTTTGGGTATGCCTGTCAATGACATACGGATTACTAAGCAAATCTTTATTGCCTGAGACAATCGCGTCGCCTTGGCTTGCAATGTTGATGTCCCCCACCGTGAGGCCGATCTGCCTGGCTAGCGCTTGTATCAGCTGATGCTGTCTGACGTTGCTAGCCTCAAGCGGCAAAGCTTCATCCAATTCCGCTACTTCTTTTCCGCTATTTTTTAAAACCCCAATTAAAGCTGTTAATTTTTCCAACTCAGCCTTTGAAGCGTCTTTGTCTTGTTGCGCTTGCGCCAGTGTTCCTTTAAGCTCCATGAAGCTATAAATTTTTGGCCTTAAGGCCATCCAGGAAAACAAACCAACAACTAACAGCAAAAACAAAATTTCAACAAGCGGATTACTGCGAGCAGCATGTTTTATTAAATCCAAGTTGCCGGGATTTTTTGATATTCTTTTTGGAATCTCAATTTCCATTTGTTGGTTGCAAAAGTGCCGTATTAAAATTTAAATTGACTTCAAAGGTAATGGCTGTAGCGTTGCCGTTCTGTATTTTATGGAAGGCCCCGATTCTCAGATTATAAAAATTCTTATTAAATTTCGGGTTATTAAAAACCTGTAAAAATTTATCGAGTTCGTCTAAATTTGGAACAACTACTGTAAGGTTGGCTTTGCCCTCGTTGAAAGCTTCCACACTCGAATAAGATGCTGAAGTTAGGGTCACATGAGCTAATGCCGGCAACAACTGCGACCAGTAAAGATGATGCTTGATTAACTTGTCTAAATCCTGCAGTTGCGATTGGCGGGTTAAAAGTTCATCCCTGGAGAGCGTGCCCCTTGCCTCAATTTTGCTTTTTTGAACCTCTGCCTGCAGCTTAACCGTCTCAGCGGCTAGTGTTTTCATTTGAAAAAACAGGAAAACATAATAAACCACAACTCCCAAAAGCAATGCCAGCAAGAATCTGGATACAATCACAGGCCACAACTGTGCGAAGTCTTCAATGGAACTCTTTGGTTTTAATAAATTTATTTCAGTCACGGTTTTCCACAAATCGCTAATGACACAAATGAGAACAAATTTTCTGCAATTATTTGCAGTATTCGTCTTTATTTGTGATTAGTGGATAATTTTATCTTTTATATTTTTCTTAGCCCGAGCCCAATAGCTATGGGCAAGCTCAAAGCGAATCTCTTTAAAACAGGTTCCAGACTCTTGCCGTAAGATATGGCCCTAAGCGGGTCTCCTAATTCCACTTTAACCTGTAAGTCTTCAAAAAAATTTACAATCCCGGGCAAATTCGCTCCGCCGCCGACAAGGATAATTTTTTCCACTTGGGTATTTTGGCTCTGATAGATATTCAAAAATTGCTTAACCTCGCCCTTAATAATATTCAAAACGGGCTTAATGGCGTCGGGTATAAAGGTGGCGCTGCTTACTCCAAAATCCCGCTTAAATTGTTCAGCCCTGAACTTGCTGATGTTTAAAGATTGGGCGATCTTGTCGGTAATAGTGTCGCCGCCAATGTTTAAGTTCCTGCTTAACCTCAAAAATCCCTGTTCAATAATATCCACTCCGGTGCTTCTGGCCCCTATGTCTATTATAACACAATTCGTGTTGGTATTGCCTACCAACGTACGAAGTAATGCCAGCGCTTCAATGTCGGCCACTTCGGGCTTAAAGCCAGCCAAAGAAAACATCTTCGCGTAATTTTGGGTAATTTGCTTAGGAACGGCGGTTAATAAAATTTTTAAATTCTCCGCCCCTGGCTGTTCCCCTGAAATAATAGCTGAGGATAAGTCAACTTCCGGCAAGGGCAAAGGCACGTATTTTCTTGCTTCAAATTCAATTGCCGAAGCCAGTTCTTTTTTGCTCATCTTCGGCAAGCTTATTACTGAAGTAAATACAGCGCTATTTGGAAAGCTTATTACACACCTCTTGGTCGTTACTCCGGCCTTCTCCGCCAGGGTTTTCAAAATTTTTGCCATCTGTTCTACGGCAAAATCATTATCTTTATCGCCTAATTTATAAGGACAATTTACTACCCCGTAAGTATCCAAAACAAAGGAACCTTGTTCATGAGAGATTTGGGCAATTTTGATGTTAGAAGTGCCTATATCCACCCCTAAAATTGCTTTGTTTTTTGAAAACAATCCGTTAAAAAACATTTTGTAACTTTTAAGTACTTTTTATTTCAATTTCAGCGGAATAATCCCCATTACATCAAATTTATCTTAATATATTTCTTAACTATTGTCAAAATCAGGGCAATTTGATAAACTTGTTGTAATTCTTGTCAATCTTGCTCATTTTTGTTCAATCTTGTCAATAAGCATACGCGTGTGTAGCTCAGTGGTAGAGCACGTCACTGACCTGCCCGCCTTGCAAAGAATTTGGGCGTATAGCTCAGTTGGTTAGAGCGCGTCACTGATAATGACGAGGTCTCTGGTTCAAATCCAGATACGCCCACCAGACTAGTTCATCAAGTTCATAAAGTTGAAAGTTTATAAAGTAACTGCAAAGCTGCGGCGTCACTTTATAACTTTATGAACTTTACAAACTTTAAAACTTATTTTATGCGCTTCTTTCTCTCTCCATTAGTCTTTATAGCCGGCATCTTGTGCATGAAATATTCAGTCGCCATTACCGACCAGTTTACCGGCAAAGTCGAACTGGCGGAAAAATATTTAGGTACCGGCATTGGTTCCGGTACTTATACTTTTTGGAAACTTTTTGGCCTCCTCCTATGCGTCCTCTCCGTCCTCTGGCTATTCAATATGCTTCCCCACGCCCCGGCCGCAATTTCCCCCTCCGCCGTTTTATTTCTGAAATTGATGGTTTAATTCTACGGGCCGTTAGCTCATTTGGTAGAGCGCCACATTTGCAATGTGGAGGTGACCGGTCCGAATCCGGTACGGTCCACCATACTAGTTCATCAAGTTCGTAAAGTTGAAAGTTTATAAAGTAACTGCAAAGCTGCGGCATCACTTTATAACTTTATGAACTTTACAAACTCTATAACTTATTTTATGCTCCAAACTTTTAAAAAAGCTACTGCCGAAACTTTAGCGGAAATAGAGCAAGAAAAAAAATTTCGCCAAACCACAGAACTATTCCTGCTCTTTTCCATGGGCAGCCAGTTTGACCATTTAATCAAGCAAAAATTAGACGCCTTGGGCGTTTTTTGTTTGGTGGCTGACCCGGCTTCTGTACGCGTTGATGATGTAAAAAAAGTAAATCCGATCGGAATAATTTTATCCGGTGGCCCAGCTTCTGCTTATGAATATCCCCCTTTTGATGCAAATATCTTCGATTCAGGGGTTCCGGTTCTGGGGATTTGTTTAGGTTTTCAAATGTGGGCTTACCATGTTGGGATACCGGTTAGGCTTTCGGCAAAAAGAGAATTCGGCACTCATACATTTAATATTTTTAAAGATTCCCCCCTTTTTGAAGGACTGGCCAAAACTTTCAAAGTCATGGAGACTCACGGCGATATTATCGGCAAAGAGAAAAAAATGGAAGTACTCGGCGCTACCGAAAACACTCCCGTGGCGGCCGGACAATACAAAAACCTTTACGGCGTACAGTTCCACCCGGAAGTCACGGAAACCGAACACGGCATAAAAATTTACGAAAATTTCTGCTTTAAAATTTGCGGCGCCAAGGACCGCTTCCCTGCCAAGTCAGTTGCCCAGGCAAAGATAGATGGGTTACGAAAACAAATCGGCGACAAAAAAGTCCTGCTCGCCCTCTCCGGCGGCACCGACTCCGCTACAGTCGCCTACCTGCTAAAACACGCAATTTTCCAATCTCCAATCTCCAATCTCCAATCTCCAATCTTGGGCCTCTACATCAAAGGCATTGACCGCCCGGACGACGAAGCACACGTAAAAAAATATTTCGGCCAAGAAAAGTGGATACAAATTAAAATTGTGGACGCCACAGAAGAATTTCTAGCCGCACTTAAAGGCAAAATTTCCATGGCGGAAAAAAGAATGGCCATGCGCGGCATCTACAAAAATATTTTGGAAGCAGAAGCCAAAAATTTCGGCGCGGATTTTATCGCGCAAGGAACTTTATACACCGACATTTCGGAAACAGGCGGAGGCTACGACAGTGGAGCCAAAAAAGCCCAAATAAAAGTCCACCATAACGTCAATTTAAATTTTTCCCTGCCGGAATTACAGCCTCTGGCCGATTGCGTCAAAGACACCGGCAGGAACATCGGCCGGGAGATTGGAGTCCCGGAAGATCTTCTGCTTAGACAGCCTTTTCCGGGCCCGGGATTAATTGTTAGGATTGAAGGAGAGGTAACAGAAGAAAAATTAAAAACCGCTCGCGCGGTTGACGGCATTTATATAGAGGAGATGAGAAAATGGAATGTCCCCGGTTCCCCTCCTAATATAGGAGGGGTGTCCGGTCGGATGACCGGACGGGGTGGTATTACTTCGCTCTATGACACCATTTGGCAGTCCGGCGCCGTGGTCACCGCTTCCAATACCACGTGTACAAAAGGTGATGATGCGGCCGAAGGACACGTTATAGCGCTTTGGGCCGTCTGGTCAGTCAACGGCTTTACCGCCCGCTCCGCCGAACTGCCGTATGATTTTTTAAAGCACGTCTCACAAAGACTAACCAATGAAGTGCGTGAAGTCGGCTCCGTTGTTTACAGGATTTCCGATAAACCTCCGGTCACGATCGAATGGGGCTGACTTTACGGAATACAGATAGGTACAAATATACGGGTAAAACAAAAAACCACCGCCCGCAGGTCAGGACGGTTTTTTATTTCCAAGGCTATCAAATCTTAGGTTTTACTCCTACTTTTTCTCCCACAATTTTTGCCCATTCAACCAACTTTTCAAATTTTTCTTTCTCCACAAATCTGTCCGACAAATTGCCCATGCCGTTCATTATGGTTTCAACACCTTGATGAATATAATCTTTCAAATCTCTTTTTATTCGAAACTCAGAAGCGCCTACTGCATCTTTTAAATCCGTCCTAAAAACAGCGGCTTGTTTGTCCATCAATCCGCCGACCACATCCCCAATAGCCTGCAAATCGCCGTCGCCTAGGATATTACTTAATTTTTGTTTCGATTTTTTCATATTCTTATATTAAACCCGTTTTTAGTTTCGGTCAAACCATGTCCCGTGATTAGCCGATTCATGGGCTTTAGTTTTCCGCGTAATTCCGCGCCTGCAGTACTTTCCGCGGCTATTCCATCTGGTAATTCGGGGCTTCTTTGGTAATTTTTACGTCGTGGACATGGCTTTCTTTTAGCCCGGCGCTGGTAATGCGAAGAAATTGGGATTTTTTATGAAGTTCGGAAATATTTTTAGCGCCGCAGTAACCCATTCCGGCCCGAAGCCCTCCCACAAGCTGGTTGACCACATTCTCCAAAGGCCCCTTGTAAGGCACCCGGCCTTCAATCCCTTCCGGAACTAATTTTTGCAAATTGCTTTCATTTTCCTGGCTGTAGCGGTCACGGCTTCCCTGCTTCATTGCGGACAAACTGCCCATACCGCGGTAAGTTTTAAAGCTCCTGCCTTGGTAGAGCACCATTTCGCCCGGGCTTTCGTCCGTGCCCGCGAACAGGCTGCCTATCATTACCGAGTCCGCGCCAGCCGCCAAAGCTTTGGTTACGTCCCCGGAAAACTTGATGCCGCCGTCGGAAATTAAAGGCACTTTGGCTTTACTGGAAACTTCGGAACATTCTAAAATTGCGCTAATTTGCGGTACGCCGGCTCCGCTGATAATTCTGGTAGTGCAAATACTGCCCGGGCCCATACCAACTTTAACCGCGTCAGCCCCGGCCGCAATTAACGCTTTAGTTCCTTCCGCCGTAGCCACATTGCCGACGATTAATTCCACTTTGGGAAAAGCGGATTTAATTTTTTTGCAGGCGTCTATAACCCGCTTGGTGTGTCCGTGAGCCGTGTCAATTACCAAAACATCAACCTTGGCTTTCACTAACGCCCCTGCCCTTTCAAAAAAATCTCCGGTCACGCCAATGGAAGCGGCCACCAAGAGCCTGCCCAAATGGTCTTTAGAAGCAAAAGGATGCTGGATAGTTTTTTGGATGTCTTTAACCGTAATTAAACCTTTGAGCTTGAATTTTTTATCCACCACGGGCAATTTTTCCACGCGGTGTTTTTGAAAAATCTTTTTAGCCTGCTCCAAACTCGTCCCTTCCGGCGCGGTAATCAGCCCGTGCTTGGTCATTAGCTCCTTAACTTTTAAGCCCGGTCGCGCTTCAAACTGCCAGTCGCGGTGAGTGAGTATTCCGACTAATTTATTATTTTTATCCACCACGGGGAAGCCTGAAATACCGCGCTTTTCCGTAATGGCTATAGCGTGGGCAATAGTGTCTTCGGGGGAAAGAGTTACCGGATCCACCACCATGCCGCTTTCAAAACGCTTGGCTTTCTCCACCTGTTCGGCCTGCTCCACTACACTCATATTTTTATGGATCACGCCCATGCCGCCGGCCTGCGCTAAAGCAATCGCCAACGCGCTTTCCGTCACCGTGTCCATAGCGCTGGAAATAATGGGGATGTTCAAAAAAATATTTTTGGTAACTTTTGTCCTGGTGTCCGCCTCTTTGGGCGCTATCTCGCTATAGCCGGGCTTCAGCAACACGTCGTCAAAAGTTAGTGATTCTAAAATTTGTTTCATAAAATTATAAGTTCCAAATCACAAAAATCAAATAACAAATAAATCTCAAATTCAAAATTTCAAACTACTTATTAAGAATCGCTGAAAATATTTTCTTTAACTCGTTTGCTTCTTGAATCAGCTTATTTCCTTCTTCGGTAAATTTTTCGGGGTTAGTATTCATAATTAGCCTCAGCCACAAAGCTGTTTCTTTTGCTTCTTTTCGGCAAATTTTTATTCGCATCTGAAAATCTTTTTTTCCCAGAGATTCATTGGCTTCAATATAGTTGGAAGCAGGCGATCCGGATGAACGAATAACTTGTTTTACATATTCTAAATTGCTAATAGTTCTTGGTAACTTTTTACAATAAATCGCAACTGCTAGGGCAAATTCATACGTTCTTTCCTCTAGATTGTATGTTTTGTTTGTTTTTTGATCCATTGGAATTTATTTGTTATTTGTGATTTGTTTTTTGGAATTTCAAAAATCTATTTGAGATAGCATACTCGCTTCCCTTATATCTGTCCAGAGCGGACAATAATATCCTCTCTTCCCGGCCCAGTTCCCACAAGCAAAATAGGCACTTCTAAGCGGTTTTCCAGCCGGCTGATGAATTGCCTGGCTGATGTTGGTAGATGATTTTCAGAGTTGATACCTGAAATATCTTCTTTAAAACATTGCCATTGTTCAAATATAGGCTGAACTTGGCCCATAGCCCAAGGCGGCGGCAGTTTGCCGGGAGGCAAAATTTTTCCCTGATATTTATAAGCAACCACCACGGGAATGCTTTTAATTTTAGAAAGCATATCAAAGCGGGTCAAAGCCAAAAATTTGGGGCGGTTAATTCGGCAAGCGTAGTGCAGCCAGGGGATGTCCAAAAAACCTAAACTCCGCCCGCGCCCCGTGGTCGCTCCGCGCTCGTCTCCCAACACCTGAAAATATTGCGACATCTCGGCCCTGCTGGCTTTGCCCGAATTAATCTTTTTAAGCATCGCCGACAAAAATTTTTCACGATCGCTGCTTTCTTTGAACAAGTTCAAATGTTCTTTTGCAAAAGCCATGGCTTTTTTGCGCTCCCACATTTCCGAAATAAAAGGCCCCGCTCCCACGCGCGTAGGCAAAATTTTTGCCACCATTATTGTGCTGTTAAAAACTTCCATGGGCAGGCCGGTGCCTAAAGACGCTCCCGCGGCCACCGTGTTGCCCGAAGTTACGAACGGGTAAGTGCCGAAATGGTTGTCGAGCCCCATGGCCTGCGACCCTTCAAACAGCATTCTTTTTCCGGCTTTCACGTTTTGGCTCAATAAATAGCCGGTGTCGATAACTTTATTTTTTATCAACTTTTGATACTTAATAAGCTCTCCTGCCACTTCTTTGGGCGTTGGAATTTTGATCCGAAGTGGCTTATTCCCCTCCCTATCATGGGAGGGGTTAGGGGAGGGTGATAATGTAGCGCGCCGATTTATCGGCTGATGATTTGTGATAGCTTCAAGCTCCTTCAAAATCGGCAAAAGCGCATTATATAAAATTTCTAAAGAAGCCAAAAGCTCTTTTTTATTCCCCAAAACCTGCCCGAGTACCGGACTGATTCTTAAAACATGAAGTCCCTCTAGGGGACCAATGCCTTTGCCAGTGGTGCCGACTTTTTTCTTTCCTAAATTCAACTCCAGCCAAGCTTCCAGCAAAGCGTGCCACGGCGTCCAGACCGGAGACATTTCGTCCAGCCAGATTTGGGGAATTTTATTTTTTAAAATCTTTTTCGCGTCCCTAAGCTCCTCGGCAAATAATCTTAAATCAATCAGCTCGCCGCGCCCGAGAACGCAAGTCTTATTCTGGGCCAAGCCGCAAGGAATTAAATGGCTTACAATCTTTACGCCTTTCGGGGTTTTGACCGTATGTCCGGCATTGGCTCCGCCCG
>JGI1357J11328_10001773_pt1 | contig 16143 bp, 12 predicted proteins | sample Subgrocontami54m_FD_11328 | JGI IMG/M metagenome (IMG submission 11328)
AGCGTGAATTTCATCCTCAACATGAAGAATATAGACGATACCGCCGCTATTCTCCGCAAGGCGGTAGCTGACAACAATGCCTTTTACCAGGTTACAAGGGAAACGTTCAAGAAGCTGGGCAAGTTCTGACGGCTTCGTAAAAAGTCCGTATGCTGCGTTGCGCAAATCATTCGCCATTCCGACGTACGTATAAGTACGCCTTCATTCCTCATGATTCGCGCGCCTTGCCTCCGACGCTTTTTTCGAAGCCGTTCCCGTTATGCTTGGCGTATGGCCAGGGCCTCGGACGCCAGGTCATGCCGACCGAGCGCCCGGTATGATTCCGCCAGCCGGACGCGGATACGGGGATAGCTGGCAGCATCAGACGGCACGCGGCGAAAAACCTCTATGGCTTCCTGATGATAATGGGTCGCAGCCAGAACGGATCCCCAACGGTAACAGAAAACGTCGGTAGATTGGGGAGATAGGGTAAGCGCGGTTTCATAGGCTGCTTCTGCCTCAACCGGCCGCCCTTGCCTAATCAGACAATCGCCCCTCCGGCAGTGGTAGAGGGGGTCTTCCGGGCTGGTTTGCAGGCACCATCGCAGGGCTTTTTCCTCCCCTTGGTATTCGCCGATGCGGCGATAACCTTCCGCCAGACGTCCGTAAAAATTGCTGGCGGCCCCCGGCTCGATCCTGACGGCCTGCTCAAACGCCTTTTCCGCCTCGTTTAATTCCCCGGCGGCCAGATGCGTTTCTCCCAGCAAACAATAGGTCTCGGCAGCCTCGGAATCAAGCGCCAGAAGCTGTTGGCAAATGTCCTGAGAAGCGCTGATCCGGCCAGCCTTCAGATAAGCGCCGGCCAGCTCGCTCAATAGCCGCATATCACGCGGCTGCGCCGTGACCGCCTTGTTGCAGACAACAACCAGCCGGTCGTATTGTTGCTCCGTCTTATAAAACCGCACCAGCTCATCATAGGCAAAGCCGGTAAAAACATCCCGCGCTAATTCCCGCTTAAAGAGTTCTTCGAAGCAGACCATCGCCTCCGGCAGGCGCCCGGCATCATAATAAGCCCAAGCCATAGCCATGGTTAATGATTCCGCTTCGGGACAAACAGCCGCCAATTCTTGATAGATGTCGATTGCCTCCCGGTAGCGCCCGCTCCTGAGAAACTCCTCGGCCTGCCGTAAGCGAGGGGTCTTTTCGTCTGCTGCTGTCAAGATTATTTCTCCGGCCGTGACGGGAAGCTAAGATCACCTGTAAAAAAGGCGTGCAGACCACCTGAAAGTGGGGAAGCGCCTTTACGAAACCTGCGCTTCCCCACTCCATGGCGAATCAGCAACTGCTGCAAGAAGAGCCGCAACCGCCGCCGCTATCTAGATTGGATGAAAGCTTAAACCCCCCTCCGCGAGGCGACTCCACATAATCAATCCCCACGGGCTTCACTTTCTCAAAGAGGTCTTTACTTACTACGTATTTTATCCCTTGCTCATTGAAAATTTCATCTTCTTCTTTTGACTCATCCAGAGCCAATCCCAAACTGGAACCGGCTCACCCACCCGACTGCATCAAAACCCGAATGGCAAGCTCTTCCCCCTTGTCCTTCAGGAACTCCTTAATCACCTCTGTTGCTTTGTCCGATACCTGGAACATCGTTCCTCCTTTTTGGCGCCTTTTTCCGCACCTGGGTTTTGCTATAAATTATACATTAATCATGCTTTGTCAATTCCCTTTTGGTCATACCGGCTATTCCAATCCCGATCGTAAGCGCGAATTGCCACATGTTTTGCCATGAACATTGCCTGCGATCATAATAGCTTGCCCGGACGCCCGCGCGACAGACCGATGCGAAATCCTTCCCGTTGCCCCTGCCTGGCGCAGGGAGTTCGTGGCAGGGGGCGCGAAAATTGTGTTGACGGCTTTGCCCTCCTGTGCTTTGAATAGGGTTAGAATAGGATGGCCAAATATCGTTTGTCTCGCAGAGAACACCCCCTGAAGACTTCACGATAAGTTACCGGCAAGAATGTTTTACAGAATCGCCAAGGAAAATAGATGGAACAAGGATCATGGTTAATCGTTGACACACCTGCCAAGGCAGCGGAGGCTGCCGAGGATCTCGGCAACTCGCAAGTAATCGGCATGGACACGGAATACGACTCCCTGCGTTACTTTCGGGAGAAACTCTGCCTCATCCAGATCAAGGCGGTAAAGAAAACTTACCTCTTCGACCCTCTAGGCGAGTTGGATATTTCCTTTCTGGGAGATTTCTTTGCCTCACACTCCCTGTGCAAGGTGATGCATGCCGGTGACAATGACATTCGGATCCTGAAACGGGATTACAATTTTGTGTTCCGCAACATCTTCGATACCTATCGCGCCGCTGCATTGCTCGGCTCCGACCGTCTTTCGCTGTGTCATGTCGTGAGCCATTATTTGGGTGTGGAATTTGAAAAACAGAAAAAATTGCAGCGTTCGCGCTGGGATTTGCGCCCCCTTAAGGAAGAACAATTACAGTATGCCGCCCTGGATACGGCCTATCTCCCTGACCTGTATCTGCGGTTGCGGGGAGAATTGAAACAGGCCGGACGAGACGAGGAGGCAACCAGGATTTTTGCCGAAATGACCAAAGTCCGGTGGCAAACTCGCGACTTCGATAAGGAAGGCCATAAAAAGCTCGCCCGCCACTACACCCTGACCGATAAGCAAAAAGAACGGCTGAAGCGCCTCTTCCGGTGGCGCTACGGCAAGGCCAAAGAAATCAACCGGGCCATTTTTATGATCTTATCGGACCAGGAATTGGTTGGCCTTTCCGCCCTTGAGGTGGGGTCCGTAAGCGAGTTGGCGACGGGCGGCTTATTACCGGGGGGCAAGCTGCGTCTTTATGGCGACGAGTTGATAGCTTTATTGGATGGTTTCCGGGACGGCGCCACGGCATGAGGCGATTTCATCTCTCAGCCAATGCGTCCAGCTCTCAAGACCCTCTCCGGTCTTACAGGATACCTTGAAGGTCCGAACCGTTTGATTAAGGCTCTGAATCCTCGCCATAAAGGCCGTCATATCAAAATCGGCTTCCCCCCCCAGATAATCCATTTTGTTGATGACCAGGGCATCGGTGACAGAAAACATCAGGGGATATTTGAGGGGTTTATCGTCGCCTTCCGGGATGCTCAAGATCATGGCCTTTTTGTTTTCTCCCAGATCGAATTCTGCCGGACAAACCAGATTGCCAACGTTTTCCACGATGACGAGATCCAGCTTTGCCAGCTCCATTTCCTGTAAGGCCATGCTGATCATCGTGGCATCCAGATGGCAAAACCCGCCGGTGCGCAACTGCACAGCCGGTACACCTGCGGCAGCTACTTTTTCCGCATCGACGGCGGAAGCGATATCCCCTTCGATCACCCCGATCCGGAATGCCTCTTGGAGCTCGCGGATCGTATGCAGAATCAGGCTTGTCTTGCCGGCGCCAGGTGATGCCATCAAATTCACCATGAAGACCCGGTTTCGGCGCAGCAGCTCCCGGTTTTCTGCAGCACGGGCCTGGTTATCGGACAGGATTTCTTTTTTCACGTCTATCAGCCGCATCTCAGCCATCAGATAACCTCCAAATGATCAATATAAAACTCCCGGCCGGAAACAAGATTAACTTTTTCACCACCACAGTGAGGGCAGGCAATGCGCACTACTTCCTGCAGCCGAACCGGAAACCTGTTGTCACAATCTTTACACAAAAAAACTACCGGTAAGCGTTCTATCTTGAGGTTTGCTCCGGCGGCCAGGGTATCCTTGCTTAAATAATCAAAATAGCTCTGGATGTATTCATCTACCAGATCACGAAGTTCTCCTATTTTTAGCACGATGCTTTCTACCCTTTGGGCCTTACCCTGGCGGGCATGTTCCAAGACAACATCGAGCATGCTTTGGACGACGGCAAGTTCATGCATATCCCACACCCCTCCGGTCGCCCAGATAATAAACTTTCTTTACCACTGGTAGCAAGAATTATTTCTTGCCGCCGCTACTGATTACCACAGCACCTTTCCTGTGCATCTGGATATTCGACAAACTAATCCAACATAAATTGCTTGTATGAGCCCCATCCCGAAAAAGCTCAACGCATCGCAGGGGATTATGGTTCGGGAAAAGACAACACAAATTTTTCCATACGAGCCAACTATGATGCCCTCGTAAAAAGTCCCAAATTCCCTCCCCCTTGACGGGGGAGGGTTAGGGTGGGGGTGACAACATGTCACATTAACACATGTTTTCCCCCCTCCCCTCAATCCCCTCCCGCCGGGGGAGGGGGAAAATTACTTTTCACGAGATCATCAACTATAGTGAACTATAGTGAAAAATATTTTTAAAATACCAGTAAATAAGCAAATTTTCGGTTTTTTGCCTCCCTGTCTGCCCTTGTCAAAAACACCCCTAACGGCCCCGTATAGCCAACCCAAGCCCCTTTTGCGGTACGGAGAGATCCCCTCCGTGTCCTTGTGCTAAAAGCCGCTCAGAAAACGACTGGACAAGCCATATTAGTTAGCAATATTATGATGTTATGCAGTTAAGAAATTTGCTTTAACTCTCTTTTTATGCTAAGTTCTCCCCATGGACTTGCAATCAACAGCTTCTCAGAATATTTACGATCGCCTTGCTTTTAAGACCGCCGCCAAAGACCAGGTAGGCATTGCCGAGGATTTGGCGAGCGGCAAGGATGTGCCGGAAATTTACGGTCTCAGTGAGGCAGGCTTCTTTGATGAGTTCTTTTATTTTCTTGAAGAGCTTGGCTTTATGCCCCACTTCATGGGGCTTGCCCCGAAGGTCTCTTCTCGTCCTACTACCATCCGTATCCCAGCGGTTATTTTGATCTACCTAATGCGAATCGTAGCGGGGCTTGCCTTCTTCTGGCATATCGAACCAGTTATCCTGCAATCGCAGGCGCTCATGCGCTTGGTGGGTTTTAACGGCAGGGAGATCCTGGATGGGACAAGTCGGCGGGGGAGAAAGAAAAGTGACATGGAGACTGCTGTCCAGGAATGCATCCCGAAGCCAGAAACTGGAGGAAGCGATATCCGCGGTCCCCTTTGCGCTGATTCCATTGCGACATATATAGAGGCTATTTCCGTTGGTGCCTTGGAAAAGCTATTTAACGGTGTTATCTCCCTTTTGGCTGCGAAGGGGTTTTACCCAAAAATAGTGCATGGCACTATGGATGCGTCCGAGATTCAGTCTACCGAGCGCTGTGATGGGTGTGGCATGGTTAAGAAGGAGAAGGCGCCGGAACTTCGGTTGCGCAAAGGACGGATCAGAAAGGTATGCGAGCGAGTCTTCGGCTTTAAGATTTGGGTCGTCTGGGATCCTGTAAGTGGTCTCCCCCTGGCGATGCGTTTTGCTACGATTGAGATCGCGGATGTTAAACTTGCCAAGGAGGTGGTAACTCAGGCAGTGGCTAATCTGGGTAGCAATGCGACACTTGCTTCGCTTGCTTTTGACCGGGGCTTTACCGATGGCGCTTTCTGGTGGTGGCTGCATGATCAGATGAAGATACTCTTCTATGTTCCGGCCAAGACGAATATGGCGGTGCATGAGGATGCTTTGGCATGCGCTGCTACCGGTATCCGGCAGATTCGGGAGAAGAACCGCCGGGTTGGACACGGCAAAAACCAGCGGACCTTAGTGGATCGTTGGGTGGTTGTCGGGATTGAAGGTCTCACTTCCGCCGGGTTCTATGGTGCGCTGGGTAGCGGCTCCCACGAGAACGCAAAGAGTTTCATTGCCAATCCGATCAACGCCGTGGTGGTTGTGCATGATCCTTATCGGGAAAACAATCCTTCGTGTGACAATATGGTGATTCTTACCAACGACTGTGTGCAGAAACCGCTTCGAACATATGATCGCTATGACCGGCGTAGCAACATGGAAAACTCTCTCTTCAGGGAGGCGAAACAGGGTTGGTTCATCCAGCGTCCGGCAAAAAACACCAAAAGAGCGTTTTGCGCCCATGCATATCTTACTCTAACGATTATGGCTCTCACTACTGTTTTCCAGGTATGGCTGGCAGAACAGGACGAAAAAAACCGGCAAGGGGAAGAAACCGGTATCCGTAAGTACAGGGAAAAGATTCGTATGGAAAATGGCAATAAGCTCATCGTCTTCGATGAGGGGCGTTATGCCATTTTCGAGGCTTATGAGGTTCTAATCCTCTGTGGGCGCACAGTATTAAGGCCGAGAGGCGTACCGGAGTCGATCACCCCCGCAGATATTCTCCGAAAATATGGCGCAACGCTGGAGTGAAAAACTCACTAGCTCAGCTTCTTCTTTCTTATAGTTCTTTCCTTTCGCTTCTCTCGTATATTCTCTGCTGCTTGCCCTTTCCTTCATGAGCATGACATAGTTTTCTATAAAAGCATTCGCTATTCGTTTTCATCTTCGTGTCGCATTGGGTTGTCGGGATTGAAAGCCGAAAAGGGCTGTTTTAGGGCGCTTGGCAGCATGTTTACGCCATGTGCTCTTTTGCGCCGGGTAGTTTATCGAATATCCAGTTCTTCCTTGTTTGCTTGATAACTTTCGTTCATTATGCAACATTACCAATGGTTATTAGTGATTCTGTGTCGATTAATGACTGCTGACGGAACTGTCTACAGTCTACCGGATGGAAAATAAATCCGTCCCCTTTTTCACTCTTTTTCACTCTTTTTCACTTTTTCATCACGATTCCCGCTCCCAACGAATATGACAATTCTTATCTGGATTACAGTTGCACTTATTGGGTGTTGACAATCTCGAAATTATTTTAAGTTGTTATTGTAAATTCCGGGACTTTCCATTAAGATGAAGTCCGGCAGGAAGCGGCTTTTTGAGAATGGCATCGTGAGAACCACTATTGAGGTCGTGGGCTAACTTAGTTGGAGGTTGAAATGAAAGAGTGGGTATTCCCCGCATTGGGGACTTTTATTTTTTGGGGGTTCTGGGGTTTTATTCCCAAGCTTACTACAAAGTATATTAACCCGAAGAGCGCTATTGTTTACGAAGTAGTAGGCGGTTTTTTAGTTGCCATTATGGTTCTGTATTCTTTGAATTTCAGGCCTGAAATGAACCCCAAAGGGTTTGCCATGGCAATAACAACCGGAGTATTGGGATTCCTTGGGGCGCTCTGCTTCCTTTTTGCAGTATCTAAGGGACCGGTGTCTCTGGTAGTGACTTTAACGGCAATGTATCCGGTTTTAAGCATACTACTTGCGGTGATTATCTTGCATGAACCAATCACCCTCAAGCAAGGCGTGGGCATTCTTCTTGCGCTGGGAGCCATGTTATTAATCACCACTTGAACCAATAGGGATTGCAAAAAATATCAACAGAAGGAGGGTAGAATCATGAGAAAAATCGTCTTAGCTTTTTTTTGCGTACTGGTCGTTTTCTTTTTTATGCTTACACCGGTAACCCTCTGTGCCAACGTAAGTGAGACACTTCCCAACCTGTAATTTAGACTATATATATAGGGGGCGGGAAGGAGCAATAACATGGAAAAGAAGGAAGCGATGCTGGTTTGTAATTCAAAGGGACTTGAAGAAATGGAAGGAGCCCGTAGGGCGACTGGAATTTCTTCAAGTGTCCGGGCCGCAGGCCAGGCTGTTGTGTCTCTTGTCCCGGATCCCGAGGTTTCCGAGAAGGCGGTTCGCCGCCGTTTTACGGCAGAATACAAGCATCGGATTCTCCAAGAGGCGGAATCATGTAAAGGGAAATACGGGGACACCATACCAAATTATTTCAGAAACCAGTAAGGTGTCCCCTGATTGCGATTGAAGATTGATGAAAACGTGTGGAAATAAAAAGGACGGTTGCGAAAGGAGGCCATCGTATGAATACGGGAACAGCGATACGGATTAATCGTATACAGAAAACAATTACTGTGCTTTCAGAAGACCAACTGAGCGAGGTGGAAAAGCTCCTGAAAAAAATTGCCCACCCATCCGACACAAAGAACATCATGAAACTTAAAGGAATATGGAAAGGCAAAGGTTTCGAGACGATCAATGTGGAAAATGAAATTCAGGACATCCGCAAGGAAGTCATACAGGCAATAGAAAGACGGGGCATTTGACATGGAATACCTGGCGGATACAGTTACGATTATTCGATATTTCTCAGGTAACGGAAAGATCGGCGCACAGGCTCTTAAAATTATGGATGAAGCCGATGAAGGTCAGCATGTTATTTTAGTCTCAGCACTCACATTGGTGGAAATCCTGTATCTTTCCGAGAAAAACCGCATTGGCATCGGACTTGAAGAATCCCTGGGAATCATCAGCCATGCGGATAACTATCAAATTGTCGATTTAACTCCCACCATCGTCAAAGAGGCTCACAGCTTTTCATTCTCCGACATATTTGACCGGTTGATCATTGCCACGGCTCGTTGCCTGGGGGTGCCCATTGTGACCAGCGATGAACGAATCAAGGGCGCTGGTTTGGTTCAGGTGATCTGGGAATGACAAAGGACAGGGATGGTGTAATAATGGAATAAATAAGCGTCATCCTTTAGCGTAGTTGCAGAATGACGCTTATTCGAAATGAACGCGTAAGATGACTAAAATTAATACGGGAAGTGTCCCTGAATTTAATCAATTCAATTTATCAAAGGACACCACCCTCCCCCAATCGCATGGGGAGGATGCAGCGAGGCATGTTGTCCCCTTCCTACGGACTCGCCGCCGAGATTTCGTCAACCTTGAACCCCCACCTATTCGTATCACTGTCCGACGTCAGCCGAATTTTCACTGTATCCCCGGGAACCGTTACTGTCCTACCAGACAGATCAGTTCCACTGAAGGGGCTGCCCTCAATCTCGTTATCCCCGCCATCGGTGACGTGGATAAAATCGTAGCCCGCCTCCGTCTCGGTGCGGAGGTCGAAGGCAACGTGGATGGCCGCGGGATTTCCCGGCAGCGTATAGGACCATTGGCGATCTTCATTGTCGCCGTAGGGATGATCCGATTCGGGCAAAGAAACAACGGCGCTTCGTAATCCGGCCAGGCTCTGGAGAATGAAAAGCGACTCGGCATGGCCTAGCCTCCCGTTTCCGTCGACATCGGCTCCCGACGCTGCATAGCCGGCGATGAACCCTTCGGCAGTCCCTCCCGCCTGCAAACGTAAGGCCAGGAGGGCATCGGCCAGGTCAACGCCGCCGCTCCCGTTCAGGTCGCCCTTGAGCAGTTCGCCCCTGCCTTCCAGGGAGACCCGGGCCGGTGATGCCGCATCGTTGGAACCGATGGTAAGCGTGGCGGTAAACACCTTACCCGCATCAGGCAGGAACGCCACCTCCACAGTCCTCGAAGCCTCCGACGGCACCGCGGCGGGCAAGGATCCGAGGAGCGTACCCCCTCCCACCCAAGTCAGCGTAAAATGCGTTTCATCGGAGAGGACCAGAGAGGACACGGTAAGATCGATATCGCCGCTGTTTGTGATCGACAGCGTCGAAGCGGTTCTCCCGCCTGCAGCAACTTTCCCGAAGTTCACTGCCGGAGGGGAAATTTGCATCACCGGCGCCGCCACATGCAATCCGATCCCGGCCAGCGGGAGGGAAAGGGTCGGCCTGTCGGGATCGTTGGAGGAGATGGTCAGGGTCCCGGCAGAGGCTCCGGCAGCAATCGGGGAAAAGGTCACGGCAACGGTGCGGCTTTCTCCCGCCGGGATCGTTGCGGGTAGCGTCCCCAAAGCGGCTGTTCCGCCTGTGGGGCTTATAGCGAACACCACTTCGCTGGACGTAAGATCGTTAATTTTCAGTTCTTTTCCCCCTTGGTTGGAAATCGTGATCTCCCGGGGAGCGGAGACCGTCCTTTCATTGACCTCGCCGAAATCTATACTTGCGGGCGATGCCACAATGTCTGCCGCGCCGGCGAAAGGATCGTTTCCCCTGAGGGAAACCGATGCCGAGGGGTTTGCGGGATCATCGGAATTGACCGCGAGTTCGGCGGCATGGCCCGCGGTGTCGGAGGGGGCAAAGGTCACGGTCACGGTACGGCTTTCGCCGGGGGGAATATCGGCGGGGAGATTTCCCAGAGGGTTCACTCCCCCTGCCTGATCCATCTGGAAATGGCCTGTATCCGTCAGTGTAATATTCGAAATCTGGAGGGAGGTTTCCCCCCCATTGCCGATCAGGACCATCAGGGGGTCCGAAGCCGCGCCCGGCTTGACCGTGCCGAAGTAGTAATCGAGGGGCGTAACCACCAGCATCGGGGGAGTTGCCGCGACCGGGGCGACGGTTGTTCCGGTGAGGGTCAGAAGGAAAGAGGGGCGGTCCGGATCGTTGGAGCTGATGGTTATCCCAGCGGTGTGGGAGCCGGGAGTCTGAGACAGGTAACGCACGGCCAGGGTGCGTCGGGCTCCGGGAGGCACGACCGTGGGGAACGACGTCCCCAAAGGCGCATCGCCGGCGGCGGCGTCGACTTCGAAATAAACAGCATCGCCGATCGCGAGGCTGCTGATTTGAAGATCCGCGGTTCCCGTATTGGTAATGCCCACCATCCTGACCGGAGAGGGGATTCCGACCACCACCTGGCCGAAGTCCAGATTGTCCGGCGCTTCTATCCCGGGCGCTGCCGCAACAGGCGCCTCCATGGTGACGGGAATGACGATTTCCCCCGTTTTTAGTTCATTGGACCGGATGGTCAGCTGGACACCGCCCACGGCGGCGCCTGCCGGTGCGAGGGTTATACCGATGGTCCGCGATTCGCCGGCGGGGATGGGTGTCGTCAGGGATCCCAGCGGCTGGGGACCGCCGTTCAGATCGATGGTGAAGTTGGTGGTATCGCTGAGCAGGATCTCTGAAAGGAGCAGGTCCGCACTCCCCTCGTTCCGGATCGTGACATAAAGCGAGGCCGGACCGCTCCCCGGAGCAACGGGATCGAAGATCAGTCCGTCATTCACGACCGATGCAATCGGCGTTGCCACGAAAAGGGTGCCGGACCGGTTGTTGGTCTCCGACACTTCCGGGATCCTGTTGTCCGGATCGGCCGTCACTTCAAAGGCGACCTCCGCCCCGCTGAAATCGGTTCCCGACCAGTAACGTCGGCTGATTTCCGCCGCGTTTCCCGGCTCCAGGCGGGGAACGGAGGCAACCCCGAGTTCCTTCCCGCCGACCGAGAAGAGGACTGTCACCTCGGGGGAGGCGGACCAGCCTGCATTCCGCAGGTTGGCCACCACATCCACCGAACCGCCCCCCAGGTTGTCCACCCGGGCGGAAAGCATCTCGATATCGGGCTTCAGCGCAAAAAAGGAGGCGCGGTTGTTGTTTTCGTCCGCCTCGCTGTAGAGGTTGTCCGGATCGATCAGGACCATAACCGGGTAGGAGGAGAGATTTTCCGGCGGCGTCCAGGCCAGAAGGGCCTCCCCCTGTGTGCCCCCTTTCAGTTCCACCGGCGCGACCACGGAGGAACCGATCAACTGGCCCCCGTTCGCGGGATCGCCCAGATAAAAGCGGACGGCCACGTTCTGATAGTTTTCATCACCCCTGTTCTTCACCACCGCACGGAGTGTCGCCGGTGAACCGGGCGGCGGCGCGGTGGGATCGACGCTGAGATCCGCCGCGGTGATGGCCAGATCGCCGCCCAGCCGATAGATCAGGTGGGTGAGGTCCGTTTGTCCCGTGGCGGCGGTTTCGCGGCCGTAGACGAGATGCAGCGCACCGTCGGGGCCGAAAACACCGGCCACATCCTGCTCCAGCTCCGGATCGTTGGTCAGCCGCACGTCGCCGCTCCAGGAACCAGTCGCGGGATACCGGGCCACATAGTAAAGATCGACCTGCCCCCCCACGGCGTCCTGCCAGACGACGACGAGGCGGTTGTCGGGGGCGCAGAACAGGCGGAAGCTGGTGAAGGTCATCCCGGCGCTGCCGGTGCGGATCTCCTCGGTGGCGCCCGATGCGGCGTCGGTCCGGCGCACCAGCGTATCGCCCTTGCGCCAGGCCAGCTGCAGCTGGCCGTTTCCGTCGTAAAGAACCTGGGGAGCGATGTCGGGAACCCCGTCGGTCGTGACTGCCGAAGGCGCTGCCCAGGCCGAACCATTGAATCGGCTCAGAACAATCTCCTGATCATGGGTGGTTGCGCTGTCCCCGTCGCCGTCCCGCACAAAGGCCAGGGTCGCTTCCCCGGGCTTGTAGGCCAGCGAAAACTGGCTCGCACCGATGAAATCGAAGCCCATATCGACCGGTGACTCGAAGACCTTGTTTACAGGATTCCATTTTGTATGATGGAGCCGCGTCGGCGCGCCCGTATCGCTTACTGTTTCACCGATCAAGCCATTCTTTGTGTTGCTGCGCCAGACCAGGAGCACCGAGCCGTCTGCCGCCCGGGCAAGCAGGGGGGCGTGGTCCAGGTAATCGTTGTCCGTAAGAGCTGCGGGTGCCGACCAGGGGCCGCCCGGTTCGCGAACGGCATAGACGATCTCCATCAGCGAGGCCATCCTCTCCATGTCGGCTTCCGCATCTTTGGGAGTATCACCGGACTTGGTAAAATTATCGCTTTTCACCCGTTCCCAGACGGCAATCAAGGCACCGTTCACGTCATAGGCCAGGACCGGGGAAAATTCAGCCTTCGTATCGTTGAGGATGGGCGCCGGCGCGGTGTAGACCCCGCCCGCCCAATCCAGGATCGTGATCTCCGTGGCCTGGAGTGGCTGATCGTTCGGGTCGTTGTAAACGTATGCGATGGACAGGCGGCCAGCCTGCATGGCTACTGCCGGGCCGGCATAGGGGTAGATGTTGGTCACTACGGCGTCGCTGGTGACTTCCAGAGGTTTACGGATCGCCAGCACGGCGCGGGAAGCGGTTGTGGGGGCCGCGAAGTGGTTGTAGGGACCGAGGGCGAGGAAGGTGCGCGGCACGGGGCCGAAGCCCGCGGGCAGGGAAAGGGCTTGCGCCGTTGCCTGGGGGAAGGTGCGGCTCGCCTCGAAGGTGCTGCTGAAGAGCTTCCAGTTCACTTCCAGTTTGGCGTTCAGCGTAAATTCGCTGCCTTTGTAATAACCGGGGTTGGCGGGAATCTGCCACATCAGCTTGCCCGTGCCGCCGCCCGAAAGCCTGGTCTTGAAGGCCTCCACTTCGGAGCCCATTCCCAGCTCGATGCCCGTCGTGATGGTCCCTTCCGCCGGTTTGAAGCCGATCTGCCCTTTTTGATCCTCCAGCCCCAGGGTCAGATCGGTGCCGACGCTGACCGTTCCGTCGATCTTTACGGTGTTGTTGAACCAGGTGAAGAATTTTCCGACGAACCGCATTTCCGTGGCCCCGGAAAGGGCTGGAATCAGCGTCACGGGGCCCACTTCGCGCTTGACGGAGCCGGTGATCCCCGTGTTGACCGAGGCCTCGGCAAAGGAGAGCCCCTTGCCCGATTCGTACCTTACCTTGCCCGTCCCCTTGACGGCCCCTTCGATGGTTCCGCCGCCCACGGCAAAGCCGGTCTTGCCGCCCAGGCTCACGCTGCCCACCCCGTTCGTGCCGGCGGCGACCTCCATCGCGAACTGGGTCGGCGGAATGCCGAATTCCTTGCCGCCGATCAGCGGGAAGAGGCTCCAGGCGGTCCAGAGCGTATTTCCCAGCGTCTCGGGATTGATCTGCGCGGAAAAAGGTTTCTCCGGTTCCTCGGGCCAGGATTTGCCAAGGACATACTGGACCGCGCCGTTTTCCTCCTTCACGGAAAAACCGCCGAGACCGATTGACCAGGCGGGCAGCGGAATGACGATCGGGTTGAGGGTCATTCCGCCCGATTTCTTTCCGTCCGTTCCCAAGGCCTCGACGGTGAGAACATTGGCCGTTGTGCTCAGGGCGGCCGTAAAGTCGCTGCCCATGTTGAAGGTGAGGCTCCCTCCCCCTAGTCCTCCCGCTGATTCGGCCACGGTCCCGTTTTTCGTAAAGCGGAGCGTCCCGGGCTGACCGCCGCTCCAGTTCACGGCGGCCGAATAGGGATTGCTGACGGGCAGGCTCTGAAGGAAGACCCCGCCATACTTCGAGGTGAATTTGGTGACCGCGGGGGTTCCCAGCTTGGCAGGCGGTATGCCCTCGAGTTGGACATTGACGGTGAGGTATTCCCGTTTGGTCATGTCCGCCGTCTCCTGGTGGCCGTAGTAGCCGCCGGCCGTAAACTGCAGCGGGTAGGATTTCTGTTCCTTAACGAGCAGGCTGTAGAAGCCCTCATTGTCGGTGGTGGAACATTCGCCGGAACAGCCCGAGGGCGGATCGCCGCTCCCGGCGTAAACCTGCACGCCGGTGATCGGGCGGCCGTCGGCGCTCCTGGTGACCCTGCCGCGGATCTCCCAGACATTCGCGGCAGGGGTCGGGTTGTAGGGTGCATCGGGATTGGTGACGTGGAGCGTCTCGCAGGCGCCGTAGTATTCCGTGCGGGGTCGATAATAACTGATATCACTGCTCACGGGGCTTATTACCCAGGAACCGCACTCATTGCCGTTTCCATAGGCGCCCTCATGACGGGACGGTATGTTATATCCGCAAGCCCCCCCAGTCGGATCACAAAAGGTGTAGTTCCCGAGATACCAGGCCGGGCCGTGCATGACACCATCCACGTAAGTGGTTTCCGATTGGAGGGTACCGTCACCGCGCCAACTTTGGGCCGTGCCGGAGGCCTTGTCCTTTTCATAATTCACATGAAAGGCCTTATGGCCGTTCTCATGAAAGCTATCGTAACTACCATGCCGTTCGCCCGCCTGGTAGTTGGAGCGTGAATCAAGAGCGCCGCTTTCGTAGAAAACCTCCGCAATGCCTTCCAGCTTCCCATCGAGATACTGACTGCGGGTATGAAGTGCGCCGGTTTGATAGTACCATTCATCTAACCCCTGATTAGCGCCGCCCTTCATAAAATACTTCCTAAACAGCTTGCCCGGGGCCAGATCGCCCCAATAATCACGCTGCTCCCCCTCCCGCACGCCGTCAACGTAGCGGTAATGATAGGACAGGTTTCCCCCATCGCTGTAGCGCTTCTCATCGCCCTGCTTGACGCCGTACTTGAATTCTCTGATAATCTTATCCTTGACCTTGGACATTTCCCATGCGGGGTATTCGATCTCCAGGCCTTGTTTCTGATCGTTCAGGTAGTCGGTCTGTCGGACAAGAAAGCCGTCATCGGCCCAGGAATTCCAACGGCCCTGTCTGCCGCCGTTGTAGGATAGCCCCGCAAAGCTCACCGTTCCGCTCGGGTGACGCCCCTCCCAATGCTGAACGATCTTTCCCTGGGTGAATTCCTCCCATGACTGGGACCGCACCTTGCCGGAATCGGTGGAATGATACTCTGTCCGGACACAGAGCCAGTTCCCGTTGTTGCTCTCACAGGTTTCATCAAACCACGGATAGCCGTTCTGATATTTTTGCTGCTCCCGCTGGCGAACGAGCACATTGCCGTAGGGAGCATATTCGTAGCTGCCCTGGAGGCCGTCGGTCCGCACCGGCGTGATCGTCCAGGTGCCGACCTTGCGGCCCTCCTCATAGCTCCCCTGCTCGACGCTGCTGACCACCAGTTTATAGTTGACGAAGTCTTCATAAGCGTAAAGATAGCGCGTATAGGGACCTTGCCGCGAGTTGCGATAGTACTGCATGACTTCGTCGATCAGCCCCACTCCGTTCCAGGAGGTGTAGGGCCCCTCTTTCCAGGCGCTTCCCCATTCGTCGATGTAGTGGCTGTACCGCTCGTGCAACTTGCCGTTGTCATAATAGGTTTCCACCACCTCGATACCCATGGCCCAGACTCCGCCAACGGGCAGCAAGAGCATCAAAACGACCATCGTAACAACCGGGAATAGAAAGGTCCGTCGTTTCCTCACATCAGCCTCCTTTTTGAATGTTCCCTGCCACGGCACCGGCATGGCAGGGAGAAAGGTAGAAAATGGGTATCGCGTATCTGGACGATGTAATGATCTATGAGACACGGGAAACCAAAAACTTCGCAAAAGGAAGACCCTTTCGGCACCCCAGGCTTTGTAACGGACAGCGGTTCCATTTCGCCCACGAGAAAAAATTTGGTGGAGAATACCATATCCCCCGGCGCAATGGCAAGACTAAAGGCATTCCGTGTTGGGAGCAAGTAAACTGTCCGGTATTGTAGCACACTATCTGTCCGGTTTAAGATGTCACGATGAGGTGACGAATGAGACGGTCAGAGATGCTACAGG
>JGI1357J11328_10001780_pt1 | contig 16120 bp, 14 predicted proteins | sample Subgrocontami54m_FD_11328 | JGI IMG/M metagenome (IMG submission 11328)
GGTCCCTCTCCCGGAGGGAGAGGGATGCAAAGCCCTTCTCCCCCCGGGAGAAGGGTGGGGATGAGGGAAAAGTGTCGCGCAGTTACGTAATTCTCAATAAAAGCCTTGGCGCAAAGAAAATCTCCTAAAGCAATATGATCTCTGCGCAACCTTGGCGCCTTTGCGTCCTTTGCGGTTCAAGATCTAATAACGATTGGCGATCGGCAATTCCTGCGCCGGGAACAGTGTGATGATTTTGGCGCCGCCCGGAGTCAGCACCACCTCTTCCTCAATGCGCGCGGCAGAAACGCCATCGGACGCCGGACAGAAGGTTTCGACGGCGAATACCATCCCTGCTTTCAGTTCGTACGGATCCTTGAGCGAATTAAGCCGCGAAATGAGCGGCCGCTCGTGCAGCCCAAGGCCGAGGCCGTGGCAGAAGTTGAGGCCGAAAGCGGACATTTCGGTTTCGAAGCCGATCACCGTCGACTTCGGGAACATTCTTGCCACCTTGTCGGTCGTGACACCGGGTCTGAGCATCGCAATCGCACCGTCCATCCATGCGCGCGCCTTCTTGTAGGCGTCGATCTGCGGCTTGGTCGCCGAGCCGACGGTAAAGGTGCGGTAGTAGCAGGTGTGATAGCCCATGTAGGACTGGATGATGTCGAAGTAGGCCTGGTCCCCGGGGCGGATCAGTCGATCGGTGAAATTATGCGGGTGCGGACTGCAGCGCTCCCCGGCGATCGCGTTGATCGCCTCGACGCAGTCCGAACCCATCTCATAGAGACGCTTGGTCGCCATCGCCACGATTTCGTTTTCGCGCACGCCGGGCTTCAACGCCTCGAAAATGTCCTGGTACACGCCATCACCCATCGCCGCCGCCGTGTTGAGCAGGGTGATCTCGTCATGGCTCTTGATCTCGCGCGCTTCGAGCATCACCTGCTGGCCGTCCTGAACCTTGAGCCCGAGTTTCTGCAGCGCAAACAGGAACGGCGGCTCGACGACATCGATCCCCAGCGGCATGTCGGCGACACCCTCCTGCACGAGAATATCGCGGATCTCCCGGGCCGCTTCCTCGAACAGCCCCACCCGGGGATTGATCGCGCCGCGCAGACCGACATTGCCGGCGAGGCAGTGATTGGTGGGCAACCACGGCGCGTAAATTTTGTGATGGCGCGCGGCCGAGCCGAAATCCCAAACCCACGGCTCGCCATTGCCGGTGAGCAGGCACCAGCGCGTCAGCTTGTCGCGCGCCCACTCGCCGATCACCGTGCTCGAAATGTAGCGCATGTTGTACTGGTCGAAGACCAGCAGAGCGCCGAGCTTCGATTTTGCAAGCGCATTGCGGGTGCGCGCGAGCCGGTAGTTGTGCAGACGCCGGAAATCGACGCGCTCCTCGAAATCGACCTGCATGCGGCCCGGCGCCTGCAGTGGACGCTCCCAGCGATGCCCCGGGTTCGCGGGATCGTAGAGTCCGTCGGGTGCCGTGCTCACGCCGCGTTTCGAATCGATACCGCTCGCCTTCACCCGCCTGGGTTCCACCGCCCTGCGTTTTCCAGCCATTCAAATCTCCTGGTGACCCTGGTTCAACATTTTGCAACAGCCAGCTGGGCTGCCATCCAGTCGGCGGTCTGGTCACGGTAGCGGTACCAATAATTATTGACGACGTGGTTGCCGCCCTCGATCACCGAGAGCACGCACGGGCCCGATACTTCCGCCGCGAGCTTCTCGGCCTGATCGGGCGAAGTCAGGCGGTCCCGGGTACCGGCGACAATGTAAATCGGGCAGGTAATGTTTCTGGCGATGCCCTTGAGTGACATGCGCAACGCGACCTTGCTCGCATCCTCGAGGTTCGCGCTTTTCGAGCGCACCCGGAACGCCTCCACGTTGATGACCGGCCGGCCCTCGAAACTGCCGGAGCGCTGGTATGCCCCCGACAGCGCAACGCACGCCTTGATGCGCTTCTCGAAGCACGCGGCACGCGGCGCGTAATAGCCGCCGAGCGACACGCCCCAGATGCCAATGCGCCCCGGATCGATGTCGTGGCGCGTCTCGAGGTAATCGATCACCGCCTTGACCGGCCATTCGTATTCCGGACAAATCGGAAAGTCATACTCCGCCTCGCCCTGCCCGGGGCCGTCGAATGCGAGCGTGGCCAGACCGCGCTCGAGAAAACGGTTCTCGTAATCGTCCATTTCCTCCTTGGCCGAATCGAGCCCCATGCACATCACAACGATTGGCGCTTGCACGACGCCCGCGGGCCTGCGCAGATTGCCGTACAGCAGCTTACCCTCGTACGGAATCTCAACTCGCTCGCCGGGCGGACGCAGCAATGGCAGCGCGTGATTGCGGCACTCGACTGACTTCATATGCGCCCGCTTCATCTGCGCCATGTCGTTCACGAACAAAAACTTGCCGAAGTGGTAGCACACCGCGGCGCGCGTGTAGTGCTCTGCCGCGGAATGCTTGAATCCGTCAGCCAGGGCCTGCTGCCCGAGTGCCTCGTGTGTCGCCGCGCGCGCCGACCATGCCGAACACCAGTCTTCCCAGCGCTCGACGCCCGCCGTCACCTCCTGGAAATCGGTGAGCGGCACGCCGTTGGCGACAAAACGCGGCGCCCAGTGCGAGATCGCCGCTTCGACTCTCGGATCTTTTGCTTTCGCTGCCATATCCATTGCAGTGCCCATTTCATCAGTTGACCCGCGCGCCGGCGGCGATGATCACCGTAGCGAACTTTTTGACCTCCGACCGGATGAAGGCGTCGAATGCTTCCGGCGTGGTTGGCTTGGGAGTTGCACCCTGGCTCAGCATGCGCTCCTTCACGTCCGGGAGGTTCAGGATACGCACGACCTCCTTGTTGAGCAGGTTGATGAGCGGCCGCGGCGTCTTGGCCGACGCGAGCAGCCCGTACCACTGGTCGTAATCGAACCCGGGGACGCCGGCCTCCGCGACGGTCGGCACTTCGGGGAACATCGGCGAACGGGCGGCGGTACTGACGGCAAGCGCGAGCACCCTGCCGGCGCGGATTTGCCCGGCCGCAACCAGCAACGGGGAGAAGCAGAACTCGACACTTCCCGATATGACGTTGTTGAGCGCCTCCGGAGCGCCCTTGTAGGCGATGTGGGTCGCGGCTATCCCCGCGGCGAGCTTGAACATCTCGCCGTTGATCTGCGTGCCGCTGCCGATGCCGGCGGAACTGAAGTTGAACTGCCCCGGTTTCGACTTAGCCAGCGCGATCAGCTCCTTGACCGATTTGGCGCCGAGCGCGGGCGCCACCACCAGAATGTTGGGCACGCTGGCGACCTGGGAAACGCCCGCGAAATCCTTGATGGTGTCGTACGGCAACTTGGAATAGAGCGTCGCGTTGCCGGCATGGCCGGTGGAAACCATCATGAGCGTGTGCCCGTCCGGGTTGGCGCCGAGTACGTATTCCGAAGCGATGGTCCCGCCTGCGCTCGGCCGGTTGTCCACCACCACCTGCTGGCCCCAGTTTTCGCCCATCTTTTCCCCGACCCAGCGCGCCAGAATGTCGGTTTGGCTGCCAGCGGAGAACGGCACCAGCATGCGGATCGGCTTGCGCGGAAATTTTTCCTGCGCGTATGCCGGGTACGCGACGGCGAATACCAGCATGGCAGTCACCGCGGTCGTTTTCAGCTTGATGAAGGAAATCATGTTTGGCTCCTCAGTTTGTGATTAACGAGCTTTACGTAACTGCGTTACATCGCCCGGCCCTCACCCCCATGCCCCTCTCCCGGAGGGCGAGGGGAGCGTCGAGCGAAACCGGACTGTCATCCGGTTTCGTAATTACTCAGTAATGCGATCCGGCGCGCCTATCTCGGCTCGATTCCGATGTCCTTGACCAGTTTCCGGATTCGCGCGTATTCGTCCTGCTGCAGTTTCAGGAATTGTTCCGGCGTGCCGAATACAGGTTCTGCGCCCTGCGCCAGCATGCGCTCGGCGAGTGCAGGATCCCTCAGTATTCTGACTATATCGCGGTTCAACTGCGCGATGATCGCAGGTGGTGTCTTTGCCGGCGCCACGATGCCAAACCAGCTTTCTGACCGGAAAGCCGGCAACCCCGATTCGGCCATGGTCGGCACGTCAGGAAGCGCCACCGCGCGCCTGGGAGTGGCAACGGCCAGCGGCCGCAATTTCGCCTGCTGCAGCATCGGCATTACCGCCGGCAACGGAAATACGTAGAGATGCACGCGACCGGCGATCATTTCGGTAAAAATGTCGCCGAGCAACCGGAATGGCACGTGCACGACATCGATCCCGGCCACTGCTTTGAACATCTCTCCCGCCAGATGCGACGAACTGCCCACTCCGGCCGAACCGATATTGAGCTGCCCCGGCCTGGCCTTGGCATACGCAATCAGGTCGCTGACCGACTTTACCGGCAGATTGGGCGCGATCACCAGCACGTTGGGCATCGAGGCGACTTCCGTAATCGACGCGACATCACGAAACGCGTCGTAACCCGGCTGCTTGTGAATCAACGTGTTGACGAGGTGAGGCTGTCCGATCAGCGCCAGCGTATAGCCGTCAGGAATGCCCGTGGCGACGATAGCGCTGCCCATCAGCCCGCCGGCACCGGGCCGGTTATCGATGATGATCTGCTGGCCGTAATCTTTACTGAGCATCTGCCCGATGGAGCGCGCGAGAAAATCGCTCGCAGCACCCGGCGGAAACGGCACCACCATGCGTATCGGCTTATTGGGGTATTGCTCGGCCGCCGCCGCGGCGCCCGCGATGCCTATGGCTGCAGCAGCCGCTACTGCCATCCAGAATTTTTCATGCATGATTCTCTCCCTCACTTGGTTATTTCGCCGGCACCCCGAGCTGGCGCGCCATCCAGTCGGCCGACTGCGTACGGTACCGGTAGCCGCGGTTATTGGCAACGTGGTTGCCGTCTTCAATTACCACCAGCTCGACCGGGCCCACAGCCTCCTGCGCGAGCCGCTCGGCGTCCTGCCACGGGATCAGACGGTCCTGCTTGCCGGCAACCAGATAAAGCGGGCACTCGATCCGTCGCGCGATGCCGCGCATCGAAAGAGTCGACGCGTGTTTGCGCGCCTCTTCCGAAGTTGCGCATCTGCTGCGCACGCGGAAGGTTTCGCGTGTCAATTCCGGCAACGCGTCCCAGTTCTGCCCCAAATCATAGGGACCCGACAGTCCGATGCACGCCTTGACTCTGCGTTCAAACGCCGCCGCGCGCGCCGCATAATAGCCGCCGAGGCTGACGCCCCACAGACCGATTCTTCCGGTGTCGATATTGTCGCGGTTTTCGAGCCAGTCGATCACCGCGGCCACCACCGTTTCGTAATCGCCGCGGATCGCGAAGTCATACTCGGATTCGCCCTGCCCCGGCCCATCGAACGACAAAGTCGCAAGCCCGCGCGCGAGAAACAGCGACTCGTAGGTCTCCATTTCCTCCTTCGCCGAGTCGAGCCCCATACACATCACCACGACCGGCGGACGCACCGCGCCCGCGGGACGACGCAATATACCAGCGAGCGACTTGCCTGCGAACGGAATATGCACGTATTCGCCGGCGGGGCGCAGGTGCGGCAAAGCGAGCTTGCGGCATTCGACCGCCTTCATGTGCGCGGCGCGCATCTGCTCAAGGTCATGCACGAACAAGAACTTGGAAAAATGATAGCACACCGCGGCGGTCGTCAGGTGCTGCGCCGCTGACAGGCCGAACCCGCCGGTTAACGCCTCGCGCCCGATTTCCTCATACAGCGCGCCGCGCGTGCACCAGGCATGGCACCAGTCCTCCCAGCGCGTGATGCCGGCGGTTACTTCCTGAAAATCGGTGAACGGCACGCCGTTCGCGATGAAGCGCGGCGCCCAGTGACGGATTGCCGAGGCAAGGCGAGTATCCTGGCCTCCTGCCTCGCTCGCGGTTGCAATGCTCACGATATCCCTTCAAGTCAGGCGTGAAGGTTCAACGCGCTTGCCGCGCCTTGTTCCAATACGACAAATCCATGTACTTTTCCGGCGCGCCTTTTGGTCCGCTGTACCTCTCGGACGCCCACACGATGTCGATCACCTGGCGCATTCCCTCCGGCGTGATCGCCGGCGTCGGGCGCTCGACAAGCTGTTCATATGCAAGCCTCGCGGTATTGGCGTCAGTTTTTACCCGTGCCGACAGTATCCTGATTGCCTCCTCCCGGTTTTCAGTGTCCTTGAGCCAGGCATAACCGGCGTTATATGCGCGGACGAACGATATCAGTCGCTGCTCGTTGCGCTGAGCCCAGCTGCGGCGCGCGGCGACGGTCGAACCCGGGTAACCGGGAAAAAATTCGCTGGTCGTGCCCAGACTGCTGAAACCGTCCGCGAGCAGGCCCCCGTCAAACGGCGGGTTGAGAAAACTGGCGACCGCCGCGCCGCGTTTGAGCGCGTTGACGCGCTCAATCGAGCCGCCGAACTCGGTGAAGGTGCAATCGCCGTCCTGCAACCCATTGTCTGAGAGCAGCTTGCGCAACAGCACCGCATAACCGGTGCGCGCGCCATCCACCGCGATGACCTTGCCCCGGAGATCGGCGAACGAACCGATTTCCGGCGCGACCATCAGTCGCATTGCCGGCGCATTGGCGAAGCTCATGAGCACGAACAGGTCGGAGCCGCGCTCGACCGCGCGCACGACATGATCGGACTGTTGCAAGCCGATGTCAAAACCACCCTTGACGAGTTCATCAAGCTGCTTCGCCGACGAACCGGTCAGCGTCATTTCAACCGCGATTCCCTCCGCCTCAAAGAATCCTTTGGCCTGCGCAACATGAAACGGCCACACATTGACGCCATCGGAAATGAACGCGAGTCTGATTGCAGGGTCTGCCGGCCGGGTTGCCATCATGACGCCGGCTGATAACGGTGCATATCGTGGAAGGTCCCCGAATGCCGCCGGTTCCCCGGATAAGTCATGCCTGCGCTTCCCGGGTACCGCACTCTTCGCGCTGCGGGCTGTATCGCCCCGTTCCCATGCCGACGCTCATCCGTAATGGAGACTCCCGCATGCCAGCATTGACAGGATTGCCCTCGACCAGCGGTATCGCAATTTACACCTCCTCGTTCGTGTCAAATGGGCACTCCACGCCAGCATGAAAATTGTCATGCCAACATGGAAAAGAGTAACCCAGCGCGGTGCCTCGATGCTAGAAAATACTGAACTGATTGTCAATCGAATTGCCGACCTATTTCAGCACGCGCAGCAAATTATTGAAGTCATCAGTCCACACCCGGAAACCCGCGGGCGCGGTGGCAATGGTGGCAGCGTCGCGAATTCGTGCCGCTTCGAGCAGTTCGCGGTTCGAGGTGACAAGTATCTGGTCGGTGCCGGAAATCCAGTAGTTGGCGCCTTCCTCGCTTTCCGGCGCATCGGTGATCATGACGGCAACGAGCCCGTGCTCGGCTGCGAGGCTCGCCACCACCGGCGCGATGTTGATGAAGCGGTTGGTCGCCTGAAATGCGAGAACGCCGCCGGGTTTCAGGTGCCGCATGTATATCGCCATTGCCTCCCGCGTCAGCAAATGCAGCGGGATCGAGTCGCCCGAGAACGCGTCCATCGCGAGCACGTCGAACTGCTGGCTCGCCTCGCGCTCCAGGCTCAGGCGCCCGTCGCCGAGCACCACCTCGATTTTGGCCGGGCTGTCGGTCATAAAGGTAAATTCGCGCTGCGCAAGCGCCACGACCTGCGGGTTGATTTCGTAGAAACGGAACGTGTCGCCCTTGCGCGCATACGCGATGATGGAGCCGGCGCCGAGCCCGATTACACCGACTTTGCGCGGCGCATCAGACAGACTCGCGAACATGCGCCCATAACCGCTGTTCGGGCCGAAATAACTGCTCGGCGCGAGGCGCACCTCCGGGTCGCGCAACTGGCCGCCGTGCATAATGCCGCCGTGCACCATCGAGCGGAACGGCACCGGCGCATCGTACTCGCGCGTGCGCACCACGCTGTAGAAATTGCGCATCATCACGCGCGAATCGGAAACCTGGTACTCGATCGCCTTGCCCGCGCCCCACGCGGTCGCGCCGACCACCGCTGCGGATACGAGCATGGCCCACCATGCCATGCGGAAGGTGCGATACAGCAGCAGAACCGCGCATGCGACGAGCCCGATGCCGAGCTCGAAATAGCCGGTCAGCAGGTGCGGCGCGACCAGTCCCACCAGCAGCCCGCCGATGGCGCCGCCAAGCGAAATCATCAGGTAAAACGTCGTCAGAAAGCGCGGTGCGGGCTTGAGCTGCGAAAGCTCGCCGTGGCAAAACATGCAGCACACGAACAATCCCGCGAGGTAAATCGGGATCACCAGCTTGAGGTCGAGCGAATCCGAATACCATGCCATCACCGGCAGCGCGATTGCGGCGAGCACGAGAAAAATATTGCGACGGTACCAGCGCGGATGATCGAAGCAAAAAATGAACGTCGCCAGGTAAAGTGCGAGCGGCAGTATCCACATGAACGGCAGGGAGGCAACGTTCTGGCTGATGTGATTGGTCACCGCCAGCAGCAGAAACGACGCCATCGCGGCAAGCGCGAGCCACACCAGCTGCGGTCCGGCGCCGGGCCGCACGGCGGCGGGATCGCCCACAGCGGCCGCCAGCGGCGCATCCACCTTGCCGGCGTCGGCATTCCGTATGCTCGCCGCNGCAGTCGCGATGCACAGCAGCGCGAACACCNCATAGATCCCGGACCACGCCACCGATTGCGTCGCGGTTGTGACCCATGGTTCNATNACNACCGGATAGGCNAGCAACGCGAANAGCGANGCCAGGTTCGACAGCGCGAACAGCCGGTACGGCGCTGCGTGATGGTNGCGCCACGAGAACCACGCCTGCATCAGCGGGCTCGTCGTCGAAAGCANNAAATACGGCAGNCCGATGGTCACCACCAGCAGGCCNAGAATACGCCAGGTCGGTTCCTCGNTGCCGGCAGGTTTCCATGCCGTATCGGGAATNATNGGCANCAGCAGCAGGCTCAGGNCCAGCANCGANATATGCAGGATCACCTGGCGCCGGTGCGTAAGACGATGCGTGGTCCAGTCCGCGTAGGCGTAACCGAGCAGCAGCGCCATCTGGAAGAACACCATGCAGGTGGCCCACACCGCCGCCGAACCGCCGAACCACGGCAGGATCTGCTTGGCAATGATGGGTTGAACCAGGAACAGCAGGAAAGCGCCCAGAAAAATGGCGGCGGCGTAAAGGATCATCGCAATAACCCGGTAGATTTCCGAAAAGCCGCCGCAATTCTAGCAGTCTGGAGCGGAATCTCAACGCAAAGACGCCAAGGAAACAGAAAAAGAAATGAAAGGCAAGCCATCCTTTGTGTCCTTTCTTCTCTTCTTCGCGTCTTTGCGTTGAATGTGTTTTTCGGTTCGAGCTGCGCCGGCTTAGGTAATTTTCAAACGCAACGCGCCAGGATCTTCAAGTCCAGATTCCCGCCGCTGATAACGACGCCGACGCGCTTGCCACGTGCGTCCAGCTTTCCTTCGAGCAGCGCCGCCGCCGCGAGCGCGCCGGTCGGTTCAACCACGAACTTCATGCGCTCCCACAGATAAAACATGCTGCGCAGCAGTTCGTCGTCGGTCACCGTCAACATGCCGTGCACGTGATGCAGGATCAGCGGAAACGTGATCTTGCCGGCCGAATGTGTACGCGCGCCGTCAGCAATGGTGTCCGGATTGCGCACGCTTTGCAGCGTCCCCGTCTGAAACGAGCGAGTGACATCGTCGCCGGCGGCAGGCTCGACGCCGATCACTTTGACGCCGGGCGACAGGTGGTTCGCCGCGATCGCACAGCCCGAGAGCAAACCCCCGCCGCCGCACGGTACCAGCAGATAGTCGAGCGCGCCCGCCTCCTCGATCAACTCCATGGCGACGGTGCCCGCGCCGGCGATCACGCGCGGATGATCGAACGGCGGAATCACGGCAAGGCCGCGCCGCGCCGCAAGCTCGTGCGCAATCTGCTCGCGGTCCTGAGTCTCCCGATTGTAGATCACGACCTCGGCGCCGTAGCCACGGGCAGCATCCCGCTTGACCGAAGGCGCATCATCGGGCATCACGATTACCGCCTTGACGCCGAGCAGCCTGCCCGCGAGTGCCACCGCCTGCGCGTGATTGCCCGACGAATATGCCACCACGCCGCGGCTTTGCTGCCCGGGGTCCAGATTCGAAAGTGCGTTGTAGGCGCCGCGGAATTTGAATGCACCCATGCGCTGAAAATTCTCGCACTTGAACCACACCTTCGCGCCGGTGCGTTCGTCAACGGTGTGCGAAGTCAGTGCCGGGGTGCGATGCGCGACGCCCGCCAGTTTTTCCGCGGCGGTCGCAATGTCGGCGTAAGTCGCCGCCGGGGTTTCCGGTTGGGCTTTTGCTGCGGGACTTGTCATATTGCTTTCGATTCAAATAAAAAGTCCGGCCAAGGTCCGCGCACGAACTCGTTGCGCAGGTCGCAGCGATTTCTTGGGAACCCGCCCGGATGCCGGGCCAAAAATAAATTTCAATAATAAAACATCGGCTTAACAATTGCATACTACAGGCGCCACACCCGCCTGCCGAGGTTTCCATCAATGGTTAATCAGCCCTTTTTGCCCGCGCACCCTCGTTTTCCCGAAAAAATGGGGTTATACTTTTTCTACCGTCCGAAATGGAGGGGCCTGTCCATGCAGACTGATATCGATACTATCAAGCAACGTATCAACGAACTTCACCTCGAACACCGCGATCTCGATGACGTAATAGCCAGACTGGCGGAAAAACCCGGCCAGGACCAACTGCAATTGCAGCGCCTCAAGAAGAAAAAACTCCTGATCAAAGACCAGATCTCGCACCTGGAACGGCAACTGACTCCCGACGTTCGGGCGTAGGCCGCAGGCTGCCCGCAAATGCGTCGGCTGTTTCCGGCGCCGCCCGTGTTCACGCTGCGCCTCTCCATCGCCTGCGCGCGGAGACTGCTACGCATACGGCAAGCGCCGCGAGCAGCACGAACCAGACCAGTGACCATCCCGCGATGGAAAGACCCAGAAACGTCCACCCCACTTCCGCACATTCGCCCGAACCGCGGAATACTTTCTCGAGCGCCTGCACCAGCGGAAACTTGTTGAGCATGTATTCGAGCCCCGGGCCGCATTCCGGCACGCGGTCTTTCGGCAGGTGTTGCAGCCAGACGTGGCGCATCGCGATGCCCGCGCCGATCGCGGCGATAATGACGAGCAATGTGCTGTAGCAATAGGCGCCGGCTCGGCGCGGACCATGAATGGCGCCGGCCAGAAATACCGCCATCAACGCGAGGAACGCGATACGCTGCAGGATGCATAACGGGCACGGGTTCTGGTATTCGTAATACTGCAGATAAAGCGCGAACGCGAACAGCAGCACGCAAATCAGAAACCCTGCGGAATATCCGAGGCGGGGGGTCAGCTTGGAAAACATGTGGATGCAGACTGGTGCCGGAAGATAAACTCCTGGCATTCTAGCAAATCCATCCATAGCCAATCCATCCATGCTCAGGATCACGCGCGATATTGCGCTCGATGACCGTGAACTCGAAGAACGGTTCGTGCGCGCCTCCGGCCCCGGCGGCCAGAACGTCAACAAGGTCTCGACCGCGGTACAACTGCGATTTAACGTATTCGCATCGCCCTCATTGCCGGACGAAGTGCGCGCGCGGCTGGTTACGCTCGCCGGCAAGCAGTTGTCCGCCGAGGGCGACCTGATCGTCAATGCGCAGCGGTTCCGCACTCAGGCGCGCAACCGGGCAGACGCGCGGGACAAACTTGCCGCGCTGATCCGCGCCGCCGCACATCGACCCAAGCCGCGCCGGAAAACGCGGCCGAGCGCCGCTGCCAAGCGGCGCCGTCTCGAAGCCAAGCGCCGGCAGGGCGAGACCAAGCGCCGCCGCAGCGGCAGGCTCGATTTGAACTGAAGGAATAGCCGGTTGTCCGAATGTGTTATAGCGTTCGAAGTAAGTGGTAATTTGCCGCAGTCGTCACTGTCCGCTGTTCGTAGATAAACGCATAATGAGGAGAAACAAATGAACCAGAAGTTTTATTCGATCGGTCTTGTGCTGATGCTGGGTGCTGGTTATTCGCTCACGGCCTTGTCGCAGGTAAAGCCCGAAATCCTGGTCAAACAGCGCCAGGCGGCGATGGTCCTGCAGGGCAAATACTGGGGTCCGCTGGGCGGCATGGCACAGGGCAAGGTTCCTTATGATGCGGCCATAGTCGCGCGCAACGCGGGTTTTCTCGAAACCCTGAGCAAGATGCCGTGGGATGGTTTCGTCCCCAGCACCAAAGACGTGAAAAGTGGAGCGCTACTGGCCGTCATTACGGATGCCGCCAAATTCAAGGAAGCCCAGGAACGGCTGGAGAGCGAAGTCGCCAAACTCGTTGCCGTGAGCAAGGGCGGCGACGAGAAAACGGTGAAAGCGCAACTCGTCGCCACCGGTAAAACCTGCGGCGGCTGCCACGAAGACTTCCGCGAGAAGAAATAACCGGCCGGGTTTCCCGATAAACCCCGCTGGCGCGCGGGTTTATCGTTTCCCCGGGTAGTGGCATCGCTTTGACGCAAATACGTTCGGCACTGCACGCCGGCGTGCTCGCCCTGCTTTTCGGCGCGGCAAGCGGAAACGCGTGCGCACAGGGCGACGCGAAACGCGGTCACTATATCTCGCAGCTCGGGGGCTGCCTCGCTTGCCACACGGAAGACAAAAAGGACGCTGTGCCCTATGCGGGCGGACGCGAACTCAAGACGACGATCTTCGGAACTTTTTACGGACCGAATATCACGCCGGACCCGCAGGCGGGGATCGGACGCTGGACCGAGGCCGATTTCATCCGCGCCATGCGCTACGGCGAACGTCCCGACGGCGTTAATTACCTTCCCGCGTTTCCCTATCCGACGTTTACACGAATTTCACACGGAGATTTGCGCGATCTCTGGGCTTACCTGCGCACGCTGGCGCCGAGCAGCCGCGCCAATCAACCGCATGATTTCCGTTTCCCGTTCGGCTGGCGTTTTCTGGTCCCGATCTGGAAGTGGTTGTTCTTTACGCCCGACGCCGCAGTAAATATCCCGGCCGGGGCTACGCCCAGCGTCGCGCGCGGCGCGTATCTGGTTCAGGCGCTCGGCCACTGCGGCGAATGCCACACGCCGCGCAATTTCCTCGGCGGTTCGAAACGGGACCGCTTTCTCGCCGGCGGCAGGGGACCCGACGGCAAACGGGTTCCCAACCTGACGCCGACCCGGCTCAAGAAGTGGGACGACGGGGAACTCAAGGAATTTCTGCAAACCGGCCTCACTCCGGACGGCGATGTCGCCGCCAAGCTCATGGGCGAGGTAATCCACAACACCATCAGCCGGCTCACCGCCGAGGATCTGGCGGCATTGATCGCTTATCTGCGCTCACTGCCGCCGCTGCCTGAAGAACCCGCCTGAAGCGTCGGCGGGCGCAATCTCAACGGTGAAAAGGGGTAGCGCCCGGGTTTGACTAAGGCGCGACCCCGGCGTAACCTGATCAGCCCTATATAGCGACACGCTTGGCGCGGTGTCCTGCGCCCATGTTTCGCGACGCCATTCATGTAACGGATTCGGCGCCGATAATACCGGAAGGACCTCATGTCTGCCTTGCCGCGTCCAGTATCGCTGGTGCATTCCATCAGAAGCGCCCCCACCAGAACCAATACGGTAATGATCGTTGACGACCAGTCCACGGGCCGCGTGATCCTGGCGGAAATCGTGCGCGGTATCGATAAATTCGTCGATGCGGTTACATTCGAGGACCCTGAGGCCGCACTCGACTACGCGCGCTCCCATCCCGTCGACATGGTGATCACCGACTACCTGATGCCGAAAATGAACGGGGTCGATCTGGTGCGCGAATTGCGCAAGGTGTTCCATGACGACACCGTGCCGATGGTGGTGATCACCGTCGACAAGCAATCGGAAGTGCGGTATCAGGCGCTCAACAACGGCGCCATCGACTTCCTGACGCGCCCGATCGACCGCATCGAATACCGGCAGCGCTTCATGAACCTGCTGGCGCTGCGCCGCCACGAAATCGAGAGCGCGAATCGCCGCAAGTGGCTGGAGGACAAAGTGCGGGTTGCGACGCAGGAGTTGCGCCGGCGCGAAGTCGATACGCTGTTCCGGCTGTCGAGGGCGGCCGAATCGCGCGACAAAGTCACCGGATTGCACCTGCAGCGCATGGCCAAATACTCGGCATTGATCGCCAAGGGTCACGGCCTGTCCGCGGCACAGCAGGAAGCCATCGAACTGGCGGCGCCCATGCACGATCTGGGCAAGATCGGCATTCCGGACCGCATCCTGCAATTCGCCGGCAAACTGTCATCCCGGGACATGGAAGTAATGAAAAGCCATACCGTGCTCGGCTACGAGCTGTTGAAGGACAGCGGCTCGGAATTTCTGCAGGTGGGTGCGGTCATCGCACTCGGGCACCACGAGAAGTACGACGGCAGCGGCTACCCCAACGGCCTCAAGGGCGAACTCATTCCGCTCGAATCGCGCATTGTGGCGCTGGCCGACGTCTACGACGCGCTTACCTCGGTGCGACCCTACAAGCAGGCCTGGCAGCCCGACCAGGCCTTTGCCTGGATGCGCGAACAGTCCGGCCGCCACTTCGATCCGGAATTGCTGGAGGCGCTGATCAAATCGCGCACGGAAGTTCTCGCCATAGCAGGCCGGTTCGCGGACCACGGCGCTGATCCGGCCGCGGCCACGCATTGAGGATAGCCTGCCTGTGAGCATCCTGAGCTCGATCCGCGGGCGGCTGGCCGGCCGCTCCGACTCCGAGCACGAGCAGGCAGTGCTGCGCGTGGCGATCGGCATCGGGATGATCCTCTACCTGTTGCCCGACGCGATCAAGCACTCGAACGAATGGGTTTACGCCTCCGGGACTTACCTGATAGTGATGACGGCGTGCGCAACGGCGGCACTCGCCATCCTCGCGAGCATTTTCGTCTGGCCCGGGGCATCACCGGCGCGGCGCGTGATCGCCAACGTGCTCGACGTCTTCACCATCACCTTCTTCATGGTGTTCGGGGAGGCCTACGCGGCGCCGCTATTCTGCATCTACCTGTGGGTCACGTTCGGCAGCGGCTTCCGCTTCGGCGCCCGTTATCTGCTGAGCTCGCTCGCGCTGAGCAGCGTGGGCTTCGTCATCGTTCTGAACGTCAGCGATTATTGGTCGAATAACGTCACGCTCGGCATCGGGCTGCTGCTCGGGATGGTGGCGCTCTCGCTCTACGTGCTGGCACTCATTAACCGCCTGTACGACGCGCTCGATCGCGCGGAGGCGGCAAACCAGGCAAAACGCAAATTCATCTCTTCCGTGTCGCACGAGCTGCGCACGCCGCTCAACGCGATCGTCGGTATGAACGACCTGCTACGAACTACCACGCTCAATACCGAGCAGGCCGAGATGGTAAATGCCACGCACGACGCTTCGCGCATCATGCTCTCGCTGATCGAGGACGTGCTCGATTTCTCCAAGATCGAGGCCGGCAAGATCAGCGTCGAGACAGCAGATTTCGATCTGCACGCACTGATCCAGAGCACCATCAGCATTTTCTCGCGGCAGGCGGCGAAAAAGGGCCTGACGCTGGGGGTCTTCGTGATGCCGGACGTCATACCGGCGCTCAGAGGCGACGCTCACCACCTGCGGCAGGTGCTGGTCAATCTCATCGGCAACGCGCTCAAGTTCACCGAGCGAGGCGAAGTCCAGCTGGCGGTGTCCGCGCTCACCGAAAGCCCGCAGTCGGTGCGGCTCAGATTTTCGGTACGCGATACCGGCATCGGAATTTCGCCGCGGGACCAGCAGCGGATCTTCGATTCGTTTACGCAAGTCGAATCACCCGGAGTGCGCAGGCATCGCGGAACCGGGCTCGGCACCACCATCGCGAAGCAGTTGGTGGAAATCATGGGTGGCACAATCGGGCTGGAAAGCGCGCCCGGCGCGGGCAGCACGTTCTGGTTCGATCTGCCGTTCGCGAAACAGGACATGGCCGGCGTGGAGAGCCCGGCAAGCTTCAGGGAAAACCGCGTACTGCTGGTGGGGTTTCCGGACGAGGCAAGGCGGGAGCTTACGGCGGACCTGCGCCCGTGGGAGCTGGAATCGA
>JGI1357J11328_10001789_pt1 | contig 16093 bp, 17 predicted proteins | sample Subgrocontami54m_FD_11328 | JGI IMG/M metagenome (IMG submission 11328)
CCTGTTCCCCCTCCGCCCGGTGCCCCGCCTCGTCCGGCCCCACAATCCGCAGAATCCAGCCCTCGGGCCGTGCCTGCGCCCAGGCCTCGACCAACATCGGCAGACCTTTTACCGGATAAATCCGCCCCAAAAAAAGCGCGGTCCTTTTTCCACCTTCAATGCCTCTTGCCTTGGGATCGATCTCCGGCATATCTACACCGTTCGGGATCACGCGGACCGGTACACCGAGACCGAGGCGCCGCACGTTGCTGGCTTCTACATCTGCAGTCGTGTGGTGGCAGCGCGCTCGTTGCAGATCACGCCGCTGGTAGAGCCACCAGGCAAGGTGCTTTTTCCACCGCTTGTGGTTCATGGCCCAAGGCTCGAGCATGCCTCGCGTGCTTACTACCCGTGGAATGTTGCGTCGTTCCGCCAACTCCGCCAGTCGGTGGTTATGTGGCCGCCAGATCCCGTTGTCATGCAGGACATCCGCGCTGCCGAAGCTGTCCATGGCCTCGGCCTCGGTGCCCGTCAATCGTTGCACCGGCGACTCGGCGGGCAGGAAAGGCGTGGTCGCGGCCGATTGGTCGGGTGCCCACAGACCGACATGGACCCCGGCTTCCGCCAAAGCCATGGCCAGCCGCGAAACAGAATACGCCGGCCCACCGTAAGCCGGCAGCAGACTGGTGCCGGCGAGGAATAGCTTCACAGCGGCCAAGTAACGCTCGAAGCGAGCGGCAGACTTGCTCCCCTAGGTTGAAACCCGTGCGAGGCCGCACGCGTATCCAGTTCGCCAAGCAGTCGCACGCCATGGGGAGGACCGTCCAACCACATGGCCGGTTCGCTGATGACGGCGACGATCGCACCGCCATTGAAACCGTGTGCCGAGAGATGGGGATTCACGGGCCTCTGCGAGTTTGCCTATTGGGCAAAATGACTGGACTGGCGCGACGCGTGGACCATCGCGTCCATGCCCACCGCCAACCATATGCAGCAACTAAAGCGGCTGCCGAACCTCCAGTCAATTCCACCATAGACCCGTTTGGCTGGATCAAGGCTACGGCCGGAAGGAAAAGTATAAACACCTTGCCTAGATCACCGCTGGCTTCCGCCACAGCGGCCATGTAGTCAAGCCGCCCAATGATCCAGCCCAGTAACAAGAATCCGACCACTAAACTGGGGGTCCCGAAGTTGATGTAAAACTCCATCACGTTTCCGACACCCCATGACGTCGTATCGGAGAGCATCAAGCCGGTCATTTCCGTAACAATTGCCGGGCTGCCGCCATAGACCGGTTTGTCGGGCCAAACGGCGCGCGGCACCAAAGAAATCAACCCCTCCCAGAGTGAGCGGCCATACAGGTAATCCACTTCCCCGTTGCGGAGCCTCTCGGCGGTCAGCCCGACGAAATAGTTTTGGTTCAACCTTTGATCCAGCGAATTTAGCTGTGTCTCGTTGGTGGGGTCAAACCACTCGAAGTTGTTCACCATATTCATGGAAACGTCGATGCGCTCTTCCAGCCCAGCCCCTCCCCAGACGGCACTACGTATCTCGTCCCGATCCTTGAAATAAGCCAGGAAGAAGTTAAATCCGAGAATTGAAGCGACCAATATACCGACGACTACCCGCCAGTTGTGTCGAATCGAAACGGTGAGCACGGAAAGGGCAATAATGACCGCTGTGGATCCGTAACTCAGGAAGCCCCCGAGCAAAAGCATGAGAACCGGATAAACGGCCAACGCACCGAGCCAGATTCCCGCCCATGTGGCATCACCACGCATCATGGCGGCCCGCAGGCCCAACAATACGCCGAGTATCCAAACCGCCCCTCCCTTTTCCACTGCGGCGCCGATACTCGGGATACCGCCGAGGGGGCTGAGACCGTAGGTGACTAGCCACCCACCGATCAGGCAAAAAAGCCAAAAACCATGGTGATCCGCCACGCGGTGAATTAGCCCTCTGGCGGCCCGGAAACGGGCCAACCACACGCCTGCGACAAAGCACATCGCCCCGATGGCGGTGAGGCCGATACCCAACTCGGTGAGGACTGTGTCCAAAAGAATTCCGCCCCCAACCACGTGCGCATACGCTCCGGGCAGGTGGATCAATAACAGCGAGAACAAATAGGCGATCGGAAGGCCAAGCGAGATCCTGTCTCTCCGGATCATCCAGACCAGAAAGACAAAAGCCGCGAGACAAATGAAGATTGAGAGCGTCATTCCAGTCAATCAACTCGATCGAAGTGTAGGTGCCTCTGTCAATAGGGATCGCTTGCTTGAAGAAACAGAAAGTAGCCAGCAATGCTTTGGCGTTTCCTGAGCCAATCCTCGGACGCCACCTTCATAGCAATCGGCCTGAGCCGTCGTGGCAGCGGAATCGCATCAGACTCCTGACCAAAAATTCTCGTCGAAACCGTGTTGAAGAAAGCGTAGAAGAGATCGGCGAACTGGTCCGGCGTATAAAATCTCGCGTGAAATCCATCGCTGGAGGCCAATAACGTGCTGTCGAAATCCTGATGTAAAAATTTTCCTTTTAGAAGGTGCTCCTTCAAGTAGGCAATGGTAGTCCAGATACCGTTTCTGTTGTAAACCATAATGCGACATTCTCCGTTTGCTTTGGTCACACGTGAAATTTCGCGGACGACTTTGGCAGTTTTTGCCGAGTGATGGATTACGCCCCAGGACCACACAAAGTCAAACGAATCGTCGTCGAATGAAAGGTTCTGCGCATCAGCTTGGGCAATATCGATCTTCAGACCCTTTAGCGAAAAGCGTAGTTGGGTCGCCTCAATGGAAGTCGGCGAAATGTCAACCGCTGACACAATGGCCCCGGCGCGAGCCATAAGTTCGCTATGCAATCCCATGCCACACCCAATCTCGAGCACTCTTTTGCCGGCCAGCGCGTGAAAAGGAATGACACGATCGAATGGCTGCGTGTCCGTTGCGAACAAGCGTGACGCATGGACGAAGCGTGCATCAATTTGATCAAACCACGCCTTAGAAAAGCGTTCGACTTTAAGTTTTTCACTCCAGTCATAGGACATCGTATTCCTGGTCCACCAAGACTGGTTTTCCTGCTGCAATGCCGAAAGATCCGTATCGACTTTCCGCTTTTCAGGCATAGTCCTCACCTCTGTGGCCTACTCTCAATCAGAGATACGCATGTAATTTACGCGCCGCGCGTAGTTCCCAGAGTGGAAATGGCTCAAGTCGTCCGGTCCGTGCATAGGCCGGGAAAGCGCGTCAAGAATTGCGGAAACGGGATCTGCTTTGTTGCTCGGATCAACGAGGCCGCCTAATGCTCCGCCACGTAGCGATTCCCGGCCCCCATCCTGTTTGCCGGCAATCGTTGGATTACCAATGCCATCGCCTCAAGATATGCGATTGCCAATTTTTCTTGGGTGCTCAGCATCACGTAGACATCGGGCCGTGCGGATGGGATACCCGACGAGCAACGACATCTCCAAGCGCATGCATCCAATTGCCAGATTTTTTCCAATCGAGCCGCCTGCCCGGCTTCGAGAACCGATAACCCGCACTTTCCAGAATGCGAATCGACTCAGTGGCTGGGCAGGGACCTACTCCGACATCCTGAGCCCAATTGAGTTCGGTGAACACGGTTCCCACCCGACCGGCACTCAACATGGGTTCAGCCCCCGCTAATGCCTGATGCTCGTTCCCTTGGATGTCGAGCTTAAGCAGGTCGATGCGCTCGATCGCACGGTCCTCACAAAAACGATCAAGGCGCACCGTAGGGACCCGTTCGGCGCCAGAATCAGCTATAGCGGTAGTTATGAAGTTCATCCCTTCGTTGTCTCCCGACTCGCCGCGCCAACGCCTCAAAACTGCATGCCCTTCCGCGTTAGAGACCGCCACCTCGTGAACGTGTAGTCGCTCAAGCCCATTCAGAACTGCGGTATTCCGCAGACGGGTTGCTATTTCGGGCGTGGGCTCAAACGCATGAACGGTCGCGCCTCCCTGGACGGCCAGGGCGGCCAGGCTGAAAATTCCGGCGTTGGCACCTACGTCGAAAATAACATTGGCGCTCTTTGCCTCGTTCTCCCAACATTCGAGGATATCTTCCTCCAGGAAATAGGTACCGAAGAAGTAGAATTGCCGTTGCAGCATTTCGCTCAGGTCGCATGGCATCTTCAATCCGCCATGCTTCAGCTCCGACAACCTTCGCGTACCCTGACTCCGAATTGCGGCACGCCAAAGTGCGTTGATCACCCTCAACTTACCGCGTCGAATTGGAAAGCGCCGGGCGTAAAAGACCAAGAGTTTCTCGAGGATTGAAGGCTGTATCGACGCCATGGATGGCACAAGCCCTAGCTTTGATTTACCTGATCCAGCGCAGCTTGGAGGCGATGCACATACGCATACCTCCCTTCGACGCAGCGATTGTACCCCGCCGCGGCGATCTGTTGCCTCGCGGATTCATTATTGCCATAGAATCTAACCTTGTCCAGCGATTCCTCGTCTGAACCAAAGAACTCAGCTTCCTTGCCCTCTTGAAAAAATTCCTGATGCTCGGCGGTCCGGTCCGCCAGCAGCAGGCTGCCGCAAGCAGGGATTTCGAAAGTGCGCGTAGTGTGCTGATCCGGGCAGACCTTGCGCAGCAACCCGAGCCCTATCCTGGAGCCTGTCAGCGCCCGTGCGTAGTCGTCCCCGTAAACCTCCCCACCCTGATGTGCACGAGCGAGCAGGTCATCGCGATGAAACTCGACGTGGTCCCCACCGGCAAGTTGCCGCAGGATGAGGTGCCTGCGAGGCGTCCACCTCCCATCGCTCAGGACGTCCCAGTGCCCCCCCCAGATCTTGAGGTCGGTGTCCGAAGCGGCGATAGCGTGAAGCAGGCGTTCACGTCGCGGCTCCCATCCGCCAAGAAATCCGACCGTGCAGGCCCAGCGTGAGTCGCTCGATGGTAGCGGCCGGTGGACCTCGTCGCAGTAGCCGAGCGGCATATACACCAACGGTTTACCAAGCGCCTCGTAGTGCTCCCGCTCATATGACTTGCAGTAAACGAATACGTCGAATGCCCTGATGGCTTCGTCCATAAGCTGCGTGCGCTTCCAGTCCAGCGTGAAATACGGATCTGGGGTGAAGTGAACCAGCCGTGCACCCAATTTCCGCAGTTCCTCGATCACCTCGACGCGCAGGAACTCCTGTTTATCGGCCCACACGAGCTCCGGCTGAAATTCGCGGGCGGCCTCCAGTATGGAATGATTGATCTCATCGACGACTGAGCCGCGCTGCAGCCGCCGCCCCAACTGCCGCTTTAGCCATGGCGCCCGCATCCAAGGTTCCGACGTATTAACGGCACGCACCTGATGTCCGAGCCGCTCGAGTGCCCGCATGCGCATGCGACACGTCTGACCGGGACCGATCTGGCCAAGATAGAGGATCTTCATCGCGTCGCCATTTCGCCAGCCGAAACGGCGTCGGGGACGAAAGCCAGCAGCCGGTTCTCGAACCGCGGCCTGGAATGTTGTTCCCGGGCCTTGGCCCATGCCGCCCTGCGCATGCATCGGTATTCGTCTTTGTGTTCCAACATCCAGTTCATTGCGTCGGCCACTGCACTTGTCTGTGGCGGGGCGTCCACAAGCAGTCCTGTGCGGCCATCGTCCACCAGTTCCGGGATCGCAAATCGTCTGGTGGAAATCACCGGACACCCGAAATATCCAGCCTCGATGACGAGCAGAGGTGTTATATCGCTTCTAGTAGGGTGCACAAGCGCCATCACCCGGCCTAGAATCGCCTGCAGCAGTCCACGCTCCTCTGCAATCTCCTTTCTCAAGAAGCCGGTAAAGCTTACCCCGGCTTCTTTCGCAATGTCGGGCGGCCGGTCTCCGACGACAATCAGGCCGGCATCGGGATGACGATTTTTAACCTCCCGAAATGCCGCCAGGACGATCCGTCCCCCCTTGGCTTCGAAACTCGTCGAGACGAAGGCGAATTCCTTGCCGCTGGCGTAGGCATCACGAGCCGGCATTTCGACCTCGCCGAATATGCCCACGGAGCCAACGCGATCTGCGTCCAAACCGTAACGACTGACCGCACGCCCGGCTGCCCAATCGCTGGTGAGTAGCACGCGGCGCGCATTCTTCAACCAAGCAGCTTCCGCTTCCTCAATCCGCGCGAGATCCTCGCGCCGGAATTGGTCACGGCGATGGAAAATATCGATGTAGTCTTGAAAGGTGCAGTCGCTCCACGCGATATAAGGTCTCTGTGGCCGGGTCAGAATCCATGGCGTAAATCCGTGGAAGAAATCCAGTTTCGCCTCGGCCGGGCATTTGGCATGAACCTCGCTGGCGATCGCCTCCAGCCTCCGCTGCGAGAAGAAAAAAAACTCTCCCCGCGAGCCTGCCACGCGCAGCAACTTGGAAAGCATCTTTTGTCTGAGAAAGACAGGTGGATTGATCGGCCCGACGTATTTCACGGAGTAGCGTTTGCTCAGCGCAACAAATGCCGCCACATTCATCGCGGAAAATCCGCCGGATCGCAGATCTTGCGGCAGATTGGAAACGAAATTGATCAAGCCAGCAGGCCGTCTCTGTAGAGCCTGAAGAGCGCCCGGGCCGAATTATCAATCGCAAAGGCCGACGCGGACACGCGCGTGTTTGCGCTTGCGGCATCCCGGCGTTGGGCGGCGAGCTGAAGCAAATCAGCTGCCCACTGCGCTTCCCCGGCATCCAGTTTTTGGAACCGCACCAGTTCCGGTACGACCACGCATTCGCGCGGTACGGCGGTGGACGCAAGCACGGGCAACCCAGCAGCCTGTGCTTCGACGGCGACCATGCCGAGCCCTTCGCCCCGCGATGGGAAAAGCAGGACGTCGCTTGCGATCATGAGCCGTTCGATGTCCGTTCGAATACCGACAAACCTTATGCGCCCGCCGAACCCCGCCGTGGCGATACGTTGCTCAAGGATTGGAGTGGCGGAGCTGGGGGCCCCTGCAAAAAGTACTCGCATACGAGCATCCTGGCGTGCGCACTCAATTCCCACAGAAACCGCGAAGCCCGAGTTCTTGTGGTTTTGCGGGTGACCGACATCGGGCGATTGATCTATGCGCCCAGCGAACAGGATGATTTTGGCGGCATCGGGCCAGCCGAACTCGCGACGGACCGATGACCTCAAGGCACGGGAATCTCCGAGGAACCGCGCAGGGTCGAATCCGCAATGGAGCGCCGCCTTTGGGATGTGGCGAAAGCGTGGTGCATCAAAGCCGTATTCGGTGATCACCTGCCGCGATGTGCCGGTAATGTGCGTAGCGTAGCGTGCGACAAGAGCCCTTCCGATCCGAGCGGTGAGACGACGACCGGGGGTCACGCCATAGTTGTTGAGAATCTGATAGGCCGGGTTGTGTACATGCGTCACGCGTACGGGTGGCAGGGCGCCTCCACCCAGCAGAAAATGCCACCCGCTGGGAAAATCCTGATGGTCGTGTATAGCATCGTATTGCCCACTTTGCAGTATGCGACGGAATTGCCGGGCGAAAGCGGGAAGGTGAGACCGACCGTAACGGAGGTAGTGGATCCGGGCGCCCAACTGCTGCGCCTCATCGTCGAATATACCGCGCTCGCCACCGGTGGCCAGGAAATCCATTTTCCCCGTCCCGTCCTTGGACCACGCCCGCAAGACTTCCATCAGCCAGGTTTCGGCGCCGCCCATGCCAAGCGCATGCGTGACGTGGAGGACCTTTATCGGCCGCGCCTCGGTCACGAGTGGAGGCGAATCAGTCCGTCAAGAGCGCGGTTCATGTCCATGGGTGAGCCTGCCAGTGCTGCAAGCGCGCCCGCACGCGAAGGTGCGGGGCCGCGCAAGAGTTCCACGGCGGCCTCGGCCCATGCGTTCGGTCCGGCGGAGAGCGCAAGGCGACGATAGTTCGCTGTTGGCAACAGAGGGTCGTCAGCGATGCCTTGCGAGAGCAGCATCCTCAGCCCGGCGAGCTGGGCCTCCACGACCGCGAGCCCGAACCCCTCCATCGGGCGGTCCGGGTGCGGCAGGATGAAACAGTCGCTGCAGCTCATGATCACGGGCAGATCGCTCCGCCAGCCAAGCAGGCGCACCGCGTGCTCCACGCCATGTTGCCGGGCTCGTTCCAGGACGGCTCGCTCCAGCGAACCCGAGCCGGCGAAGACGGCTACCGCGCGCTCATCGAGTCGCCGCAATTCAATCAGCACATCCAACGCGAACAACGGGTTCTTCTCCGGGACCACTCGTCCCGCGAAAAGCAGGATCAGCGCGTCCTCGGGAAGATCGAGTTCCCGACGAAACCCGTCCCGGTTGGCTGGAGCGCTTTGAAACGGCCTTGCATCCACTCCGTAGTAATGGACGAGGTCTCGTCCAGGACGGCGCGGGCGTCCGGCAAGAAAGGTATCGAGGGTGTGGTTGGAAATGCCTACGATGCCGTCAGCCATGGCAAGGCAGATGCGCCGCATCGGCTCTCGATAGAGGCGCTGCTTTAGCGGGCTGGGTGTGGGAATTGACTCATCCGCATTGTGAACATGGACGATCCGCCGAAGGATAGGCATCCCCACGGCTGCCAGTAGATAGAACGCGCTCACCAAGTCGTGGTGGCAGTGCAACACGTCATATCTTCCACACCGCAACTCGGCGCGCAAGGCGCGGAGGAAATCCGACTTCCTTCCGATCGGAACTGGCGAATAGATGACGCGCGCACCAAATTTACGTGCCTCGTCATCCATTGCTCCTGGCTGCCCGAGTGCGCAGTAGAAAGTCCAGTCGACATTCACTCCTTTCGCCCGCGCATGGCGCAGCATCCGCACGAGCCAGCTTTCCACGGCCCCGCGCCCAAGGTTTTCGACAATGTGCAAGCATCGATGCGACTTCTCCTGCATAGCTGCAATACCCCCGGACCACTTGGCGAACAATGGGGTCAGCGTCTGCGTTCCAAAAGCACCACCCCGTACTCCACCCGATCCCCGATTTCAGCCTCCTGATCTAAATATCGAATGCGACGACCACTCGCTGCAGCTATGTCCTTAAGCTCTGAAAAAGTGTTGCCAAATTCCTTCCAGGCATAGGGGTGAAGTTCGCAGACGATATTTGCGTTGCCGGACAAAAGCCGCCTTGCGCCCTTTAGGATACGGATCTCCGCACCCTCCGTATCAATTTTTACCCATCGCGGCTCCGGCAGGTTCTTCTTTTGCAAGTAGGCGTCGAGAGATACTAACGCGACACGAATGCGCTCAGCTCTATCCGCTGCGGAAGATTCAAGAGTAGAACGCACTAGCGAGGATTGCGAATCGCCACCGCGGCTATATAGCGACGCTTCACCCTCTCCGTCGGAGATTGCATACGCCTCCACGACAGGACGTTTGATGCACGGATTCAGATTTAGATTTCGAAGAAACATTTCGCGCGCATAGGGATCCGGCTCAAAGGCGACAACTTGTCCCGTGTGTCCGCACATTGCCGCCATTAGAATGCTGTATTGGCCGCAATGTGCACCAATATCGACAGCGAAGTCACCTTCCACCAGCCCTGTACTGAACAACTGAACCTGCAAAGCATCGTAGCGTGTAATCCCGTTCTGCGAATGGACGTAGCGCAAGCGCACAGGCCGTGTTCCAGGTAGGTAACGCAGCGTGTGCCCTTTTATTCGATAGGGTTCGCCGCGCTTGCCATAAACAAGGCGCTTGAGGTCAAGAACGAGGCGATGACGGCTACTTGCAAACATTCCTAATTCTTCTGTGAGATTCGAACTATGCTGGCGGATACGAGCATGCGTAGGGCGCGCTTCTGCCCACGGTAAGCAGCTTTCACAATCTTACGATGCGGTTGCTTCAAACGCATTATCCGCAGGAAATCAGCCACATGACCGAGCGCCGTTCGGGGAACAGCCGGGATTCCATGCTCACGATCCAGTAGCACTGAAGAGAAGTGAATCCCCTCCGCAAGCCGTGCGAGGTAATTCTCTGTCAACCGTTCCGGCGGAATCAGATGTGTGAGTTTGAGCGACGCAATCAACCCGACGCCCAAACCGAGGTCGCAGGCGCAGGCAGCCAGATCATTGTCCCCGCCGGAAAGCAAGGAGCTCCCGATCCGATCAAATTGAAATGCGCGCTTCCCAGACTCGTGCAATTGGAGATAGTGCTGTGCTACGTCCCGTCTGATACAAAGTCCGGCGCCGCAAGGCATCGATTCGGGCAAGCGCGGCAGATTGGACCAGGTGTCTTTGTCGAATTCGCGGATAACAAGATTTCCCCAGTAACGGCGGGTCCATTCCGGTGGTGTCTTCTCGAAACCAGGACGGCATTGCCCACTCCAGGAGCCAAGGAATGGCTTTTCCTCTGCGGTGCAAAGCGCTGCCTCAAGGAAATCGGTGTCTAGTACATTGTCGTCATCCACGAAAACGAGCAGATCTCCGGTCGCCTCACGAATTCCCTTCAACCTCGCCGGGGTAAGGCCAAGCGTCTCCTCCCGGACCAAACGCGCGGCCGGATGCCACGACAGGTCAATGCGGCCCACCAATGGTTCCTTGCTGCAGTTGTCCACGATCAGGAGTTCCCATTGATGTCTGGGGAGGCTCTGCTCACGTAAGGCATCCAAACATCGCCGCAGGTAATCTGCGCGTGGGTTGTGAGTGCAAATGATGACCGTGACATTCATGGGGATCGAGACTGTTCGACTCACCCTTGGGGAAATAAGAGCGCTCGCCCTAAGGTGCCGCTATTCGGTTTGCGCACTTAGTGTTCTGCCTCGACAAGATTTTGTCTGGGCACGGCCAGGAGATCCGTCATTGCCGGCAACGAATGTCCGCGCACCGGCAGCAGCGAGACTCCGTGGCCGGGCAAGCCATCGCGAATTGTGTGGGTTTTCCCCCCTCTGGGCCTGATGTCACCTGGCCGGCAAAAACAGACCTCGTAATCCAACGCCTGCAGGAACTCCAACAACTCGTGTGGTGGCTGCACCCGCATCAGCCACTTCTCGAAATACTCGAAGTAGATGGCCTGGATGACTTGCGTCTCGAGGCTATGCTTTGCGCCGCGCAGGGCCACGAGCTCATGCCCTTCCACATCGATCTTCAAAAGTTCGACGCGTTTGATTCCTGCCCGTTCCAAGTAATCGTCCAGCGTGAGGGAAGTCACCTGATTCGGGGCATCATCGGCAATGTGCGATGCCCCCGTTTGATTATGGTCAATAAGAAACGACACGACACCGACACGGTCGGAGACCGCGGCGGCATTCACGGTACATCGCATGGAAGGATATAGAACCAAGCTTTTTTGAATAGAGGAAATCAGCTTAGGGTTCGGCTCAAACAAGTGAAATTGTATCTTGTCCCCGTGGCGACCCGCCAAGCCAAAGCTCAGCAGTCCGTGGTTGGCCCCCACGTCCAAAAACACGCCTCCCTCCCCGAGAAAGGCATCAGCAAGACTGAAAAAGCCTTTCTCGAAATCTCCGTCGATGACGATCAGGCGCAAGAACCCGTCGCTCATGTCGGCATAGCCAAAGGACTCGTCCCGTATCCTCACCAACTGAAGGGGGTCCTCTCCGGTCAGTCGCATCCAAGCCGTCATCAAGCGGTGCCTGCGCAACGCTCGTGGCAGCTTTTCAAATAATGCAGCGGCCGTCGGAAGAATCCTAGTGAGCACAAGTGACTCCAGTATGTATCTTTCGGTCAGCCAAGTATTGCCATCATGTCTTCGTTACCCGATGGCGCAAAGCGATAGCCAAAACCCGATAGCTTTTCGAGGCAATCCTCCCGCTGTGCCTTGCTCAGGTTCTTGATTTCCCAATGAACAATTGCGGGCTTTATGCGATCGAAAGGAAAGAGCGACAAAATATATGCATCAGCACCCTCAGCGTCGATCTGCATGAGATCAACTCGCTCGGACGGCAAATGTTCGATGATGTCGTCGAACGGGATGCAATCGACCGTTATCTCTCGTATCATCTCCTCCAAACCTGGGATCAAGTAGGCATGTTTGACGATATGTTCACGCTGGAACGAGGCCATTCCCCCCGCCCACACTGGAGCACATTCCGACTCCACCGTGTAAAGTACACGCTTTCCGCGTTCGCGATCTACAGCAGCCTGCAATACGACAATGCGGTCATTGCCGCGATAAAGCTCCCGCAGTTGGCTGGCTGGTCGAGGTTGCGGCTCCAGCATGACGCCGCGCCAGCCATATTTGCTTATGTATTGTTGCAGCGGGTCTGTACTAATTCCATCGAATGCACCGATTTGAACAAACGTTAGCGCTTGGCCGTATTCGAACATGCGACGGTAGATAGCATCCGCTAACTCTATCGGGCGGAGGCAGTTTGGGTCAAGAAGTTGCCTTGGAACGTAGCGCGTACTCTGTACACGATATTCAAGACCGGCCAATACGTTTTTGATGAGTGTCTTCATGTGCTCCTGGGCCGTCTAATGGCAGCCGGCGAACGTGTCGCTAGATTGCCGGCGCAATCCACTTGCGATATGCCAGCTTCATCCGGACCCAAATGAAGTGTTTCCACTGGAGCCAAACGTGGTAGAAGTTCGCCAGAATTCTTCGAAGTTCTCCGGCGGGAAGCCGCTGGTAGTAATACCTCTCAAAAAACACCAGCAAGTCAGCGCCGACCATGTTGCGCAAGAATGTGCTTTTCATGCCCGCCCAGTGTATGACAAGCGGCGGCGCTGTCCCCTTCGATACGTTCTGGACATCCAGGCCGTCCATGGAGTTGCCCGGCCATCGCATGATCGTTCGGCGTTCAATGCGTAATCCCTCGAATGCCTCTTTTTGCAGGATGACATAGTTCATCACTCCCTGATCCCCGCCCATAAAAAACTCCGGATAACGCAGGCGACGCGGCAGGGTCCAGTCAACCCAACGGTCAAATTCCTCGCGTTTGACTAACCCCGCTGTCCCGAACCATTGGCCTACATTGAACGCCGTACGGGCCGATTGAACTTTGGGGTCGATTTCGCGAAGCTTATCCCAGTCGTAGTAGAGCCGCTTGAAATCGGCATCGGACAGTTGTTCGTCGTCAACAAAAAACGGCGCGTCGCTTTCTGCACGAATATCCAGAACCCGCCCCGTGAAAACCGTGTCCACATCCATCACGAGAAAGCTCTCGCCCGCTGGGCCAAACAGCGGCTCCAGCTTGACGAGTCCCCATCCGTAATCGCCTGGCGGTAGATCCACCAGATCAACGTTCCAATAGCGCTTCAGCTCCTCCGCCAAGCCGCGTTGCAGGATGTCCCCTGCGAGTAGCCGGATAGGAATGTCTGGGTAGAAATAGCGAATGCTGGCTACGCAGATCCTAGTTAGGCGGGCGTCTCGTGAGCATGCCGCAAGATATATGCAATCAACCATGTATTAGCTCCCATCGGATTTCGCCTTCCAAGGCGTAGCACGAAACCACCTTGCTTCCCATCGGGCCCGCGCGCTCACTGACGGTTCGCTAGGGCTTTGCCGCGTGCTCATCCTTTTTCGCTTATTTTCGTGCTTCCAAGGCCATGCTTTCAAAGTCCAGTAGACCGTCCGGGTAACGTTGTGTATTTTCCAGATCTTGGAGTGCCTCATGATCGCTTTCACACAACCGCCATCTCTTTACCGAGCTAAAACCCGCCGCATACAATGCGTTCGCCAACGTCTCCTCATCATAGATGAACTCGTGCCCCCATAGCCGAAAGTGTGCATTAATAAGAGCGGCTGATTGGGAAGCGCGTGTCTTAGGGACGAATGTGCTGCAGAACCACGAAAGATACTGCCGCTGAATGTGCGAAAGGTTCTCGTTAGCAAGTCCGACAATCGCGCCGAGATCCGGCGTAGTCACGCGGATTACACCACCTCTGCGCAGCACTCGGTGACACTCGCGCAACATGCGTGCGCCAGCCTCGCACGAGACGTGCTCGATCATGTGCTCTGTAAAGATGAACTGGAAGCTTTCGTCGGCAAAAGGAAACAACCGCGTCGCGTCTAGCGTCATTACCCCGGGGACGAGCTCAAGATCGGTGTTCAGCCAGCCTTCGAGTTGATGCCAGCCTCCGCCTATCTGCAGTTTAGGTTCTGAAGTCGCGCCGAAGTAGTCCTCTTTCAACCGTTCGTCAATCCGAAAGATTCGTCTGCGCAGGTGCTGTGCGCGAACAAGCCACGGATGCTGTGCGTTGCTGATGCCCACCAACTTGAGGAAGCCCCATGTTCGACTCACGACTGTTCCATATTCCGCAAAGCGTTTGGCGCGTGAGTGACCAGCGCCGGGTCCTGACGAAAGCGCATCCAGCCTTTCCACTTGTTGACGAAGCGTTCAGAAAGATCAACGTCTCGTCCGGCCGTTCGTATGGTACAAAGCATCAAGAGGCCGACTATGTACACATGCCATGGCGCGCATTGACTACGGCACCCCTGGGTCCACGTTTCTAGAGCTCTTTGTAGCCGTCCGAACCTGACCCAGCTTTGCGCTGTCCCAAAACATAGCCCCAGCAACGCACGCTTTCGGGTCCACGTGAGCAGGCCGCTGTTGGTTACTGTTTCGAGCAATATCGAGGGCATTTTCTCAGAACGCTCAATATAAAGCGCATCTGTAAAATGACGTGCGCTGGTTCTCGACCCATCGTCCTGGCCCCGGATGTGGTGGTCCACTTCCTGAAAGCAAACATACTTGCCGCCCGCCGCAATTGCGCGTACGTGCATCTCCAAATCCTGCATGCTGAGCAGCGTTTCGTCAAAACAGCCTATCGTTTCGAGAAATTCATGACGCCAAACAGGCCCGGACGTCTGCCACGGGCAATCCAGGGAGAGAAAGCGTAGCAAGTCGTCTCCAGGGTTCTGAAGATGATAAAGCCGGCTCAGGTCGCCTACAGAACTTGCGAAGATTGCGGCCCGAAAAACTGCGAAGTCCAGATCGAGGTTTCGACGCATGACCGCGACGCGCCGCTCGAGGCAATTGGGAGCCAACAAATCGTCAGAATCGAGAAACACAACGAGGTCTGCGCGACTTTCACGAATACCGAGATTCCGGCAAACATTGGCCCCTGATTGTTCGCCCGTCCGCTGAAAATACCGGATGCGTCCATCGGACTGAGCGCGGCGCATGACCTCCTCGACTGTGCCGTCGTTCGATCCATCATCCACGACGATGTGCTCCCAATCGCCAAAGCTTTGCTGTTTTACCGAATCAATTGCCTCACACAGCAAACCTAGGCGGTTCTTCGTGGGTGTGACGACGGAGATCGCCGGCTTTACGTTCATGTTGTAGTCGGACGTCGACAGACAAATACTTCCCGGTAAACAGGGTGCTTGAGGGCATACAGAGACTGATCGGAGTCTGACAGGCTCGCTGTGGAAAGCATTTCACAGTCGAACCCAGCCTCCTCAAGCCGCTTCGTGAAATCCCGTCCATAAAGACGGACATGATCCTCCTGTAGGAAGTTTTCCAGTCGGTCCGCGTCGCTGACCATCTTGGGATCCTCAAACGTTTCATCGCCCCCGATCGGCACCTGCAGTACAAGCAGTCCACCGGGCGCGAGTACGCGAAAGATCTCCGACAGCGCCTTACGATCGTCCGTAATGTGCTCAAGCACGTGCGAGCACCAGACAAGGGTCTTACTGCAATCCGGCAGGTCGATGTTCGTCAGATCCATACGGCGCATCGCCGGATGCTGGAGATCGACATTGAGGTATTCGCATGATAGGGAGACAAGCCACGGAATCATCAGAGGCTCTGGCGCGACATGTAGCACCTTTTGCCCGCTCGGGATCCTGCCTTTGAGAAGAAGAAATGCCGCACGATGGCGTTCGAGGGATCCGCAGATCGGACAACCTGCGTCTTCGCGGTAAACGGCGCGATTGCCGAAGGGTTCAAACCTGAAACCGCGCCATCCGCACAACGGACATAGGCGTACTTTTCGGAACAGACCCAAGAGGCGACGTAACCGCTTTCTGTTCATAACCGTCAGACGCCGAGCCACTTCTGTAAACGAGCCTTCTCGTGCGCCCAGCCGTAGTTTGCAGCCGCCACAGAATAGCCGGCGTAGCCCAGCGCTGGCGCGTTCGTGAGAATCTTCAGGAAAGCGTCCGCCATCGCTATAGCATCCCACTCGTTAACAAGCAAGCCTGTTTCACCCTCCCGCACCGCCTCTGGGATGCCAGAATGGCGGG
>JGI1357J11328_10001791_pt1 | contig 16090 bp, 21 predicted proteins | sample Subgrocontami54m_FD_11328 | JGI IMG/M metagenome (IMG submission 11328)
ACCGCGTGACCTGAAGAGAGANGCTCATTCACAAGGCACCCGAGGTTGCATAGATTCTTGCGCCCATGTTAGGAGTCCTGAATCTACACTGCCATCCCCGCCAGTACAGCCCTCAAAAAAGCTTGACAGCCTGAGGGAAAGAGTATACAAGATACCTGCCAACACCGCCGGACCCGGTAGAACTCTAATGAGCAGGACGATTCAAGCGCCTTGATTCAAAAGGATAAAAAGCTAGCACCGCGCAACAGACTGCAGTGAGCGTTGCCAATGAAGCGTCGATTTACTGTATTTCTTATCTACTGGACGGCAATACTTCTGCCACTGTTCTCGGCTTCGTTAGCATTCGCTCTCCCCAACCTGACGCCCTACCAGCCCTCGGGCTGGTCGGACAAGATCGTGGTCTCCACCACCACCGGGACGAACACCGACAGCAGCCCCCTGACCCCCACGGACACCCTGTACGTGGACTGGGCGGTGGTGAACAACGGCAGCGAGGCAACGGCGGCGCGCTTCTACACAGAGCTCTCCGTGGACGGGGTAGTGCGGCAGTCCTGGTTCACCGACCCGCCCATGAACGCCACCTTCTACACATTTGTCCAGGACTACTCGATCGGTACGCTGAGCGCCGGGACGCACACGATCAAGATCAGGACCGACTCTACGGGGGCCATCGCAGAGAGCAACGAAGGCGACAACGAGTACACCAAGACGATCACGGTGGCGGGCNCCCCCAATCCCCCTCCGACCATTTCGCCGACTGCGCTTGTAGCACTCAATGGGGCAGCGTTTCGCACGGGCCAGACGATCACCTATCAGGCAACGCTTACCCCCGGGTCGACTCCCACCCAGGTGGACATCTACCTTGGGACCCTCCTGCCCGACGGCCGCACGTTCCTCTCCCTCGTTTCGTCCCATTATGGGATCATCTACACCGCCCTTGGCCCCGCCCCCACCCCCTTCTTGGCGAACGTACCGCTCACGCAGACCGTTGTGCCATTCTCGTATACCTTCACCGGCGGTGAGCCAGTCGGCACCTACCTGACCCATGCGATCATCGCGACTGCCGGGAGCGATCCGCTCCAACCCGGAAACCAACTAAGCCGCGATGTCAAAACGTTCCAGTTTGCCGTAGGAGGCGCACTGAACATCACCTCGCTGAGTACTAACTCGGCAGTGCCGGCTCAGTTATTGACAATCGTGGGGTCTGGATTTGACCCCACCGGCGATCTTCGTGCCCGATTCTCTAGTTCCTCCTCTGGCTTGCACATGGATGCTCTTCCGACGGATGTCACCCCCATCTCCATTACTGTCTCTGTTCCACCTTTAGGCGGTGCGAATGGGCCAGTAACAGATGTTAGTGTTTCGGTTGTCCAAGAGACAGGAACTGCGGAGTTAATCTCGAACTCCATTGGCGGGTTCAGGATTGCTTCACTTCCATCCCTAACTGTTGCGCCTGGGACTGTTACAATCCGCATATTGGAGGTCTTCACGTTTCTTCTCCCAGAACTTAAGACGCAACTTCGTGGATTGAAAACCGCCTCCGGAGGCGCGATCGATACTGCCGAATTACGATCAGCCCTCGACGATTTGGCTACAGATGAGGGGGCACTGCTAGATGTGATTGTGGCGGCAATGCATGATCCGACAAGGGCTGACAACGTCGGCACTTTTCGTGGCATACCCCTGACCTTGGACCAAAGTGCACTACGCGCTATGGATCAGCTATTAGGTGCTTATTTTCTGGCGCTCGGCCCGACGCTCTCGCCACCTCTTCCAGGAGCTAGTCATGCTGCCTTGATAATGGAAGAGCCTTTGCTGCCCAGTCAATCACAAACCAACACGTGTGACGACATCCCGGCTCGAGCTCAGCAGATGATCAGCGAAGATTTGGGCGACCCGGTGTTCGGGCAGGTGACGGCCGCGTCACACTTTTATCAAGCCGTTGGTTCTTGCAAAACTAGCGGGCCGCTACTCAAGGTGGCGACGGTAGCAGGAGGAGCAGGCGCCGTAGTCGGTCTGGCAGCGATATCCGGAGGGGTTTCACTCACTCCTCCGGTCATTGCTGTTCTTGTGTATCCCCAAATTGTGGCTTACACCTTTGTGATGATCAATACGGCCAATGCCTTCTCTCTAGGTCATGGTACGCGACAGGACGCGGAGAATGCAGCTAAGGCATTAGACTCGTTCCTCCATAAAATCTTTGACACGACTTTGGGGGGAGTTATTCAATTCTTGTCGCCACAGTCAGGGCGTCTCTTCAGCATTCTTAGTAAATTGAACTCAGTCCGTAAGGCAACAGGGGTGCTTTTAGACCAGCTGGAGGGATCTGCGCCTCCGCCGCCGCCCACCCCTCCCGTCCTCTCGGTTACCCCTCCCGCTCTCGACTTTGGCAGCGTCACAATTGGAAGTTCAGCGGATCGAACCTTTACCGTCCAGAATACCAGCAGCGGCACCCTGAGCGGGACGGCCAGTACCAGCGGTGCTCCCTTCAGCATTGTTTCGGGCGGCACTTACAACCTGACCGCCGGCCAGACCCAAACGGTGACCGTCCGCTTTAGCCCAACCTCAGTCGGAACGTCTGTCGGCAACGTGACGTTTACCGGGGGCGGCGGGGCTACTCGCGCAGTCAGTGGAGTGGGGACTGCCGGTTTGACTCTCACCTGCCCTGCGAGCGTGCGGGTAGGGAAGACCGACACCTGCACAATTACGACAAACTTGCTCCAAAACATCACCACGGTGCCCTTGAGCAGCAGCGATGCCGGGGTTCTGGCGATACCGTCCTCTGTGACGCTGTTCCTGGGGAACCAGAACACTTCCACCTTCACGATTACCGGCGTCACGAAGGGGACGGCCACGATTACGGCCGGCCCCGTGAGCGGTGCTACAGTAACGGCGACGGTCTCGGTAACCGATGCGGATTTCACCCTGGCCTGCCCCGGCAGCCTCCAGGTAGGACAGTCCGGCGCCTGCACGATCACGCTCAATTCGGCCCAGACCACCCCCACCACGGTGCCTCTGAGCAGCAGCGTCCCCGGCATCCTCGGGGTACCGAACTCCGTGTCGGTGCCGGCGAACCAGACGAGCGCCACGTTCACAGTGACCGGCGTGGCAAAGGGGACGGCCACCATTACAGCCGGCCCCGTGAACGGTATCACGAAGGTCGCGTCGATCACAGTAGTGGAGGGATCTGCGCCCCCGCCGCCGCCGCCTCCCAGCGGTAGCCCGACGATCACGATTACGTCAGCAACGTGCACGGTCTTCAATCCTTATCTGGCGCAGATAACAGTGACCGGGCTCGTCTCCGGCCCAGTCGGGACAAAACTCTGGGATGTCAACACCAACAACAGCTTAGTCGGTTTGGGATCGTGCTCATCATGGCACGTTGGTAGCTTCTGCGAACGCGAAAACGGGGACCCCGCAACAAGTACTTTTAGCGGAAGCACCTACCTCCTCGGATTCGAAAGCCGCACATCCAGCTTTAAACTAGTGGCGTCCGTAGACGTTAATCTTGTTCCCGTACAAACAAGTGCCGTCGGCAGCGTCACCTGTCCACCTACATTCTGAGCAGAGCCCACCGCTTGCTTGGTATCCCAAAGAGATCGGGTCCGATTTGCACCGAGCCAGTGCTGTCGCATGGCGAGCGTATGATCCCCTCTGACCCGCGACTCAGGCGGTTGGCCGTCGTGGGGCTCGTGCTGGCGGACTTGCTCGGGTCGGCCAAGACCGCCGCGCCGCAGCAAACGTTCACGTTCACTGACGCGCCGTTGGCCGCGCAGGTCACATCCGCCAAGGTCGCGCACATCACGGAGCTGCACCAGGCATCGCGACCCTTAGGTCGCTCCGCGGGCTCGCATCGTTTACCTACACTGACCCCAGTTGACTCCCCACGTGACACCCGTCCGCGCCGCCCACGTAACCGACTTGCGGGCAGCGTTGAATGAGGTCTTCGATGACGCTGGCCGCCCGCGCCCGACTTACACAGATCCGACCATCGCGGCGTGGCCCGGCCGCAGGGGGGCGGCCAATGGGGTGTTGCTCGCGGCGCGTCATCTGGGCATCAAGGCGGTGGTGGGCTAGTATGGCGTGTACGATCTGCGCACCCTCCCGCAGACGCGGGGCAAGAGCTACCCCCCATGCTGGTAGACGTCGCGGCGGAGCTCGGCGCGCCGGTCCTCCTCCACGGGGAGTGGGACGAGGAGACCCCGCTGCGACAGGCCGAATCGATGCGGGACGCGTTCCTCAAGGCCGGGGAGGTCGTCGAACTCGTCGGCTACTCGAAAGCGTACCACCACTTCGGCCGGGGTCCGGCCTCCCGGACGAGGAGTGAGAGGACCCGCAAGGGGTTCACCTCTCGCCTCGACGAGAAGGCAAAGCAGGATGCCTGGAACCCGCACCCTCGCATGGTTCAGGAAGTACCTCCCCGCGGTCCCCTAACACTCGCCACCGAAACTGCAGATTAACCAGAAAGCAGGTCTGCGACGACGCCCACCAGGTCGTCCGGCCTCCGGGAGAGTCGGGGTACCAATCGAATCGCCGACCTTTGCCCGACTCGGCCCCCCATCCTACCACATCGCTTTCCTCCTGAGGTCGGTGGGCGGTGGCCCATGGACATTACACCCCCGTAATCTGCACTTCGTACCCCTCTCCTCAAGCAGCTGCCCCCTCCTCTCAACGGATAGCTCTCTCCTGACATCCCGATAGCACCGCCCATCTAACGGTGAGGCAGCTCTCACCGTACTCTACCTGCAAGTCGCCATGCCGAATGACGGGTGGGGACGGGATCTCATGAGCGTGGGGCTCGTGAGAACTGAGGAGATCGGAGCGGACATTGCTACAATGTCGCGGCTATTTCACGAGGGCTGCCTGCAACCCATTTCCACAGATCAATCCGGATAGCCGAAAATACCTTTATGCGCCAGCTCGGGAAGACCTTTCGAAGAGGATATCACCCGATCGGCGTAGTCCTCTACCTACCAACTGAACCAGCTCTATGCCGCGTGGACTTTTATAACCCAACCCTCGCCGCGCTGCCTGATCCCGGCGAGGCACTCCAGATCGTCAGCCTCCGGCTGCGTCGGGCCATTTCCAACATCCCCTGTCAGCCGGCTCAAAAACAGCCTGCCGATGGCGGGCAAGCACATGCCGTCCCCTCTGCCATTTCGGTCCACCGGAGAGAGCAAAACGATCGCAGGCCACGCGTGCCGAGTGTATCGCGGCGAGCTGAACGACATCACGGCTGAAGCCTGCGTCACGCGCGAGTTTGCGACCCTAGAACGACTCCAGGCGCTTCCAGGAATGCGCCCAGAGGTCCCAGGGATCCCGCTCGAACTGATTGTGACCGTGCGACAGCCCGGGAAGGACCGGGTGACATTCACGTAGCGCCAGCTGGCAAGCGGTAAGCGCGAGGAGCTCCTGGGCCACCGGACACTGCTGAGAACGGACACGACGATTCAAACCACAATGATCTGGATTTCACGACGACCACAGGGCAGTTGATGTTCCACCTGCCCGCCGCGTTCGCCCAGCTTGAACGGAAGCTCATTCGGGAGCGGGTCCGGGCCGGCCTGGCGAACGCCAGGGCGAAGGGGAAGCGGCTGGGGCGGCCGCGTCGGGTGCGTGATTCTGAGGCGCTCCGGATGATGCGAGCCCGGGGGATGAGTCTGCGGGCCATCGCCGCAGCCGCCGGCTGCTCCAGGAGCACTGTTCACGAGGCCCTCCTCGAACTCGCCTCGTCAGTCCGCGTCGCGAAGCGCGTTGACTTTCACGCCACATCTGGTATGGTGAAAGCCGTGATCGGTCACAAGGAGAAGGTTCTGAAGGATGCGACTCGATGAAGGTCACCCGCTACGTGTACCTGCTGACCCTGAACGACCGCAGGCGGCATGAGCACGTCACCGAACGAGGCATGGTGATCCGTTTCATGGTGCAGTACGAGACCTTCATCGAAGGGGAATGGCGTCCTGTCATCCGCTACGATACCGCCCATGGCTTTCCCCACGTGGACAGAATCAGACCCGATGGCACGGTGGAGAAGATCCCTCTTCTCACCAGGGACATGGGAGAGGCCTTGACTGTCGCCGATCAGGACATCGAAGAGAATTGGGAACGCTACAAGGAGGCGTACATGAAGGGAAGACGGCGATGACAGAGAAGGAGCTGTTGACGAAGAACCTCAAGCTGTCGACGGAGTTCGACCTCTACCTGTTCGAGCATCCTGAGGCCGCCGAGCAGATCCCGGAGAACGCCCTGATCGTCCTGCTGCCCGAGGAGGACCCAGAGCTCTGCAAAAGGAACCTGGAGCTGGCCAAGGCGCGCCGGGAACCCGCCCAGCCCATCGTCTATGTTCGCATCGAAAAGGTCGTTCCGCCCCGGTCGCGGCTGGTGAATCCCAGAGTGGAGGTGGCTGCCTAACGGTTTTGTTGCCTCCCTCTCTGCGGTCGTCACATCACGCTGAACACCCCGAAGCCCGGGCGATACACCTGCGGCCGTTACCACACCCACCGGCGATTTCACGAGCCCTGCCCACACAACCCTCCGGAATGCGACTCCGTCAGTGCGCGTTACATCGCGCACCCCGAGGAGTATTTTCACCGTCTTAGAAACAGGTGTGTTCCAGCCTTTGGTCAGGCCGGACAATGACTGCTACGCTTGACCGGCGTGGTGTCAGGCGATTGTCACTTCGAGACGCTTGCCGAGGGCGCGGGCGACCTTCTCCAGCGTCGAGAGCTTGATATCCTCGGCATGATTTTCGATTCGGGAAATCGCGGTCTTCTTTGTCTTCAGCCTCCGAGCCAGTTCTTCCTGGGTGAGCCGTGCTGACTCGCGGGCCTGTTTGAGCACCACGCCGATCTTGAACTGCTGATAGCCCTCGTCATACCCTTCAGCAAAGCGTGTATCCCTCTGCTTCCTCTCATGGACATATTTCTTCAGCTCACTCATGGCATGACCCTCCTCTGCACATACTCTCTCCTGTACGCCTCGGCCCTCTCAATCTCCCGCTGAGGTGTCTTCTGCGTCTTCTTCATCAGCCCGTGGGTGAGGACGACAACATTGTGACCAGCGAAGAAGCAAAAGAGCCGGTAGGCCTGTGAGCCACACGATATCCGGCATTCCCAGATCTCTTCGGTGCCGACCAGTTTCTTCAAGTACGTCGACGACACCACATCGAGATCTTCGAGAAGCTGTAGGACCCAGGTGACCTTCTGCGCGACCTTCCCAGATAGCGAATCGAGGAACTCCTGCACCGGGCATGTGCCGTCGACAGTCTTGTAGAAGATGACTGTTTTCCCCGCAGCGATATGTTAACGAGTCTGTAGAAAAACCCCATTCCGAAGTTGGGTGCCTGCCCCCGGAAGCAAGTGGAAGGTCGGAGGAGGAATGACCTTATCGCTTCGGCCCGATCCTGCTGACCATCCGCATCAATCCACTGCGTCCAGCTGTTTGGCCGCGGGGGGTCATGCGAAGCCCGGCCCAAACTGGTGGACCTTGAACAAGTTATGCATCAGACAATAGAGACGCCACTGGGTGTTGACCTTGGTCTTTCCGCGCAGCGTGAACCGATGTAGCCCTTTTGCATGTCGCAGGTGCGCAAATGGCGGCTCGGCGGTGGCCAGCCGCTGCCGATACGTCAGTTTCCCCAGCACGGAATCGATCTTGTGCTGCATCTTCGCGGTGAAGGTCTCGGGGGCGTGAGGACTGCGGCCAGTGAAGAACACGACCTGCCGCACCGGGGTCTTCTCCTGGCGCTTCAGGCACTGCGCGCGCAGGACACAGGGCCCGCACACGGACTGGGCACCGGTGAACTTCACCCCGGTGAAGCCCCGGATCGTAAGATGCGACCCGTTCTTATGGAGACGCTGACCGGCCGGGCAGACACAGGTCTGCTGCTGCGCATCGTGCTGGAAGTCCGCGGGGGTGAATAACCGGATGTGGCCGCCCCGCAGTTGACGTTCCTTGCGATACCGCACCTTGTGCCGGTCGGCGTCGGCAAAGCGCGGATCGCGTTGCCGCATGTGCCGGTCGGCGATATAGGCGTCGATCCCTTCCTCAAAGACGGAGCGCATGTTGGCTTCGGTATGGTAGCCCGCATCGGCGGTGAGCTTCGCCGTCGTGAAGATATTGTCGTCGTGGGCCATCGCTCGAAACGTCTCGCGCACCGCTTCGACCGTCGGCTGGAGCAGCCCATGCTCCTGCCCCTCGCCATGGGCCTCGGCATGCACGATTACCTGGTGCTTGGCATCCACCGCCGCCACGCCCGTGTAGCCTTGCAGTACCCCGTGAGACGTCTTCATCTTGGCGCTCTCGGAGTCGGTGACATTGCTCTGGCGGATGGTCCCCTTGGGACTGACATTCTCCGGCTGGGTGGCCAGAAATTCCTTGATCTTGGTCACCTGCCAGCGGACCGTGGTGAGATACTGCTCGTCGCGCTCCCGTCCGTGCGCCTCGACGCCGCGGGCATCTTCGTCGCGGTGGCGGTCGAGCATCACCTGGATTGCCTGCTCGATTTTCTGCTGCTTCTTCTTGAGGTCGGCGTGGGTCCCGCTCCATTCCTTGGCGGCGTTCGAGGAGAGCTTGCATCCGTCGATCGCGAAGAGCTCCTTGCCCAGGAGCCCCAGGGTATCGCACACGAGAAGGACCTCGCGGAACAGGACCGCAATCGCCTCGTGCCGGGTACTGATGAAGTCCGCGATCGTGGTCCAGTGTGGGCAGGTATCGACCGGCCGACAACGCCATGAAGACCACGTTCTCCCGGCAGGCCTGCTCGATCCGCCGGCTGGTAAAGATTCCGCGTGAGTAGGCGAAGAGTACGATCTTCAACAGAATGCGCGGATCGTAGGCCGGCGCGCCGGTGTCGTCGTTCTGGTAGTGCCCATCGAACGCCGACAGGTCCACATTGTGGTCGATGAGATGGTTGAGCGTGTATTCGAAGGTACCGGGGAGGATCTGGCGCGTGAACGAGACGGGCAGCAGCTTACTTTGTTCGTAGAAGTAGTCCTTGTATCGCGCCATCCGCACCTCCTTCGCCGCTTCAGCGGTCTTCGTGATGTGGGGGCACCAGCCCGATGCGGTATTATAACGGTTTTCGGACTTTTTCTACAGACTCAACGGCTATGTTAACCGCTGTCAAGGGGCCGTTCTTTTTCGCCCGTGACTCTTTTTGCGGTGGGCTGTTCTCTTGTGATAGAGTTCCGTAAGGGCTTTCGACGCTGCGCTTGAAATTGCGCCTGTGACAATCCAATTCTATCCGCGCAGCTGTGGTGTGAGCTGCAAAGAAAGGAATATCATGACCGGTATTCAATTTGTGACTGACGAGAAGGGCCGCAAGGTGGCCGTGCAGATCGACCTTCGCAAGCACGGGGCGCTATGGGAGGATTTCTACGACGGGCTTGTCTCGGAACAGCGGCGCAAGGAGAAAGGCGTTCCCTTCGAAACCGTCAAGGCCGATTTGATGAAGCGCGGGCGGCTGCGTGGGTAAATACTCCCTCGACATCAAGCCGTCCGCCCGGAAAGAGCTGGAGAACCTGAGCGACACCCTCATCGCACGGCTGGTGCCGAAGATCGAGGGTTTGGCCACCGATCCAAGACCGACTGGCTGCAGGAAACTGCGTGGATACAAGGATCTCTGGCGCATCCGCGTCGGGGATTACCGCATTGCGTACATTATCGATGATGACCGCAAGGTGGTGAGCATCACCCGTATCGCTCACCGCAGGAATATCTACGAATAAGGGCTTTCGACGCTGCGCTTGAAATTGCACCTGCAATAACCTCATTCTACCTGAGTCTCTATGGGAGTACCCGTGAGCTCCGGTGGTTTTTCAGCCCTTCTCGCCACTGCTTCATGTCACAAAAACTCTCCGAAAAGCTGCTGCGTAACCTCGCGTTTGTTTGTCTCCGGTTTCGTCAATTTTCCTGTAACGAAAACAGGTGGGTTACGAATGCGATAGGCGCCCACGACGATCGCATGCTGGGTCGAACTTAGGTCGTTGTCCTAGTCTTTAAACGCTGACACTCCAAGATGGCAGCTCGATGGTAATACCAGCGAGCGTGAATGAACTCGTACCCAAGTCTTCGACTGTCCTGCTGGTTTCCTCTGAGAGGCGCCTTTGATATGCGTCGATTGCGTCGAAGATAGACCTGCCTGCGAATCTCGAAAGAAGAAGATAGCCCGAGTCTACCACTGCAATGTCCTCAGGAATAGCGAGGTAATCGCTTCCCGCAAAGCCGTTCCCAATCACCGCGAATTGAATCCTGGGAGGCATAGAGCACAAAGGCACCTTCAGGGCCGCGCCCCAGGCATTTACTTCGAGCTTCTCCAACCACCGGCGTACGCGACTCGCTTGGTTTAACCCTTCCTCGAGGGCTTGGTTTGCTCGAACCACTTCCTCAACAGTATCGGGAACGACGAAAGCTTTAGCCTGTGCGATGAGAAGTCGATTGCTTCCCGACTCGTACACCACAAGATCGATGTCCCCGCGATCATCTTCCCCGGAGTAGAGCAGATTGGTGTTGATCGTCACTCCATTTGCGCGGAAGTGATTCCTCAGCTTATCCAAGAGATGCGCCGCAATGTCCTTGGCATAAGCATCAAGCCCCGGTCCTCGATGGACTGCTAGCCGAGGTATACAAGCCGCGGGATTCCCGAAGATGAAACCTGGCGCTACAGCCATAACCGATGATGTTGTCACCGGAACCAGGGGGCAGTGAAACAAGGTGAGCGCAGCGGATCCCTTACGGTCAAAGGTTACCAAAGAAACAAATCTCTCCGCTTCGGAGGCGTTGAGATCTGCTGCTCCCTCTGCCATTGCAACAATAGCGTCCCTTTCCGTGACGGAGCACTTACCGGTCAACCAATCCCGAGAGAAGTGCAAAGCCAAACCCATCCAAGCGGAGACGAACTGTGCGGAGGTCAAACCACCGAGAGGTAACTGGGGGTAAATCTCAACTCTCTCCTCAAGCAGCCGTTGAGTGGACGCTATGAGGGGAGGTGTGAAAGATCGCCCCTGCTCCCCCTTAATCTCTTGGCCAATGATCTGCTCAGCACGATCCCGCGTACCCCCCCAATCTGGTGCGTCAACAAAACGCAGAACATTCTCTGCGGGGCTTTCAATCTCATACCCTCCCCAGGCATACGTTAAGAACGCATCCCGCACGTATCCGTAGGCGGCCATTTGGGTTACCGCGTCGAAAGCTCGGGAACCATCCTCTCCCCTCAAGGAGTCAACAATCAAGTCCTCGACGAACCTTCCTTGCGGAGCATCCCCCTCGAGATCTGATAACGCGAATTGGAGCCCAAAGAGTTTGCCCCTGGTATACATCTCAAGATTCGAGGCTCCGTGTGGCATCAGTCGCCCTGATTGGTAACCAATGGCATAGCAAGTCGTCGACACAAGTAAGTAGATGGCGATGTCTAGGCGGGGATGCACACGTAATAGGAGAGAATCTCTCCACTGCTCGATCTGCTTCTCGGCTTCCAGCATCCGCGGGGGAAGGCTTCGTTTGTTCTTTAGCACAGACGCCTCTTGGCTAATACCTCAAGATTGAGTCTTATTCGGGCTACGGAGCGCCTCAATACACTCTGGAGTGTCATGGGCCGGGTTGTCCACTAAGGTGCTCACTGGGTAGCACTCCTCAGCCGGGTACGGCACGAGGAGCGGGAGCAGCGTTGGGGGGGGCCTGGATCGTCGGGTTGAGCCAGACCGCCTCGGCCTCTCGGGTCAGAATGACCGGCATCCGATCGTGGACCGACTTGAGTAGTTCGTTAGCGTCGGTGGTGATGATCGTGCAGCTCTTGATCTCCCCGCCGTCGGGAGAGGCCCAGGTATCCCAGAGGCCCGCGAACCCGAAGGGCTCCCGGCTCTTCAGCACAATGTAGTAAGGCTGCTTCCCTCAGCCACACTGCTGCCACTCGTAGAACCCATCGGCGACCACGAGGTAACGTCGCTTGCGGAAAGCCACTCGGGAAACTGGCTTGGTTGCCACGGTCCCCGCCCGGGCGTTGATTGTCCGGTTGCCGACCGCGAGATCTGTCGCCCACGACGGGATGAAGCCACACCGCATCTCGGCGAGGTAGCGGGTCCCGTCATCCCCGATCACAACCATGGCAGCGCCTAACCATTAGGATTTGGTATCACCACGGTTTCTCACGAGGGAACACTAAAAATAGTTATCGAGCTTAACAGGGTCCAAAAAAACATCAAACAGGGTCGAGTCTTCAAAGAGTCTTAGAAGCGTTAGGCGCAAAAGAATCTCCGTACATTCAAGAAGCTGATAGGCGTATCCCGATTCGGGACTTCCCGTCGAGAGCCATTGTCCTTGGATTGGAAGGCCATGCATGAAAGCGTTGCGCAATCGAAAAATGTCTCCCGCAATGTCCTTCAAACAATGATCGGGCCGCTGGTTTGTCTGGTGAATAGGGATCGTAACAGTGTCGGCTTTATATGGTCGGAAACCTGCGCCCCAGAGCGTTTGAAGTCTCTGTGAGATCGTCATAGCACCCCGCTTATGCCTATCTCTCTTCGACGCGAAGAGACAATCTAGCCCTGCCGCCCAAAGTGGCTGGGGCAGCACCTCTAGGTCTACAGAATAACCTTGGGAGAAAAATACCACCGCACGGTGGATCGGACCACAGGGATGCGTCCAAGAGCTGTGACCCAACTCCTGTGCTCGTGAGACTTGGGGTAAGAACTTGATTGCTCGCTCCACGTCATCCGGCAAGATCGTGTGGTATTGCTGATACGCCAGGTGATAAGTCGGCGTACGAACGGCCACGGACTGAGTTGGGATGCTAAAACCGATCCTGCCATCAGGGTGGATTTGGACCCAGTGCTCGCAAAAGCTGTCTGTCGGCTTCACGAGTTGAAACCCCGTGGCAACTACTTTCAAATGGTGATCGACCTCAACGGGAGTCAACGCGATAGCGGCTGGATCATATTCGCAGGACAGGGCGAGGAATTGGTTAAGAGCCTGAACGTTCTCTAGTGACAGAAGTTGGGTGGCCCGGCCGTCAACCGGTAGGTGAGGCCGAAGCAAGTAGACTGGTGGATCAACGAGACATCGGATTGGCCCATCATTTCCTATTTTTTGCTTCAGTTCAGTGGACGCCGACAGCAGGTATAGAAGATGTGTTCTCATCATCGTTGTGATCGTTCAAGGCGTCCCAGTGCCCTCCAGGTCGATGCGCCGCCATAGGAGCCGCATGACCAGTCGATCATGGTACTCCTGATGCTCTACGCGCTCGTCTGCGATCAACATTGGGTCAAACTTAACCATCTTCCGCCGCTCATGATGGAAGAAACGTTGCCGCTTGAGGCTGGCGATCTGCTCGGCGCAATCCTCTGGGGTCATGGTTCTTTTGGTGAGGTGACGACTGGGGCAATTCTTCTCGATTTGCAAGGACTTGTCAAGGTCCACCGGAACCCTCCGCATTCACTTGACAATGGGGGTATCGCCTAGAGAGAGCCTCTGAAGAAGAGTCTCCTCAAGGTCCTGCTCACTCCTCCGACCGCGCCAACAGGCACACAGGAGAGGACAACCACACCCACGCTCCTTCCCTCCTGTAAAAGCACTCCTTTCTTCATCGCTATAGCTTGCTCGGTATGGCTCCGCCATCCTCTGGTGGACTCTCGCCTGCAGAAACGTGCCCTTGCGCCACTCACATCCCACAAAGAGAATGCCTCCATGCGCCAATCCTTTCCTGTCGACATCGACGCCCGGACGCGCCAGTTCGGACGGACCTTCCGAGAAGGGTATCACCCAATCGGCATCATCTCATACACACCACCCGAGCCGGCTCCGTCGCGAACCGCGGAGACGGGCCACTGAAGAGATGTGCGACTTGATGGGACCGTTAACCAGACACCATCCGTTAAAAGGAGAAAATCACCATGCTTAAATTGCTCGTGTATTGGCAGGGGATCCTGCTCACGGTTGTGCTGCTCGTCGCCTTCGCCGAGTTCTGCCTGCGGGCCCTGTGGATCGGCCGCTGGCATCCGGAAATCAAAGACTGCCCATGGTCCAACGTGCCGCGGATTCTCTGGTATGCCATGACGGAGAACAGGATTCACCTGTTTGACGTGTTGGCGCGCCCGGGCGGGCGGCCCCCAAGAGGTCCTTTGGCGTCCATCATGATTCTCACACTGTCACTCTGCGCTATCGGGACACGCGTCGGCGCGGACGGCCTCGCGCCCGTCGCCCCGCCCGAACGTTTTGGGCCCGTCTGGCCCATCGTAGAAACAGACATCCGGGACACCATCCGCGAACGACTCACCGCCCGCCTGCCCGAACTCAAGGCGACCCTCAAAGACAGCCTTGCAACCTACCGCGCGCCAGCCACCACGCGGCCGACCACCGACACGGCGCGCACGCTCCAGATCGATCCGACGATCACCCTGGCCGCCGACCTGGTCAGCCACGACGGCCGGGTGCTGGCCCCGTCAGGACAGCGCATCAACCCGTTGAGCGTCGTGCCCATGCGCCGCACGTACCTCGTCGTCAATGGCGCAGACCGGCGGCAAGTCACCTGGGCCAAGCGGCAGCTTGATGCCCGCAAGGACCGCTCCATCACGCTGCTCCTGAACGATGGCTCGCTCGACGACACGCGCCGGGCGCTCCCACCAGGCACCCGAATCTTCCCGGCGCCGCCCGCGCTCTTCACCCGTTTCTCGATCGACAGCGTGCCCGCCAGAGTCAGTCGCCATGGCAACACGGTCCAAGTCGATCTCATTGCCGAGGCGGACCTCAAATCGCCACAACCGCGCACAGAAGGACACTAACACGCGCATGCCACTTACAGCTGAGCGCACGGCGGGCGGCCTTCGGGGCCCACGGCGTCGGAGGGTATCAACAGTGCGATGGGTGCTGACCTGTTGCGCAATCATGCTCGCAGCGTTCCTTTACGCCCCGCAGCCAGCCCAAGCCGCCTGTCCCAAAAAACCCATTCTCGAAACCATGTTTACGGACATCTGCTGGACCTGCATCTTTCCAATGCGGATTGGGGGATACGAGATCCTCGGTTTCAACATGGAGGACACTGGTCACCCTGTCACACAGACGCTGTGCAACTGCCCGGACAGCATCATTCCAGGCATTACCCTCTCGTTTTGGGAGCCGATCCGGCTCATGGAGATCGTCCGCGAGCCCTACTGTTTCCCCTCCCTCAACGGACTCGAGCTGTCACGAGACACCATCGCGCACGCCGGCACCTACGACGAAAGTCCGCCGGATTCGCGCCACGCAGAGGCCTTTTACCAGGTCCACTACCTGGCGTTCCCCGTCTGGCAGATCATCGGCCTCACCGTCGCGCTCATTCAGCAACCGCTCAAGGCCACCACGATGGGGCTCTTCCCCGACATGTCCAAATGTTTCAGCGTCGGCGGGTTTGACATGACCGACATGGGCATCCTCTATATGACCGAACTCGACCCACTCTGGAACGACGACGAACTGGGGGTGCTCCTGAACCCGGAGGCCGTGCTATTCGCCAACCCCATCGCCCAGGCGGTCTGCGCGGCCGATTGCGTGGCGGCCTCAGCCGGGTTCCCGCTCGATCCGCTCTTTTGGTGCGCGGGATGTTGGGGAAGCATCTATCCATTCAGCGGGACCGTCTCCGACCCGTCCGGAGAGCTGAACACCGCGTCGCTTCTCGCCGCGCGATCCCTGGCGAAATTCAACCGGGAATTCCTGGAAGCGCTCACGACCACCAGTGCCGCGCTCTGTGGCAAGCAGTACACCGGATTCATCAAGAAGAGCCAATACAAACTCCAACTGCTCTACCCGATTCCCATGACGACAGGCGTGCAAGACTCCAAACAGTCGCCACCCGATTCGTCAACGCCCAAGACCAAGGCCTTTTGCTGCAACCCCATCGGCCGCAGCACGTTGATCTGGGGCGCGGGCAAGAGTTTCCCCGTCAAAGGCGAAGACTTTGTCTTTCTGGTCTTTCGCAAAAAGGAGTGCTGCGCGCGATGAAACAACTCACTGCTCTCGCCATCATCGTCACGCTGGCCCTGTCCCATCCATCAGCCGCGGAAGAGCCAGTTGACGCCTCGGCCCGCAAGGCCGCCGACGCCATACAGCGGCGGGTTGAGCC
>JGI1357J11328_10001813_pt1 | contig 15983 bp, 9 predicted proteins | sample Subgrocontami54m_FD_11328 | JGI IMG/M metagenome (IMG submission 11328)
ACTTTGCATACTGGAAAGTTTCTCCTTTCCCAATGTCAAGATTCTCTTGAACGCAAATATAATTCCTGAAATCATCACACGGTTCTACTTTCACTTCCCCAAGATCGCAATACCTTTTCCAATGCCTGCTTCCAACAAGATCAGTTCCATCACCAATATCCCCATCATACGCGCACCAGCCCTCTCCATTTTTAATTGTCTTCCCATCAACTTTGCAGTTAATATCTCTGCAAATATAATTTCCTTTATAGGGTTTCACCTCCTTGGCAACCCCGCAAGAACTCCCTCGGAAATAGTCGCAATTCCCGCAATTCTTAGAATTTGTATTGCTCTCACTTGCACCGCATCTTTCTTCTTCAGCCAGAAGAAGGTCCCAATATCCAGGATCATTAATCCGATTGAAATCGTAAACATTTGCAAGGTTCCCGCAGGAATCCAGAAAATAAACTTTATCATCTTTGCAGGTAGTTTTGTCAGTTTTCTTACACACTCCTCCAACTGCAATGCGGTCAGAAGTGCACAGCATATTTTTATAAAATTTCCCGCCCTTTGTAGTGCATTCCTTCCTTATCCCCATACTGCATCCTTTTTCCAGATTAATTTCTGTCACGCACGCTCCTTTATCTTCTGATTCAGAAAGTGCAGCGCATTCAATCTCAGTCTCAACATTCTGCCGAAAATCTTCCTTCAGTCCGTAAGAGGCAGAGATTTTCTTGCATTGCGTTGCAGTCACAAATTGTGTATTCCTCCCAACAACACAGCATCCCTTTTTGCAAACAACAGGCTCTCCCTCATTTGCATCAAACCATCTCCCTCCATCTTTCTCGCATAAGGGTCTTGGAACATTTGCAGGGCATGTTCCTTGCGCAACATCGAGGCAATATCCTTTTTTACATTCAACAACATTCTTACAGTTCGTCTGAATGCATCCCGAATCACATGCCCCATTGCACGTTCCTGAAGAAACATCTTCGCAATAATTTCCTTGCTTAGTTTTCTTGCAGCAATTCGTTTGAAACTCCACCTTTTCCTGTTGTGGAATCTCCTGCGTAGCTTGCGCAGTAGCAACCCCGATCTCCTGGTCCACAAGCGCAAAAAAGTAAGAAATTGCAAACGTATACAGCATCAAATTCAGGATCTGAAAACTAACCTTGCCAATATTCCCCGAGTTAATCAGCCATTTTCCCTTCATAATTCCCGAGGTAGAATTGCATGCAACCAACTCATTTTTCTTCAGCTTTCTGATTATCAGGCTCATAGTGCATCATTAAAATCCCGGCGGAATCGCGCAGCTTCTTATCGCAGTGTACAGTTTTTTCCCTGTCGCTCGGTCTCCAATAATATAAATCTTGCTTGCGTCTTCTCCTCCGCCAACAGCTTTCTTCTCAATATCAAATTCCTTATGGAGAACCATGTAGCCCACATACTCAAAATCACAGAAGCGGGCTTCTTGCGAGGCAATTTCCTGGGCAACCACTGCCAAGTCATACAACGGAGAAGATACTCCTGCAGGGAATGAAGAAAACTCCTGCGTCTCTTCATTCTTCCTTAATGTCAAAGGCTTCTGCACATCAATCCTTATCCTCTTCGGTTCAAGGCTTACCTCTGTTTTCAAATCTTTTTCGACAACTTCGTACTTTCTTTTTTCTAGATCCTGCTTGAGCTGGAAAAAGCATTCTGCAATCTTGGGCTGGATATAGTCATTAATCTCTTGCTCAAGATGCTGGATATACAAGGGTTCTTGAGTAGTGCATGTTTCATAGTAGCTCTTCGTGTAGCAAAGATACACTACCTTATTGTCTTCATATAACTTATACTTCTTTGGAACTTGCTCAGGAGAGATATATCCTCCTTGAGGCAGCAAAATATTTACTGCCTCCTGCGCAGAGTCCTGAACACAGCTCTCAATAAATTTTTTGGGATCAGCAAAATCCGCCCTCTGCACTTCAGGTTTTCTTTGGAAGAGGAAATATAACAATAAACTCGCAACAATGATGATAGCAATAATTACAAAGATAGTAACTTGGCCTTTCCGTCCTCTTTTCGTCATATACTCTCTACAAAAACCTTGTTTATAAATATTAACTCTATAATGCTGTGCTGCATGATTGGTAGCTTTGTGCCCTGTATCTTGCTTCATCAGAAAAACAACTGCAATAAATAATATATGCAACATAACTCTCTTCAATCTTAATAAGTCCTTACGCGAATGCTGCAATCTCCCGGCGTATTGCCCCAAAGATCCCTGCATTTAATAAAAAATGTTTGGCGAGTTTTCCACGGAGCAGACTGTTCTCTCTCGTCTTCTCCTTTCTGCATCCTTGTTCCATTCTCAAAATCAAATCTGCACCCCTCTTTTATAGACTGGCTATAACTGCAGTCTCCAGGATCATTCGTAATGATCACTAAAGTATTGTCTCGGAGATTATGGTATGCTCTCGTAACAATCGGAGCCGTACGATCTATTTGAACATTTAAGGAGGCATTAAGTTCTGCAAAATTTCCAGCGTCGTCCCTGCAAGAAGCTCGTAAAATATAATCTCCTATATAGAGGTAAATCTTTGGCTGAATATAGGCATTGCCCTCATGGCTAAAAAAATTCCCTCCAAAACTCTTGCTTCCATTTTCCCAGGCCACTTCATAACTGCATTGAGTGCTTTCAGCTTCCCCGCCTTCTACAATGGCTTTAATATCAAACACAACAGGCTCAATATTGTTCACTAAACTTCCTGAAGGCTCTAAGGAGGAGATCTTTAAAGGATTCTTAGACCTCACAATGCTGTACAGCGCACTCGATTCCATAGCATTTCTCCTGCTGTCCTCAACAAAATCAAACGGCTGATCCTTGCATCGCACAAAAATTTTAGTTTCATTCTCTTGAAGAGGAATCGTCGCATTGCAGTAAAAACCAGAAAGGGTCTCTTCAGCAGGATCATTGTTGCAGGAAGCATCAAATTCCATCTTTGCATACTCCTTATCCTCCTTGCTCCATCGGCATTCAGCAGGTTCATTGGTGAAGAAAGTCATTTCCCCCTCACTTGCATTAAATCTTGCCACTGCCTGCACCGAAGGGTAAAACGCAACTGAAGGAGGTGTTTGATCAGGCCCTTCTTTCACGCACACCTTAATCGTATAATCTTTGCCATTTGTATTTCCATTTGAATCCTGGCATCGCACGTAGAAATTCATTTCTCCAGCCTCGTCTAAAATAATTCCATATCCTTTTTCCAAGACCCCTGATCCCGGTGAAGAAAAAGTTCTAATGTGTTTCACATCAAAGATACTGCTCTCGAAATAGGGAATAGTTTCATCATTGAAATTATCAAGATGTTGAGTGCTGATTTTGCATTGAGCAGCCTCATTCGTCGATATACCAAATTGCAATGGCGTATATGCATCGATGCAATCCCCTTCTTTAGCAATTTTAAATCCATCAGAAGTAACATCATTATAACTATACCCTTCACTAATAGCATCTTCTTTAGGTGTTATTTCAGGCGGGATTACATCGTCAATACTCACCTTCTCACACCTCTGCCGGGAACTCCCTTCATTTAAGAGCTTGCAATCTTGCCCTAAACTCTCGCAGCGATACTTGCTGCACGGTTTCATAAGATCACCATTGCATATATCGCACTTTGTTCCTCCTTGTGGTGCTTCCCATGGCAAGCAGGTGAATATTGCATATTTATATTTCGTATCACCAATACCGACAACAGTAGCAAGCCACTCTGCAGTTACTCCTCCCAGATATGCACTCACACCTCCTCCGAAGATTGACCCCACAACTCGGGCTGTATAAACAATCTCTCGGTCTACTTCACCTTCTCTTCCATAGTTGTGCAAAATACTGATATTAGTCCTCAAAATCTCCCCGGCAACTGAATCCGACTCAATAAAAACGTCTTCTTTTGGAGAAGACTCACCAACAGGGTCTGGATTTCCTTTTGCCTTGCCGCTAATGGTATATGCTTTATCAGTATCTCCAAGAATATTTCTCTTGAATCCACAATCCCCCAAGGACGCACAGAAATTACTCATTTGCTCTACGAAACCAGAATTTTCGCATTTACAATTATTAAGACATTCCCAAGTAAATTGAAATCCGGAAAACTTTTTAACATAAGTAATCTTGCATGTCTTGCTTGCTAATCCGCAAATATCCTTTGACTTATTTTTGCCTTCTTCTGTTGAATAATCAAATCCCGGAGCGACCCTTGGAAGGCAAGTATTAAATCGAAATCCAGAATCAACATCTATTTTTTTAATAAAACATATCTCATTCTCTTGGCACTTTTCAATCATCTTTTCTTGAACATCCGCTTTTGAAGAACCACCAATAAATTTCCCAGTCTCTTCATCAATGTTATACGTATAACATTCTTTTCCCGTATTCGGCCTGCATGCAGCTGTTGAGAAAACACCTCCTTCAATCGGCAAATCCTTTTGCAAACAGGCCTCGGTTCGATAGTCAGCACAAGGCTGTGGTTCAATTTTCCCATATTGGCACGTCCTTCTCCAGTGCCTGCTTCCCACAACATCAGTCCCGTTATCAATGCTCCCATCATACACGCACCAGCTTTCTCCATGCTTCCTTTCTCTCCCATTTTCCTCAACGCAATTCAAATCCTTGCAGGAATATTCTCCATACTCTGGTCGAGCTCCATCTTTTTGATAGCGCCCGCAAATGCTTCCTCTCCCCGCGTCGCAATTTCCACAGCTGGCAGAGCCTGCATTGCTCTCCCCTTTTCCGCAGCTCTCTTCTTTTGCTATAATCTCTTCCCAATAAGACTGATCATGCGCCTTCTGGGAGTCATAAATATTCCCAAGATTTCCACACGAGTCAACAAAATAAACCCCATCCTTTCCTTCAGCACAAATAGTTTTTGCCGTTGGCTTGCACTCAGTTTCAAGAAACTCTGCAGTGCAGAGATATCCTTCCTTAAAAATTGCACGAGGAAAACGGGCAGCGCATTCTTGCTCGGTCAGTAATTTGCATGCATTTCCTTGATCAGAAGGAACAACACAAGCTCCTTTTTTATTGCTCGCCACTTTTGCTCTGCATCCTGCATCAGTGGTAACTTCAGGAAAAAATTCAGGATCAACACCTTGTTTCGCCGCCCGAGAGTTGCAATACGTTCGGGTAAAAAGATTTGCGCTGTCTCGGATAACACAACATCCTCTCGCGCATTGATCAATTCCGCAAAATTGATTGTCATTCCATTCTCCCCCGCCTGCTTTGCACTTTCCTTGAGGAGAAGATGCTGCGCAAGATCCATCAGGACTGATGCAGCACCCTTTTTTACAATCAGAATCAAAAGCACAGCTGGTTTGTTTGCACGGTTGCTTGCACTGCTCACTGCAGCCAGACAAAGGCAAGTCCTCGCACAGCGCACCCTCTTTTGTTTCAGGACAGCATGTGGTCTGTGCAGTTGCAGAAAAAGAAGACAATACAAAAGAGAATGCGAGAAAGACTCCTAGGAAGAATATCCCCGTATACAAAACCTCTTTTCTCATAGGGTATGAAGATAAAACAAGGTTATAAATGTTATCAAGAAAAGACAGCCATGCAGGTTAAATCCATATTGATAATGAAACCAAAAAAGCTGCTCTGAAAAAACTCAAGAAGTAACTGATAATCCATTCGAAGAAAGGATTGTTTGTTCTTGGAGATCAGATAATTCTTGGTAAGATTTTAAGGGAGGTAAATTTTTAGTCAGTTGCATGGGTACCAAAAAAAGATTAATAATAAACGGTCCTGACTTCAGTTCAAAGATAATTCTTAGATTAAAAATCATCTCTTGTCTCAACTCACCCAAAAAGATTCTTCCAAAAATCAGCAAATCTTCCTAAGAAACCTCGAGGAGTTGAGGAGGGTGAAGGAGAGGGAGATGAAGAGGCGGTAAGGGGTGGCGACGTTGTCGGAGAAACACTGGGGGAAGAATCTTGCTGAGGCCTGTTGGAAACATCAGAAGGGGTAGGGGGTTTTGGCCCGCCTTCAAAGAGATAGTCAAGGATATACTTTGCATCATCTGCTGTAATCTTTCCATCATCGTTAGCATCTGCCGAATCCTGGCATGCAATTTCTACTTCCCTTCTAAGATACATACTTACATAGATACTATCTGAAACATCAACTTCCCCGTCATTATTCGCATCTCCTCTCTTGTAAGAAGAGCAGCTTTGAGTTATTTTCTCATCAATTTTCTCTTGAGGGCATCCTTCATCAATATTGTCATCGAGATCATTATCTCTGACGTCACAAGCTTCATCCATTCCAGCAATAGGAAAAGGATTTTTTGGAGAAGATCCTCCTTCAAAAAGGTAAGAGAGAAGATATTCATAATCTTTCGGATTAATAATTCCGTCATCATTCACATCAGCAGCATCCTGGCAAGCAAGAACGTACTTCCCTTGAAGCGCGTAACTTAAATAAATGCTGTCTGAAATATCTACATCTCCATCAAAATTTGCGTCCCCCCGGATAAAAGCAGATGAGCAAACAGAAGTAATCTTGATGACAAGTTCCCCTTTTGGTTTCGGAATGACAAAAGGCGTCGGAGACACCGTTGGACTTGCTGTAGGGGAGGGTTTTGGACTCGGCGATACTGTAGGTGAAGGAGAAGGACAAGAACAACAAGTCGGTGAAGCTGTTGGGGATGGTGAAACAGAAGGCGAAGGAGAGGGAGATGGTGTGGCGGTTGGTGAAACAGAAGGTGAAGGAGATGGACTAGAGGGCTGTGCTAAAACAAAAGAAGTCAGAAGTATAAAAAAACTTATGGCTGCAATGGAATACATAATCTGCTTATGATCCTTTAATAAAGAGTGGCTCATAACCTACTGAAGGAGGCATCATTTTTAAATTCTTCGGTAAATCCAATGAGGATAGAACCCTGACTCATTGCCTCAGATAAAAATGAATCATAAAAATTTTCTGAAAAATTCCTGACTCCGTTTTAAACTTCAGAATTCCTTGTGGAATTCTGATGGTGCTCAAAAACCAAGGGTTTTTGACATAGTGAAGTCTGTTCGGAGATTTTTTCCACAGCAAATTTTTAGGCCGTCAGAAATGCAAGAAGCATTTCTGAGCGCTCTCATCATCTTCGATGATGAAGTCACAAAAAGCCCCCATTCATCTCCATTTTCAACCTCAGAATTCTTAATGAGAATTCTGATGGTGCTCAAGAACCATGGCGTGGTTCTTGACAAAATGGAGTCTTCTGGCTTTTTCTGATAATTTTTTTAGTATGAGCCCATAGCCATGGAATAATCTCAAAATCAATAATTCCCCGTCTCCACTCTTGGCGCAAGAATAAACATTAATGCTCTCTTTGCATCTTTATACTCAATCTTAAGAGGATAGTCATCTCCAAAGCTGATCAGCGTTTTCTCGCTTAATTTTGCAGCTTTATTGAACTTCTGCAGATACTCCAGGCTGTATCTCGATTTTCCCGTGCCGCCGATAACTGCTTCATCGCTGGAAAATTCAGATCGGGCAGAATTCAATCCTTTTGCCTCTATCACAAATTTCCCATCTGCCAAGGAAAAGCTGCAGGAATCTGCAACAATCGCGCAGTCCTCAACAGCATCAGACAAATCATAGGAATTTATTTCCACCTTTCCAGCAAAATTCAAATTTGGAATAGCTTTCTCCTCTGCTTCAATGTCAATTAAAGCCAAAGTAAATGTTCTCTTAATCTTATCCTGGATCTCAATGTGCAGAAGATTATCTTCTCTTCTCATCAGCAGGCTGCTCGAGGAAGTGCATCTCTTTAAAACAGCTTTCAGATTTTCAAGGCTTATTCCCAAGGTCTCCTGGTCAGCCTCAAACTGTGAAAAAGCAGCCCGGGGCAGGGAAAAAGAAGTCAAGGCAACATTTGCAGGATCAATAGCAACCATGCTCATCCCCTCTTTGTCCACTTTCAGCCGCACTTCAGTAACTAAATCCGAGATAATCGCGATAATTTCAGAGAGCAATTTAGGATCATCTAATTTCAATAGCATAAGAGCACCTTTTTCATGTTGAGAGTAGAAAGCGTTACCCCTTTATATTTTTAAGCTTTGTTATACTCCATGGCTATACCTCTCTTTCAAGAGATCTGTGAGCAAGCTTCACATTTTTCAACCACATAAAAAGACATCTTCTCTGGAAGTTTAAATAAATAATGGTGTTCCATCATCAATTCTATAAACCCCTCTCTCTTCTCAAAAATATGGAAAAAGTAAAAGAGCTGGCTTTAGCATATTACTCAAGAAAAGACATCCAGTCAGCAATCTACAACTTTTCTCAAGGAAGAGAAACTGTCCCGAGATACGGTGAGGGATTTGGAAAAAGACCAGACGCATTGCAATACGAATCTGATATTCTCGCCTACGTTCAAAAAGGTGCGACTTCTTTCCACGTCTCAGAAGAATTATGGCACGACCCTCTTCAGATTGTAACAGGAATGTCTCAGGAGGAGACAAACAAGCTAAGAAAAGGATGGGACCTTTTGATTGATATTGACTCAAAATATCTTGACTTTAGCAAGATTACAGCTCAACTGATTGCACGCGCGTTTGAATTTCACGGGATTAAAAATTATGGAATCAAGTTTAGTGGGAGCAAAGGCTTCCATCTCATCATTCCTTGGCAGGCCTTTCCCGAAGAGTTTCAGAATCAAGAAACAAAAAACATGTTTCCCGAATGGCCTCGCATGATCTGTCTTTACCTCAACAATTTTATTCGCGATAGTCTTGAGAAAGAAATTGGGAAAACAACCAGCACAATTTTCTCATCAACAGCAAAATTTATCAAAGATGAAGATGCCCAGAAAAAAGTCATGCCTGATCTTGTTCTCGTAGCTCCTCGGCATCTTTTCCGGGCCCCTTACTCGCTTCATGAAAAAACAGCCTTAGCTTCGATCATCGTTGACAAAAAAACCCTCGAAGATTTTAATCCTCTACATGCAAATCCTCTCGGCATTAGGCCTCTCAACTATCTCCCTGAGGCAAGAAAAAATGAAGCGAAAGAATTGCTCATGCAGGCGCTCGAGTGGCATCTTGAGCAGGAAAAAGAAAAAAAAGCAGGACAGCCTGAAAAGAAAATAAACCTGGGGAATAGAAAATTTGAGGATGTTGAAATCAAGTACATTACTGAAGAAACATTCCCTCCTGTAATCAAAAATATTCTGAAGGGCTTGAAGGAAGATGGAAGAAAACGAGCTGTCTTTATTCTCATTACATTTTTCCGCTCTCTCAACTTCCCGCAGGAATATATTGAAAAAACACTCGAAGAATGGAACAAAAAAAACTACAAGCCCCTGAAAGAAGGTTATATCAAAGCTCAGATTGCATGGTTTCAAAAACAAAAGAAAATGCTCCCCCCAAATTTCGACTCAGAATACTACAAGGCTATAGGCGTCTATGAAATGGATGCTCTTTCAGAAAAAACCAGGAACCCTGCCGCTTACACACAGGCAAAGGCAAGGATGAAGATGCAGGAAAAAATAATAAAAAAATAAAAAGAAAAAAATAAATCTTATTACAAGCATCTACCGTTGCTGCAGGATGTTTTGTTGATTGCTGTGCATGCTACTGTAATGTTCAAGGCATTAACTCCTGAACAATAATGCTCAAGTACCGTAATGCTATCAAGACAGGAGTCATACTTAGTATACCTAGCACTGTTTTTGTATCCGCTTACATTGCCATTGATTGTGTATGTGATCCCACCGTCACTATCAGTGCAGGAATCAGAGAAGCATCCTTCATCAATACTTCCATCACAATCATTATCTATCCCGTCTCCGCAAACTTCTGTGCTAGCAAATCCTGGCGTACAAGCTTGTGAGACTCCGCCAACGCAGTTCTGCACCGTCCTCTGGCATGCTCCTGTTCCGCAGGTTGTTGACCCTAAGCTTTCATCTACCAAGCCATCACAATCATTGTCTACACCATCGCACACTTCTGAACTCGCAAGTCCTGGTGTGCAACTCTGTGGCTGCCCATTCACGCAATTCAATACCGTCGACAGACATCCACCTGTTCCGCACGTTGTAGAACCAAGGCTTTCATCAATACTTCCATCACAATCGTTATCAAGCCAGTCACATACTTCGCTTGTTGGACTTCCAGGCGTACATGTTTGCGGTACTCCTAAAATACAGTTCGTTATCGTCCTCTGACATTCTCCTGTTCCGCAAGAGGTTGACCCCAAACTTTCATCTACCAAGCCATCACAATCATTGTCTACACCATCACAGGTTTCTGCAGAAGGACCGATTTCTCCTACGCAAGCGCTCCAATTGCCGCTCGTGCAGGTTTGTGTTCCAAATGCACATTGTCCAACATCATTTCCACAGCTTCTGGTTTGGCTATTAACACAGTTGCAGCCTTCATCAACAATACCATCACAGTCGTTGTCTGCGCCATCACAGGTTTCAGTTGATGGAAAGATTGCTCCTTGGCATGTGCCCCAGAAACCAGCAGTGCATGTTTCAGTTCCGAATGCGCACTGGCCAACATTGCTCACTCCGCATTGTTGGGCAAGATTCTCGTCAGTAAAACTGTCACAGTTGTCATCGACATTGTTGCAGGTCTCAGGTGACGGACTTCCAGGCGTACATGTTTGCGCCTTTCCATTCGCACAATTCTGCACCGTCCTCTGGCATGCTCCTGTTCCGCACGTTGTAGAACCAAGGCTCTCATCAATACTTCCATCACAATCATTGTCTACACCATCGCACACTTCTGGCGAGGGATTGCATTCACTGTTATCAGACTTGCTCGAACATCCAGAATCACCCGGACTTGAGCCGTCTCTGCATCTTGCACCTGAACCATAATCGCATCTTCCATCTCCATCATTATCTATTCTGTCGCTGCATTGCGTTGAAGATGTTGCTGCTCCTGTTATTCCAGAAAAGAACATTCCAACAACGCCTCCGACAACGAGCATGATAACACTAGTTATTATAACGCTCTTTGCATATTTACCTAAATAAACCATTTCATTTACCTCCTTTCAATCATCTTTCATAAGAAGAAATAAAATTTCATATAGACAATCTAAATATCTGTATCTATTCATCATTTGAGGTTTATTTCTGAGTGTTACCCACTCATCTCTTTCAACTTCTTCAACGTTTCTTCCAGTTCTTTATCAGTCTCCTCACTAGGCCGCAGTTTCCCAGGAATCCTTGCCTGGTTTCTTCCGCTCAAAGGCCTTGGAGGTAAAGGAGATGTTGGGGGAAATCTCGGGCCGGCGCCAAAACCACTGCTTGAGCCAGATGGCCCGCCTTTCGATTTTTTCTTGAAGAGGAAAAGCTGGATGCGATTTTTAAAGATAATTCCCAAGATCACAAGGACAATAAGAATCAGAAGCACCCAAATCCACCAATAACTTTTCTTGAGAGGAGGCACTTCTTTTGTCTTGCAGCAAACACTCCCAGCTGTACAGCCATAGAACGCTTCTTCTTGGTTGTCCCCGCAGCTGCTCTCACAGAGGTATCCTTGGACCTCGCATTCAGGCTTCGTTGGCTTTTGCACGCAGGCAGTATCACAGCATCTCTTTGTATCAGAAGCATCCAAGCTGCTTCCCGTGCACTCTTCCTCTTCCTTGCAGTCAAATCCTCCTTTCTCCTTGCATGTCTTTTCAACAGAAGGCTTGGTACAGCAGGTTGCAGACAGCGAAGGGCAGAAATAATTTCCTAGTTGGTCTCCTCCTGCTTCCGCGCATTCTCCAGGACTAATGCAAAAGTAATTGAAATCCTTGCAATAGGTAACTTCACCGCCTCCTTTGGTAGGAGTTTTTGGCCACGCACTATAGAGGAGAAATTCAGTGTCTCGCACATTCCCCCAGCAGCCTGTTCCTGGCTGTGTCTCCAGAAGCCGTTGTTTTGCAGCATCTGCCTGCTCTGCATTTGCATTCTGTAAAGAGAGAAGCGCAAGAGCAGTGTCGTAATACTTGCCTTGCGATGATTTCAGATCCCAGAAGCCAGCTCCCTGCAAACCTGTAATCGTCGAGAAATAATCTTCATCTCCTGTCAGAATATGCAAGAATGCGCTTGGGAAAAGTTTCTCATTATCTGTAGCCAGCGCATTTAAATACGGAAGGAAAGCTGCAACATCTTTCCCAGCTTTGGAAAGAGCAAGTGTCGCCCATAAGCTTCCTTCATACTCGCAAGGATTGCCAAAACACGTAGAAACAACCTGATTCTCAGTAGACCCTGACTCAGGAGCTGATTTTGTATCAGAAGAAACATAAAAAACCTGGGAATTTGTTTTTCGATAAATCAGATTAGAAATAAAAGCTTTATCACAAGACACTGTAAACGTCTGTTGCAGGCATCCCGGAGATATCTGCAGCCAATAATTATTCTGCGCTTTTGTCAAGCAGGATCCTGCGCTTTGGCTGAAGGTTTTGTCAGCATTAATCTTCGTCGTAAAATCCTTTCCGCCATAGGAAATTTTGCAGGCAGTTTCTTCCCTAGCATCAATCTGCAAGTACCAGGTCAAATCTTTTGGAGTTCCGTTCTTTCCCAAAATCCACTGCACTGCCTGGGAAGAATCTCCTCCAATATGCTGCAGCGCAAGTACAGCCAGTGCAGTATCTCGAATCTTGCATCCTCCCTTTGGCCAGCACTTATTGTCTTCGCTCTTCTCCAGCAGAGCTTTCTTGCACTCATCCTTCACATCAGACTGGTATGATAATGCAAGCAGGGAAAAGGCCTGTTCGTCAAGAGTCAAATCCGCGCATTTTCCTTTCACCTTGTCCAAAACACATCCATACGCCTTGTCAATTTTCGCAGAATCATCCTGGGCAGCAGCCAAAGAGGCGGTGAAAAGAGTAAGCACTAAAAAAACTCCGGCATAAACCCCTATTTTTTTCATAATGCTTAATAGAAGAGACTGTTTATAAATTTATCTTGTTGTCCTTGATAAGATATGCCTCTGAAACAAAAAACAGAAATTGCCGATGAGATTGCATCAAGCTAAACAACAATCTTTATTAATCCCTGTTTTCTCCTCAGCATATGAAGAGGTCATCACTGTTTATCCTTGCTTTCCTGTTCCAACTATCGCTCGCTGTAGCGATAGAAACATCTCTCAAGCAAACCTACCCTCCAGGAGAAACCATGATCATCTCTCTTGAAGGCAATTTCATCGAACCTCTTACCTCTGAATCAATCTCTTTTTATTCAGGCAGAATTCAGATACCCCTCCTTTCAGGCATTGCAAAAATAGAAGAAAAATATTATCTCTATGCTCTGCTTCAGAGCCCGGCCAGAAACTATTCCCTAAAAATAAAAAATGCGCATTTCATAGAAAATGGTTTGGAGGAGACAAGAGATCTTGAATTCAATTTCTCAGTCTCCGGCAACATCACCGATTTTTCCATAGATCCTGGCCTTGTAGTCACAGGAGAGAATTTCTCAATCAAGATTCAGAGCAAGAGTAAAACTTTAACAGTGAATGCAAAAGTGCAGAATACCAACCTCTCCAAATCCCTTTCAGTCCCAGCAGGCCAAACCAAGTCGTTCTCATTCCTTGTTTCAGAATTTCCTTCAGCTTTTTCTTTCCTGGAAATTTCCTCAGAAAATACAAAATATATGCTCCCTGTAAAGATCACCTCGCTAAGGTCAGCAATCAATCAAACAACGAACAAGACTTCCATGGAGTTCAGCCAAAAAATCATCAATATCACTGCTCTTAAAAACGTAAAAACCTCTTTCACCCTCCTTCTGAAGAATACGGGAGACATTCCACTCGAAAATATTTCTCTTTCTACAATAAACACTCTTGAAATTACGCCGAAGAATATTCCTTTGTTGGAGCCAGGAAACAGCAAGGAATTCAACCTCACTATCATTCTTGGAGATGAGCAGTTCTTTGCAAGAGTCACTGCCCAGACTCCAACAGCATTCGCAGAAATTCCCATTTACGCAACAGCGACGGAAAATGAGTCTGAAGTTGTTCTTCCGCCAAAGCCAGAACTTGAATCCTGCGAACTTCTTGGGGGAAAGATCTGCAAGGCAGAGGAAATATGCAAGGGAGATCTCGTGAATTCCCGGGACAGTAAATGCTGCAAAGGCGCCTGTGAAAAACAGAAGATACAATCAAATACAGGAAGATACATCGCCATAGGAGTCATTGCTCTCATCATACTCCTCATTATTTTCTTTGCGGTGAGAAAATCAAGGACAAAGAAAAAAGAATTCAAGGACATTCTGGAAAAAAGAACCAAGGACTACGAGCAGAAAATCAATCCCCATCCAGAGCCCAGCGAAGAAGTCAAGGGAAAACTGACGAAGACTTGAGTAAAGAACAGATTATATCCTAGAACAGCAATGTATTTAAATTTCAACTCACTTAAATGAAAGTGAAAATCAAATTCAAAAAAAGGTTAGCAGAATTTTTCAACATGAAATATCAATCAGTTATTTTAATCTTTACATTTTCTTTCCTTATAATTCTGACTCAAAATGTTCAAGCTCAAAATTGCATTTCTCCACCACAAGGTCTTTTGAGCTGGTGGCCTGCTGATGGTGATGCGACCGACAGGATAGGTGGTTTTAATGGCTCATTAAAAAACGGGACTACATTTGCTAATGGAATAATAGACTATGCATTCAGCTTTGACGGAGTGGATGATTTTGTGGAAGTGGATGATATAAATGATTCTAGAAAAGCAGGCGATTTTGTTGCAAAGAACTTTACAATTGATTTTTGGGTAAATTTTAATTCTGTAAGATCAGGTGAAAACATATTTATTGGCAAAGATGACGGGGGAGGTTCTGCTAACAAATGGTTTTTCGCTATTCGTTCTGGAACAACTTTGGCGGTTCATGTCCAGCCAGGAGGTAGTGACTTGGCCGCAGCGCCATTTACTCCCAATTTAGGCATATGGTACCACCTAGCCATCACGAAAAGGTTGAGTGATGGATGGACGACTGATTATGAGTATACAACTTATGTAAATGGAGCACCAGTAGGTTCTTCACATGCAGGCAGTCTACCAATTGCTCAAGTCCCATTAACCATAGGACAAGCCGAGGGTATAGGTTTCATTAACGGTTCCATCGATGAAATTAAAATCTACAATCGCTCTTTATCAGCTTCTGAAATTCAGGAGATTTACAATGCAGGGAGTGCAGGCATCTGTAAAAATAGAATCAGCATCGTTTATCCCGAAAATAAAATCTACGCAACAAATGTAAGCGAGCTCAACTACACCATTTCTTCAGATGCAGAAGAATGCTGGTACTCTCTTGATCAGGGTAGGACGAACACAACTATTCCTTGTGGCGCCAATATCACTGGACTCGTCTCAAGCGAAGGGACAAATACATGGACTGTCTACGCCCGCAAGTCTGAAAGTTTAGTCTCATCTGCAATAACTTTCTTCAAAGATACGATCTCCCCAAAAATAGTATATACAGATATAAATATTACAAGATACACTTTAGAAAATAGCTCAATCTTGGTGAGTCTCGACATTAAAGAGGATAATTTTGCAAATATGACCATGAATTTGTTCAAGGAAAATCAGCTTATTTATAACTTCACGCATTATAGCTCCATTTCTTCTTTTCGATTTCCCCCTCTGCCACCTCCCCCTTATTTCCCATCTCTAAAAGACGGAGTCTACGCTTTTAATGCCACCGTCACTGATATAGCAAATAACATGGGCTCGGCAGATTCAGGCAACATCAAAATTGATACAATCCCTCCGCAGTTGAATATTTTTGAACCAAGAAACATCACCTACACAACCTCAAATATTTCTTTCATCGTCAACCTCAATGAGCCGGGCTCATGTTTTTACTCATTCGACGAAGGCGCAACAAATTTTGAGATGAAATCAGACACTTCAAAGACGCAATTCACCGAGGAGCCTGTCTTAGAAGACGGCCATTACACCCTCGAGATTTCTTGCGAGGATGAAGCTGGAAATACAGATAAAAAAACAATCTCGTTTACGAAAGATGCTAACCCTCCAA
>JGI1357J11328_10001815_pt1 | contig 15968 bp, 17 predicted proteins | sample Subgrocontami54m_FD_11328 | JGI IMG/M metagenome (IMG submission 11328)
CGATCACGACCGGGAGAAAGTCGGTTGCGCCGCCGATCGGCGCCGAACCGTGTTTGGGCCCCGCCTGCCCGAAGCGCACGAGATCGTGAGCGAGCGAGAAGTCACACGCCATCCCGATTTCCTGCCCGCCGCCGATGCGCATGCCGTTCACGCGGCAGATCACCGGCTTGTCGCAGGCGAGAATCGTCGACACCATGTCGTTGAACAGCCGCATGTAGCCGCGATATTCTTGCGGGTTGCCGGCGTAGTATTCGGCATATTCCTTGGTATTGCCGCCCGTACAGAACGCCTTGTCGCCAGCCCCCGTAAACACGACCGCAACGACATCGCGGGCGGCACTCGCCTCGCGAAATGCGAGGATCACGCCTTTCACCATGTCGGTGGTGTAGGAGTTGAATTGCGTGGGGTTGTCGAGCGTGATCCAGGCATTGAATAGGCCCGCGACGGATTTTCCGTCGGCTCCCCGCACCGCGCGCTTTTCGTAGCGCACGCCTTCGCTTACTGCTTTACGCACGCGTTCTGGCACGAGCCCGTGGTCTTTCGGCTCACTTGACTTGTCTGTAACGGCGCGGACCACCTCGGCGTTCATCTGATTGCTCCTCAATGAGCAGGAACGAGGACGGCGCGGCGCTTGAGTTCGCCATGATGCGCGGCCTCGAACACCTGATTGATCTCGTCGAGTGGATGTTTTTCAACGAATGGCGCTACCTTCACGCGGCCCGTGAGGACCAACTCCAGAGCCGCGGAATAGAGTTCCGGTGGACACCCCCAATTGCCGAGAGCGCGAGCGTGAAAGGCCATGAGGTTCGAGAGCCTGACCTCGACCTTGTCCATGGTGAAGCCGACCACGCACAACGTTGCGCCATGATTGATCAGACTGAACGCGGTCTCCTGCCCGACCCGCGTGCCCGAGCACTCGAAGATAATCCATTCGGTCTTGCGCAAGCCGTGTTCTTTCGCAAAGGCTTGGATCGCCGCCTTGAGGTCACGGACGGAAAGTTCTTTGGCGTTCAAGGTCAGCGCCGCGCCGTTGTGCGCAATGGCATCGAGCTTGACGTCATTGACATCGATCCCGACGACCGTGCCGCCAAGAGCATTCGCAATTTGCACCGCATAGCCACCGACGCCGCCGACGCCATTGACGATGACGAGGTCCCCGGGTTGGACGCCGGCCTGGGTGACGGCCTGATACGGCGTGGTCACCGCATCGGCGATGACGGAAAGGTCCGCCAGCTCGACGCCGATGGCCTCAAGTCGAGCCTCGTCAACCGGGCAGAGGCCGCGTGCAGGCACCTTGATGTGCGTGGCAAAGCCGCCGTGGATATCGTTGCCCGGCATCTTCTGGTTCGGGCAGATGGTCGATTTGCCGCGCCGACAGGCATCGCAGGTACCGCACGGGATGACTGCGGGCACGATGACGGCCCGGTCCGTCCAATAGAGGACGTCCGGGCCGGTTTTAACGACTCGCCCGCTGATTTCATGGCCCAAAGTCAGCGGCAGATCATGCTTGGTGCGGACACCGTCATAGTAATAGCCGAGGTCGGTATGGCAAACGCCGCACCCGGCAATTTCAACGACGACTTCGCCGGGTCCCGGCGGGAAAGGATTAAACTCAGCCGGGACGATGGGTTCGCCTGGCTTCGTCATCATCCACCTGACCGCTGCGCTTGCCATCCGCCCCTCCGGCCGTTCGCATTATTTTGAGAATTGTCATGGCGTTTCGAACAACTCGCTTTGACATAAGACAAATGCGATGACGCCTTAATAAAGTAAATTGGTGCTGGAATACTTGATTTAGATCAAGCCGCGTTTGTCCCGGCCGTCTGAAGCTTCAAATGCCGGAATTGGCTGACAGCGGAGAATTCAATGCCGGAAGCGGAGAATGTCTCGGTTGCGTTCGTCGGAAGCGGCGGCGCGGGTGCGCTTACAGCCGGCAATTTCCTGCTCGAGGCTGCAAGCGTGGCCGGTTGGCACGGTCTTCTGACACGCACTGTGGGTCCGCAAATTCGCGGCGGCGAGGCGGCGGCGTTGATTCGGCTGGCAAGCCATCCGGTCGAATGCCTGGCTGAACGATTTGATTTGCTCATCGGTATCGACTGGACGAATGCAAATCGTTTCGGCGCGGAGATCGAGGTCGGGCCGGAAAGCCTGGTCATTGCCGATCCGCACGGCGGCGACTTGCCCGCCGTTGTCGCCCGTGCCGGCGCGCGCGTCGTCGAAATCCCGATCAAGGAGATGGCGAAGGCCATCCCCGAAGGGCGCCCAAACATGATCGCGCTTGGGCTTGCCGCTGGCTTGCTCGGATTGAGCGAGGACATTTTGTCGGCGGTGATCGAGAAACGGCTCGCCGAAAAGGGGCGGACGGCGATCGAAGCCAGCCGTGTGGGGCTCAAGGCAGGAATTGCGGCTGCCGCCGATCTTGATCTCGGCGTGCGCCTCGCTCCACCCAGGCCGCGCACGGCACAACGATGGCTTGTCTCGGGCAATGAAACGACGGGCCTTGGTGCCGTCCGCGGCGGCGTACGATTTGCCGCGGCTTATCCGATCACCCCGGCATCGGAAATCCTCGAATGGCTCGCGCCCAAACTTCCCAAAGTGGGCGGAGTGCTGTTCCAGGCAGAGGACGAATTGGCCGCCATCAACATGATCATTGGTGCTTCGTACGGTGGTACGCCGGCATTGACCGCGACGTCCGGTCCCGGTCTGTCCTTGATGATCGAAGCGCTCGGCCTAGCGACCGCCGCCGAGATTCCAGTCGTGGTTGTCGACGTCATGCGTGCCGGCCCTTCGACTGGCATTCCCACCAAGTCCGAACAGGCCGATCTCAATATCGCCGTCTATGGACTGCATGGCGACGCGCCGCATCTTGTGCTGGCGCCGCAGTCGGTCGCTGACTGTCTGTTCACGACGCAATGGGCCGTTTATCTGGCGGAAACACTTCAGGCGCCCGCCATCGTGCTCTCCGATCAATTCATTGGGCAAGCCATGGCCGTGACCGACCGTCCGGCCGATATCGCCTTCATCGGTCAGCGTGCGAAGGCGCTGCCCGAGGCCGATTCCTACAAACGCTATGCCGTGTCGGCCGGCGGCGTTTCACCGATGGCAATTCCCGGCATGCGCGGCGGCCAATACACGGCCGACGGCCTCACGCACAACGAACGCGGAACACCTACAAGCAGCGAAGGCGATCACCGCGCGCAGCTCGACAAACGCCGCATGAAACTCGAACAATTCACCTACGGCGATCACTGGGCAACCGTCGAAGGTAGCGGCGAGCTCGCGGTCATGACCTGGGGTTCGCTCACGGGCGCGGCGCGGGAAGCGATCGAGCGCGTGCATCGGAACGGCCGTGACGTCCGCTTGATCGCCCCGCGCTTGCTGTTGCCCGTCCAACCCGAGCAATTCGCGGCGGCGCTGCACGGCGTGAAACGCATCCTCGTCGTCGAGCAATCGCATGGCGCGCAATTCCATCGATACCTCCGTGCCCATTACGATCTGCCTGATGACGTCACGGTCCTGAACCGTCCCGGCCCCCTGCCGATCCGACCGAACGAGATCGAGCAGGCGATAGTGCAATGGAGTTCCTGATGTCGAGCATCCAAACGCGCCTGACATGCAACCCCGCCGACTATAAGTCCGACATCAAGCCGATCTGGTGCCCCGGATGCGGCGACTATCATGTCCTGCTGTCGTTTACTCGAGCTTTTGCCGAACTTGGTCTGGCGCCGGAAAAGACCGTGGTCGTGTCCGGCATCGGGTGCTCATCCCGCATTCCGGCCTATACGAATTGCTACGGTTTCCATGGTGTGCACGGCCGTTCGCTGGCACTCGCCACCGGACTGAAGGTGACGCGTCCGGACCTCACGGTGGTGGTGGCGAGCGGGGACGGCGACGGCTATTCGATAGGCGGAAATCACTTTCTCCATGCTTGCCGCCGCAATGTCGACATGACTTACGTGGTGATGGACAATCGGGTCTACGGCATGACCAAAGGTCAGCCGTCGCCGACTACGGAACCGGATTTCGATACCGCGCTCTCTCCCGGCGGGACCGGGTTGAGCCCGTTCCATCCGTTGGTGATCGCATTGGCGGCAGGCGCCAATTTCGTTGCGCGGGCTTTCTCCGGCGCACCGAACGAGACGGCCAGCATTCTGGTCGAGGCAATTCGCCATCCGGGATTTTCGTTCGTCGAAGTCTTGAGCCCGTGCGTCACTTTCCGCCCCGATGAACGCGAATGGAAGAACCTCGTTCATCCGGCGCCGGTCGCCGCCACCAATGATCCCGGCAAGGCGGCGCGCCGCATCATGACGGACGATGGATTCAATATCGGCATCCTTTATCGCGGCAATCGGCGGCCTTACCAGGCCAAGGTTGAAAGTCGGACCATTGATCTCGCCGAACTTGAAAGGGAGTTCGAGCTATGACCAAGGCGCCACCGGAGCATACCGTTTCGAGTCCGGCCGATTTGCTCGCGGTCGCCTACCGGATCGAGACCGATGCGGTGCAGCGCTATACGCTGCTGGCTGACCAGATGGAAACTCACAACAATCCGGAACTGGTGAAGGTCTTTCGCGACCTGGCGAGAGCCGAAGGAATTCATGCTGACGAAATTCGCAAGCAGGCTGGCGACATCGAGCTGGTTGCACGATCACAACGGCTCAGCCGCTGGCAGAAGGGCGAGAGTCCGGAAGAGGTTGATCTTGGATCGGCCCACTACCTGATGACGCCATGGCACGCATTGGAGCTTGCGCTTGCGGGCGAAAAACGGGCGCTTGGCTTTTTTACCTCGATCGCCGAGACGGCAAAGGATCCGAAGATCAAGGAAATGGCGTCTGAGTTCGTCGAGGAAGAAGCCGAGCACGTCAACCTCGTCTATCGGCTCATGCGTAAATACTCGAAGCCAGCGGACACATGGGCACAGGACCCTGATCCGCCGATCTCCCAGGATTGAATCATGAGGGCGCGCGATCTGCTCGATCTTTGCGCTAGAGCGGCGGTCGCCATTGCAAGGCTATCATGGATTTTTCTGCTGCAATTTTATGGAAGGCGAGCATGAACGGTGAAACCAGCGCCCGCATCACCGCATTCCTCGATGCACACCATGTGATGTCGCTGGCGACCTGCGGGCCGCAGGGGCCGCATGCGGCAAATGTGTTCTACGTGCGCGACGGATTCGTGCTGCTATGGGTTTCCGATCCAAACAGCCGGCACTCGGTGGAACTCAAAGCCAATCACCGAGTCGCCGCAACAGTCGCGCCGGACTATCGCGACTTCGACGACGTGTGCGGAGTGCAGATTTGCGGAGACGCCGATTGCGTTGCCGGCGCTTCCGAACGCCGTCGTGCGCGAAAACTGCTCAAGGCACGCTATCCGTTCTTGAAGCGTCTGTCCGACGGCCCGCCCGCCATGAAGGACGCTTATGAATCGGCCGAAGTGTACCGGCTTGATCCGCTTCGCATGGTTATTATCGACAACCAGCTAGGCTTCGGCCACAAGGACATGCTCGATTTCAAAACCCCCGATTGATTTAGATCAAGGTCTTGGTGCGCCCAGCGATCAGCTCTATCTGGAAAAGAGGGACAACCCATGATCACGGATCGCATCACGCGCATGGTGACAACGACTGTCAAACAGCACCGCCCCCGCCGCGGTCGATGAAAATAGAACCCACCGGCCGCTGCAATTTTGGTTGCACGTTTTGCGCACGTTCGATGGTGCTGCGCGAGCAACACCAGCAATTCCAGGCCCTGCGCGCGGCGCACCTTCGGCGTGATGTCACCGCGACGGCCTGCGAGGAGTGCGTGGCATATCGGTGAACGCCCGCAGCGCCGAGTGCTACATTGGTCGGATCGGATGATCCCATGCCGGGATCTCCAGGAGAGTAGAGACCGGACTGGCTGGTGACGCAGCCGGGATCCAACCAGGTCCCGCAAGATTCCCTGAACCGACCCTCCGTTTCCCTCCGCACCTTCAAGCTTCGGCCGGCGAGATAAGGGATTGGCCGACGCCCCGAGAGCCCCGCAGCCCCGCTTCTTTAGGTTCCCTCGGATGATAGCCGCTTGATCCCTATCAATATCCCATCAGTCCAAAGGGCTATGGGTCTTTCATGCAAGAGCGGCTCCGTCAGGCCGATACAGCTGCCGTGGTTTCGGAACAGGAAGTCCGGGAGCGTGAGGTGATTGCGCTCATGCGTGAGCTTGTGCGTGAGCTGCATCCCCAGCGCGTCAGATTCATCGAAGTTCTGCCCTCCAGCCGCATTGAGCGCGATCTCGGTATCGACAGCCTTGGGCGGACGGAGCTGATCTTACGGGTCGAACGCGCATTTCGCGTGCGGCTTCCCGTTCAAACCGTCGGCGAGGCGGAGACCGTCCAGGATCTCGTGCAGGCATTGGGAGAGGCCAAACCTGCGCGAGTGCGGGCGCATTTGGAAGCTCGGTCAATTCCGCCCCTGCCATCCGTACCTGCGGCCAGCGAGGCACGAACCCTCATCGAGGTCCTCGATTGGCATGTCGCGCAGCATCCCGATCGCCTGCATCTGACCGTGCTGCAGGACGATACGACCGTCCTCGGCACGCTGACCTACCATGAACTCGCGACCATGGGGCGCGAGGTAGCGCGTGGCTTGATCGCGCGAGATGTGGCGCCTGGAGATCGCGTTGCCTTGATGCTCCCGACAAGTGTCGACTTCTTCACCGCGTTCTTCGGCATTCTCTATGCTGGTGGAATTCCTGTGCCGATCTACCCGCCGATGCGGCTGTCGCAATTGGAAGACCACCTGCGTCGCCAGGCCGGCATCCTACGCAACGCCGGCGCTTGTCTGTTGATCTCGATGCCGGAAGGGCGGCGGCTCGCCGGATTGCTCCGCGCGCAAGTGGAGACGCTACGCATAGTCGAAGGCGTTGCGAACCTTCGAGAGGCAGTGCCCCCGGTGGAACTGCCGCCGGTGAAAGACCCGGACTCCGTCGCGCTGATCCAGTACACGTCCGGCAGCACGGGTGATCCGAAGGGCGTGGTGCTCAGCCACGCCAATCTGCTCGCCAATATCAGAGCCATGGGGCGGGTGATGGAAGCAAGCTCCGCCGACGTCTTCGTCAGCTGGCTTCCGCTCTATCATGACATGGGTCTGATCGGCGCGTGGCTGGGATGCCTGCACTTCGCCGCACCGCTCTACGCGATGTCGCCGCTGAGCTTCCTGGTGCGGCCGGAGAGCTGGCTATGGGCGATCCACCGGTTTCGCGCGACGTTTTCCGCCTCCCCCAACTTCGGATTCGAACTATGCTTGAACAAGATCGACGACGCCGACCTCGAGAGCCTCGATCTTGGATCCCTGCGCATGGTCGCGAATGGCGCAGAGCCCGTCAGCGTGCAGACGTTGCGACGATTTATTGAACGCTTCGGTCGTTACGGTTTTCGTCCCGAGGCGATGGCCCCCGTGTACGGGCTTGCGGAGAGTGCTGTAGGCCTGGCATTTCCGCCGCTGGGCCGCGCGCCTGTCATCGATCGGGTGAACCGGGATGCCTTGAGCACTCACGGCCTGGCCGAACCGGCAAAGCCCGATGACACAAAGCCCCTCGAAATCGTGGCTTGCGGGCAACCGCTGCCCGGCCACGAAATCCGCGTCGTAGACGAGGCGGGTCACGAAGTCGGCGAACGCCAGGAGGGCAGACTGGAATTCCGCGGGCCATCGGTGACACGAGGCTATTTCCGCAACGACGTGAAGACGCGCGAACTGATCCACAACGGCTGGCTCGACAGCGCCGACCGCGCCTATATGGCCGGTGGCGACGTCCACATCACCGGCCGCATTAAGGACATCATCATCCGCGCGGGCCGCCATCTCTACCCGCAGGAGATCGAGGAGGCCGTTGCCGACATTCCCGGAATCCGCAAAGGTGGCGTCGCGGTCTTTGGCGTGACCGACCGAGCCTCCGGCACCGAACGCGTCGTCGTCCTGGCGGAGACCCGAGAGACAGACGCGGCTGCCCGCGCAACGCTGCATATGCGCGCGCAAGAGATTGTGACCGACATCGCAGGTGCGCCACCCGACGAGATCGTGCTCGCGCCGCCTCGCACGGTGCCGAAGACGTCGAGCGGAAAAATCCGCCGCAGTGCGGCCAAGGAGCTTTACGAAGGCGGCCGCATCGGCGCAGCGCAGAGGGCTTTGTGGTGGCAGCTTCTGCGCCTGGCACTGGCAGGGGTTGGCGCGCAAATCACGCGGTTCAAGCACCTCGTGGGTGAGGCGCTCTATGCCGCGTGGTGGTGGCTGGTTGTCCTGAGCGCGTTCCTGCTGGGATGGTTCGCCGTGATGATCCTGCCGCGGAGCGAGTGGCGGTGGGCAGCGCTAAGGCGGATAGCGCGCGGCGCTCTTTGGGCCGTAGGAGTTCCGGTTTCGGTCTACGGCATCGAACGAATTCCTTCCGCCAATGCGATGCTGGTGTTCAATCACTCGAGCTACATGGACTCCCTCGTGCTCACCGCGATTCTCCCCGGTGAGCCCGCCTTCGTGGCGAAGAAGGAACTTGCCCTGCAAGTCTTCGCCGGCCCCTTCCTGCGCCGCCTGGGAACGCCCTTCGTGGAGCGCTACGACGTGGCAAGCAGTCTGGCCGATACCGAATCTCTGGTCACTTTGGCGCGGCAGGGGCGAATTCTCGTATTCTTCCCGGAAGGCACATTTACCCGGCGGGTCGGGCTCTCCGGCTTCTACCTCGGAGCGTTCAAGGTGGCGGCCGAGGCGAATCTTCCGGTGCTCCCCGGCGCCCTCCGGGGTACGCGTTCGATGCTGCGCGGCGAGCAATGGTTTCCCCGGTGGACCGCAATCAGCGCTGACATCGCGGAGCCGGTTATGCCGTCCGGGACGGAATTTTCATCGGTGCTGCGGCTGCGCGATACGGTGCGCAACGTGGTGCTGGCGCGTTGTGGGGAACCGGACCTCGGCGAATTGATCAAGCCCGTGCTGTCGCCAGCCGCGACGTGAGCCAATCAACGGGCCAGACGCCTGCGCGCACTGCCCGGGCACCCTGTCACAATTGACCCGGATCAAGTCGCGTGAAGAGAAGCAGGAGCATCTTTAACGCCAGGCAGTGAGGGAGATAATTCATGCGGCTGAGTTCGACCGCCTTTACCCACGGTTCCGCAATCCCCCGCCGTTTTACCTGCGACGGGGAAGACCTGTCCCCTCCCTTGGATTGGAGCGATGCACCGGCAGGGACCCGCAGCTTCGTCCTCCTCTGCGATGATCCCGACGCACCGGCGGGTACATGGCACCATTGGGCGGCCTATGACATCACTGCCGGTCAAACGGCGCTCGCGCCGGGCGCCGCCCAGCATGCCGAGAAGCAAGGTTTCAAGCAGGCAACCAATGATTTCCAACGGGTCGGTTACGGCGGTCCTTGCCCGCCGCACCGACATGGACCGCATCACTATCACTTCCGGCTGCTTGCGCTCTCGGTCGATCATCCGCCATTGCGCAAAAGCCCATCTTGCCGAGATGTCGAACGCGAAGCGCGCAAGCATGTCCTAGCCGAAGCGCTTCTCGTTGGCGTTTACAAGAGATGAACGTGTCCGGGCCGCCGCGCATGCCCCTACAGCTATCTCACAAAGTCGCTGGCGGCGTGGATTTGATCTGGATCAGAACGGCATTCCTGCCGCCGTGATGAGCTTATCGATAATAGATAGGCAGGCCCCATGCAAAATATTTTGGTGGCCACGGATGGCTCCAGCTCCGCGGATCGCGCTGTCGAGGTGGCCGTGGAGCTTGCGAAGGCGCTAGGCGGCCATCTCCTGATTCTGACGATTGCGGGGAGCCTTTCCGGCGAGGAAGTAAGGCAGCTTGTACGTGCCGAGAGGGATATCGCCGACGCCGTGGAATCGTTGTCGACCCAGATCCTGATAGCGGCCAAGGAGCGAGCACAGCGCCTCGGTGTATCGGCCGTCAATATGCAAACTGCATGGGGTGACCCCGCAGAAGCCATCATCGAAGCCGCGCGGCGCGAACACGCTGATGCGATCGTCGTGGGGCGGCGAGGCCGCGGCCGGCTGACGGGCCTGCTGCTCGGAAGTGTCTCCCAGAAAATCGTAAGCCTCGCTCCTTGCACCGCAGTCGTCGTTCCTTGAACCCGTGAGCCCCACCGCCCGCCGAGCGCAAACCGAAAATGCTTAAGAGCCTAAATGTAGACCAAGCCCGCTTCATCGCTATCCTGGCGAGGACAGCACGCGCGCAGCGCGACGCTCTGCTCAGGCACGTCGCAGAGGATGATCTAAGCGACCTGAAGCCGGCACGGGGCGAGCATAACCCAACTGCTGCATTGGGGCTCGATCCGCTCCTTCCGGAAAATCCTCAGACGGCGGCTTTACGCGAGGCAATCGCCACGCTGTCATCGCTGGCTCGCTCTGAGCTGTATACGTTGATGCGGATTGGTCAGGGCCACCTCGCCGCGAAGAAATGGCATTTGGGCATCGCCGAAGCAGATACGCTCGGAGACGAGACGGTCACCGCGGCAATTGACGAAGATGCCGACCTGCACGATCACATCATAAAAGGCCTTTACGAGGCCAAACTCTCTTCTTGACAGCCAATTGGCGTTGGTCGCGCCATAGCCGATATCAGCCGCCCCGGATCAGTTCGTGGCGGCGATGCCAGATTTCGCGGATCTGATCCTCGATGACGTTCTGTGCGGTCGGCGATGCGCCGGGATACGTCTGTTGAAGCCAATCTAACAGCTGTCTGGCGAATTCATCGAAGCCCTCCGGCAATTCGCCCGACATAATTCGACGATAGGCCTCACTCTCAATGAGCTGTAGCGAGGTTTTGTGGCCGGAAGCGGCAGTCATGCTTACAACCTAATCCGTTCGGCGCAGATGGGGCTCCGGTCTCTCTCTGCAAAGGCGCTTCTAAAATCGCATCTCACGACTATCGAGATTTGGCCAACCGACTGGACCGCTTCGCCTGTGCGCTGCGGCGCGCACGTCAAACTAGCTTCCCCAAGCCGTGTCACGCACGCCCCTTTGGCCCTGGCAGTTGCGACCAATCGAGACCCAGCTCTTCACAGGCCCGCAGGACTACGCGCGGATCAACAATCTGACGCGAGCCGCCAAGAGGAACCTCCGTCTTTCGACCCTCATGATGCACTGTAACCGTCACGTGGCCTTCCCCCCGCCGTTCATGCTCGTGACTATCGAAGCGACACCCTTGCTCGGCCAACCATTTTCTAAATGTTGAGCTTTGCATCACTGTCCTCCTGCTAATGCTGACGTGCGTTGCCCGCATAGCGCAAGGGTTCCGAATAGCTTGCGCGGATCGGCGGCTCCCCCGTTGATCTGAATCAAGTGCGCAAATCGCCGGAGGTGGTGGCTGATTTCGACAGCCAAGTCTTGACCAAAATGAGAAAAGAGCATGGATGCCGGGACGCCGCTTGGGCCAGGTCTCCAAAGGCTGCCGGTTGATCCAGCGCAAGGCGTACTTACGCCTGCAATGATCAAAGAAATTCAGAGGGCAACCGCCATGATGCGCATTCCCCATGAGCTGCGGGAGGAGTTTCCCCAGGAAGTGCTGTTCATTGAGCGGCTCATTAGAGCTAATTATCAATTTAGGCGGCTCGCGACCCGCTACGACGAGGTCAACCGCAATATCTATCGCATCGAAACGGAAGAAGAGCCGACCACCGATGAGGTGCTAGAAAGGCTCAAGAAGCGACGTCTCAAGCTGAAGGATGAAATCGCCGGCATGCTCGGGAAGCTTGAGCGCCGAATGTAGCAAATGCTCAAGGGATCACGACTACGGACATCAGCTAGAGGCGCCCGATTTCGAACTCCTCGCAGGAATAGCCGCGTATCGAAAGACCCTCTTCTAAGAAGTCTCCAACGAGCGGCATGCCAAGGAGGTAACTAGCCGTGCGTTCATTATGAGCACGGGCTGCCTCTTCACGGACCGCCGGCCAGTCGTCGGCGGAATAGTCATCGCGCCCCAGCCACGCCAAAGCCACAAGATCAATCTGCTCATCCTCCGACAGGGAATTGATGAGAGACGTGATTTCTTCGACGACAGGATCATCTTCATGGTCTTCAAGGACCGCGGCGCCCTTGTCATCTGAAGGATTCGATCCGGGATCCGGCTCCGTCACCTCATCCTTGGCGTCGAATTCTTTGGCCTTCATGATGATAAAGCATACCTTCTCCGGCGAGATCGCAAGAATGTCTTTGTCCTCGTCGGCAGATATTGCCGTTTTGTTCGATTTTTCTTTCATGGGCTTCACCTAGGTTGCGAACGTGGTGTTTTCGCCAGCGACGATCGAATACCATTGTGGATTCCGATTGTTACGCATTGAATGCATGACCTCGTAGGAAATCCTTGAGACAGGTCAATCCAGATCGCCAATCTCCGGTTCGCACATTTGATCCAAATCAACACACGTAGACGGTCGATGCGATCAGATGTGTTTACCGTCGTGCGGAGGCAAGATCGGTGAAGCACGGCAGTGAAACGTCTACGGGCGCGGATCTGCTTACGCGATGAACCAGTCTACCGATGAAGCATGGCGGAGGGACCCGTAGCTATCCTGCCCGAACACCCCGGAGGAGACTCCGGTCCGACGGACAGGGAGCGCGGGTCCTGCCTTTTGAGGCTGGGCGACATAACTGCGATCTCAGGGACTGACGAGTGAGCTGCACATATTCTCTCGAAGAGGGCATAAATGCAGAAATACCCCGTTGATATCGATCCCGAGCAAATCGTTCGCTGGGTCATGGCGGAGCAGCAGGCTGCGCCGTCGATTCTGAGAATCCGTGCGCGGCGCACCATGGAGGCGCAGGAGATTCCAGTCCGGAGGGAGTTTCACCTCGGCGATGAGGAACGCGAGAACCTGAGTGAAGTCGCAAGCGTTGCCACCCTCGAAATTGCACCCGCCCACGCAAGCGACGGCTGGCTGTTGACGGTGATCGTCGAGGACGAAATCGGTCCTCGGGCGCCCATCACGGGTGAGACGATCGACGCAGATAGAGAGATCGATATCGGCACCTTCTACCGCGAGTTCATTCGCCCGGCGCGGGGAACCGCGAGCGTCATCGCGGAGGTGGAAGGTCCTGCGGTCGAGGCGCGCATGGCTCATCTGCTCGACACGATCGAGAGCAACCGCCACAGCCCAAGTCGCGATAGCTCGGCAGGCTAACGATCTTGATCAAACCGGCGCGGCTGGAGTGGCGCAATCTGTAATTCGATATAGTGGGGGATTCAGCTCAATCGACATTGCCATGGCTGAACAATCCAAAATACCCGCGATGGCTGGAAGCCACATCATCGGTTCACGTGAAGCGGGCACGTTGTGGGGCCTATTCTGTCTGCGCGTCCGGCGCAGCCCCGACAGCGTCGCCTATCGCGATTACGATCCGGTTGTTGGAATCTGGCGTGATCACACATGGCAGACGATCGCGAAACGCGTCGATCGATTTCGTTGTGCGCTCGCGGAAGAGAGATTCCACGCCGGCGACAGGGTGGCTATTTTACTCGCCAACGGCATCGATTGGGTGTGCCTCGACCTGGCAGCGCACGCGTCCAGCTTGGTGGTCGTCGGTCTTTACGCGCCCGACTCCGCAGCAAGCCAGGCCCATATCCTTGGCCATTCCGACGCCCGGCTGATTCTTCTCGACACCGAGGCTCGTTGGCGGGAATTGAGTGTGTACCGATCAAAATTCCCGCTCCTCGATCGCGTCTGGCTCGCTGACAGCGATGCGGCCGCTGCATCACAAACCCGCAATCCAATTGTGCGGAGATTGGTCGACCTCCTGGCGATCGGTTCCAAGCTACCCCAACCTCATCCGGAAGCACCGAGCGACCTTGCCACGCTGATCTACACGTCCGGCACCACGGGGCAGCCCAAAGGCGTGATGCTGTCGCATCAGGCGGTACTTTGGAACGCCGAAGCTTCTGCGACAATTGTCCCCCCGCGACTGGATGACGTGTTCCTCTCGATTCTCCCGCTCGCGCATGCTTTCGAGCGAGTCGTCGGCTACTACCTGCCAATCATGGAAGGCTGCACGGTCGCGTTTGCGCGGTCGGCGCGCGATCTGCGTGAGGATCTTGCCGTGGTCCGCCCGACAGCGCTGCTAGGAGTTCCGCGCCTGTTCGAGCTGATGTCGGCTGCGGTCGCGAAGAGCGTCGAAGGAAGTCTCATCAGGCGTAACCTGCTGCGGCTTGCCGCGGCAATCGGCTGGCGGCGATTCGAAGCTGCGCGGCACGGGAGGAACCCGGATCTGACAACGCTGCTGCTCTGGGCCCTCCTTCAGCGGTATGTGGCAGTTCCGGTATTGGCCGCCTTCGGCGGGCGGCTGCGGGTCGCGATCAGCGGGGGCGCACCGTTGGATCAGGCGGTGGCCCGGCTGTTGATCGGCCTGGGCCTGCCGCTGCTCGAAGGTTACGGGCTCACCGAAGCCGCGCCGGTGGTCGCAGCCAATACGCTCGAAGACAACGTCCCGGGCTCGGTGGGCAAGCCGCTCCCTGGCGTCACGATCAAGCTCACCGCGGAGGGCGAACTGCTGCTGCGCTCACCTTCCATGATGAAGGGCTATTGGAAGGACGCCGCCGAGACCGCGCATGCGCTCGATGCCGCGGGCTGGCTCTCAACCGGCGATCTCGCCGAGATCAAGAACGGCCGGGTCTTCATTCGCGGGCGGCTCAAGGAAACGATCATCCTGTCCATCGGTGAAAAGATCGATCCGAACGTGGTGGAAGCCGAAATTGCCCGCGATCCGCTCTTCGATGAGGTAGCGGTAGTCGGCGGCGGCCGGCCTTTCCTCGTCGCGCTCATTGCCTTGAACAACGTCGCTTGGAAAGCTTACGCCGTCGACAATGGTCTTGCGCCGGATCGCCCAAATGACCCCATGAGCACCGCGAAAGTTCTCGCGAGAATTGCCTCCTTGCTCGCGACGCTACCGCACTTCGCTCAGGTTCGAGCTGTGCATCTGACACTCGCCCCGTGGACGATCGAAGCAGGATTGTTGACACCAAGTCTCAAGGTCAAACGTGACGCCCTGCAGAGAATGCTCGCGCGGGAGATCGACGCCTTATATGCCGAGCAGCGCCGAAGCCGGCTCGGGCCGAACTGACATCCGGAGGATGCATGTTCCATCATATTCTGATTCCCACCGACGGGTCGGTGCTATCGCAGAATGCAATCGAGTATGGGATTGCATTGGCGAAGGCAATCAATACCAAAGTCACCGCAATGACGGTGTCGGCGCCGTTTCGGATGTTTGCGATCGAGCCTGGCTTGCTTGCGGAGACGCCGGAACAGTATCACGTCCGCATGAAAGCTCTCGCGGCGAAGTATCTTGGTGTGGCAAAGGACGCGGCGGAGGCGGCAGGCGTGAGCTGCAACATGATCCACATGGAGCACGATCATCCGCACGAGGCGATCATCGATACGGCAACGCAGCAGCGATGCGATCTCATCGTGATGGCGTCGCACGGTCGGCGCGGCATTTCCGCCATTGTGCTTGGGAGCGAGACGGTCAAGGTGCTCACCCACAGCACGATTCCGGTCCTGATATTTCGTGCGCCAAGACCGTCGACACTTTTCGCAGCTACTTGAGTGGGCGTGTGTACCTAAATCTAAACCCGAATGTAGTGTTATAGCTTCTCACGCCAATCCCGGCTGTTGACGTTCTGCAAAACCGCGTCAACTGCAAGGTTGTCCTCGCCGGGAACCCGAATTCGCTTGAACTTCATATCGGGCGCAGACAGGGGCTTCGTCGCGTCGAGTCCCATCTTCGCGCCAATGCCATCGCGCGTGGAGGGATCGAGCTTCGATCCCTGGCTTTCCGGAATGATCACAAGATCGCGGTCGGCTTGAAAGCGCGTGGCGACAGCCCATTCCACCTCGGCCGGATTGTGAATATCGACATCCTCGTCGACGACAATCACCTGCTTCACATCGTAATGGCCCGCGAAGGCGCCCAGCATGATGTTCTTGGCTTCA